>OATI01000469.1_pt1 | contig 34629 bp, 27 predicted proteins | sample 1494981 | NCBI WGS metagenome assembly OATI01 (sample SAMEA2579952, study PRJEB22360) | human gut metagenome
AACCACGTCGATGGTACTGCGTAAAAGTGGGAGAGTAGATAGCCGCCGTTTTAGAGTCAAGAACTCTAAACAAATGAAAGGAATCAATCGTAAGGTTGGTTCCTTTTTGTGTTTATGAAGAACTCCTTTTTATATATGAATACCAATTCCTATATTTGTACCTCATTCAAATATACATATAAACGTGGCGAATACAACATTACAAGATCATACAAAACAAATCAACCGGGTTATTGATTATATTAATTCAAATCTGAATAGGCAGATATCGATAGATGAGTTATCGTCGTTAGTTGATATTTCTACTTATCATTTTCATCGGATATTTACTGCCTCCATGGGTGAACCTGTAGGAAAGTATATTCTTCGGAGAAAATTGGAGCGGGCCGCCAATGTTTTGCTGAGTGATCCTGCTGCGATCAAGGATGTGGCTTATGATTGGGGTTTTTCTTCCGCCTCTTCTTTTTGTCGTAGTTTCAAACGTCATTTTGGTATTTCTGCCGAAGAGTATCGTCGCAAGAACGGATATCCGGATAGCAAGAAATGTCAATTCAAGAGCATAAACGAGCAACATACCTCGCTTTATTCACGCTATTTTTGTCGTGATAAAACAATCAAAGTAAATGGTATGGATATGAATTGCACTTTTGAAATTAAGCAGATGCCTGAGAGGGCTATTATTTATTGTCGTCATCAGGGAGCATTGGACCAGATGCAGGAGGCTTTCGCCAATCTTATGAAGTGGGCACTGCCCAGAGGGTTTGTTTCACAACCGGATATGAGGTTATTGTCCGTCTATCATGATGATCCTCGTGTTACCCCGGTCGATAAATTAACAGCCGATGCGGCCATGTTTGTTCCGGAAGAAATGAAGCCGGAAGGAATTATTGGAAGCTATAAGCTCTCCGGTGGGTTGTATGCGGTTGGACGTTTTGAATTATCTATGTCTGAGTTTCCGGCAGCCTGGATGGCAATGTTCGATTTATTGGAAGAAAATGGCTGTAAGTGTGGTTATGGACATCATTATGAGATTTATCAGAATAACCATGACGAACATCCGGAAAAAAAGTTTATTGTGGATATTTGTATACCTGTTGAACCGGTATAACAGGGAAGGTGGTTGCATCATTTGCTTATGGCACATGAATAATACAGATCAGGCAGATTTACATGGATTCTTTACCATGTAAATCTGCCTGATCTGTATTATCTGTATGTTGTTTATAGTCTATTTTATAAAGAATCATTTAGTACATATCTTAACTGATCCATCATCAGGGATATTTCTGAATCTTCTATACCGGCCACGATTAAATCCGGGATGTCCTGATTGAATTCTTCCTGGAACTTATAGAAATTCCCGTTTTCTTTTTCTATAGCCTGCCTGTAGAATTCTATAGCCCCTTTTATATTTTGCAGAGCCCATTCCGTATGGCCGGCATTTAGCAGGTCCTGCGTATTGGGTTGATCAGCCAATATCTTTTTGTAATAATTGCGTGCCTGGTCATATTTACCGGTCAGGAACGAACACCAGGCTATAGGACGCCATGCCTTGCTATTGCTATCCATATAATCAACCTTGAAGAAACATTTCAATGCTTCACTGTAGTTTTTGAGTTCCAGGTAACAATGTCCGATACTGATTGTAATAGATAAATTATCTGGGTTCAGCTTCTCGTACCGGCGATAGTACTTTAATGCTTCTTCCGGTTCTTTCAGCGAACGGTAGCAACCGGCAATCCGGCGGATCACCCATTTGCTTTGCGGATTTAAAAGGTCTGCCCTCAGATAAGCATCGAGAGCTCCTTGTAAATCATCATTCATTTGCTTACAGTAGCCTATTTTCTGGAAAAGTATATCACTCTCCTGATTCGTCTCAGCTAATTGGTTGAAGATGGTCAGAGCATCACTGAAATAGTTTTTGCGCAGGTAGTATTCTGCAATCGTACTCAGACTTTCTTCATCGGAGATATAAGGACGCAAAATATCCAGGTTATGAAAGTCAAGAGGCAATGTGAAAATGTCGTTGAAATCCAGGTATCCCGGATATATTTTAAAGAAGCGGTACAGGTCTTGTATATATTGTCCTGTAATCGTCTCCAGTTTGCCCCGTTTACTGATCAGTTCTTCTTTATTCTGTTGGATCATTTCAGTAGCCTGGCTGTCAAACTGATTCATCATCATTTTTTTAGCTTCTTCAGGCAACTGCATCATACTGAAGTATAATGAATATTTATCGGAATTGCACATGAATGCTGCCAGCGTCATGGAGTCCAGCATCTGTTTTTCACCATTGTTCTGGTTAAAACGATCCCCGAACGATGAATGTTCTGTCGTAAATGGCAAAAGCCAGTTACTCAGTTCGCGGAAGAAGGGGAAACTCTTCAAATGAACGAAGGTAGAATGCATGACATCGGCACCTTCCTGTTGCAGTTCACTGAATTCTTCCATCTTTTTACCCAGCGAACTGTCGGCAAATATATTTTCCCATTCCGGATTCATTTCCTCTCCAAGCTGTTCCGGGGTAATGTCTTTCAGATTTATTTTATTGCTGATCTTAGGACTCAGTTTCATCATTTCGGGAATGATCTCATTCTGTAGTTTCCGGGTAATCTTTTCTGTTTCACGGGCCAGGATAAAACGCAGTGTAATGGTCCGTATAGCTTTCGTGAAGCCGGGAACCTCGGAAAGAGCATCCAGCCTGTTTATTATTTGCGGATAAAGAGCCGTTCTTTTTCTATAAGTATATAATGTAAGCAGGATGGAGATCAGCGCACGTACTTTGATCTCCTCATTCCCATGATTTGCCGCATCAAACAATAACATCATTTTCTCCGGGTCGAAAGCAGCCTGTAAACCGAGCGTCAGCGATGAAACAATCTGACAGCCTGCCGTAAACGGAAGTTCGTTATCGAAAAGAATATTCTTTATAACAGCAGCATCTTCAACCATGAAAGGATCGGAGACCCATATCTTATTGAACAAGACAATGAGCATGGCATCATATTCGGCCCTGTTTCCTGTCGCATAATGCTTGCTTAGCTGGAGGTGGAGGTTCTCGAAAGTCACGTTAGGCTGGACTTGCAAACTCCTGCGCCGGCTATAGAAGGCCAAAGGCGATTCAACTGCCATCGCTTTATGCTTGATCCGGTCGGCCAACTCGTATGAGGAGGTCTGGATCTTGTTATATATCTGTTCCTGCATCGGATCTTTGGCCCCTTCGATGCGATAACGCAACATATATTTATATGTATCCTGCAACTCATTCAATTTGTCCTGGAACGATATTTCACGGCTTCCGGAAATGAGTGCCTGAATGGAATCAAAAGCATTCTTTAACTCCTTGCTATCTAATGAACCGATAATGCGGTTGTAAGCTTTATTTATTTCTTGTAGTGTCATATAATATTAACAACAAATGGTATGCCAAAAGTATAGTTTTTGACCTAAAATTCCTATCTTTGCACACCTAAAATAAATTAGCACATGAAGAATATCCGCAATTTCTGTATTATTGCTCATATTGACCATGGTAAGAGTACTTTGGCTGACCGTTTGCTTGAATATACCAAGACAGTCGAAGGCAAAGACTTACAAGCGCAGGTCCTCGATGATATGGATCTGGAGCGCGAACGAGGCATTACGATCAAGAGTCATGCCATTCAGATGAAATATAATTATAAAGGTGAAGAATATATCCTGAATTTGATCGATACGCCGGGACACGTCGACTTTTCGTACGAAGTTTCCCGCTCTATTGCTGCATGTGAAGGGGCTTTGCTGATTATCGATGCCGCCCAGGGAATCCAGGCACAGACTATATCCAATCTGTATATGGCGATCGAAAATGATCTGGAGATCATCCCGGTCATGAATAAGATCGATCTTCCCAGTGCCATGCCGGATGAAGTGGAAGATCAGATCGTTGAACTGTTGGGCTGTCCACGTGAAGATATTATCCGGGCAAGCGGTAAGACCGGTGAAGGTGTTTTTCAGATCCTCGATGCGATTATTGAAAAGGTGCCGGCTCCCCAGGGAGATCCGGAAGCACCGCTTCAGTGTCTTATCTTTGACTCCGTATTTAATTCATTCCGTGGCATTATCGCCTATTTCAAGGTGGTGAACGGCGTGATCCGAAAAGGAGACCATGTCAAGTTTATCGCGACAGGAAAGGAATATGATGCAGACGAAGTCGGTGTATTAAAGCTGGAAATGTCACCACGCAGTGAAATCAGAACCGGTGATGTTGGTTATATCATTTCCGGTATTAAAACATCAAAAGAAGTAAAGGTCGGCGATACTATAACTCATGTAGCCCGTTCGGCAAAGGCTGGTATAGCCGGTTTCGAGGAAGTGAAGCCGATGGTGTTTGCCGGTGTGTATCCGATCGACAGCGAAGATTTTGAAAATCTGCGTGCGTCATTGGAGAAACTGCAATTGAATGATGCCTCCCTGACATTCCAGCCGGAAAGTTCTGCCGCTCTGGGTTTTGGTTTCCGTTGCGGATTCCTGGGATTGTTGCATATGGAGATTGTCCAGGAACGCCTGGACCGTGAATTCAATATGGATGTGATCACGACAGTACCTAACGTATCCTACAAAGTATATGATAAAAAAGGTAATTGTATAGAAGTTCATAACCCTAGCGGACTGCCGGAACCGACATTGATCGATCATATCGATGAGCCGTATATTCGTGCTTCTGTCATAACGAACACGACTTTTATCGGTCCGATCATGACACTTTGTCTGGGTAAGCGTGGTATTTTGCTAAAACAGGAATATATTTCAGGCGATCGTGTGGAGATTCATTATGATATGCCTTTAGGGGAAATTGTGATCGACTTCTATGACAAACTGAAGAGTATCTCTAAAGGATATGCCTCTTTTGATTACCATATCCATGATTTCCGCCCGAGTAAACTGGTGAAGCTGGATATCCTGTTGAACGGTGAGCCGGTGGATGCCCTGTCTACATTGACACATGTGGATAATAGTGTGGCATTCGGCCGTCGTATGTGTGAAAAACTGAAGGAGTTGATACCTCGCCAGCAGTTTGATATTGCCATCCAGGCAGCTATCGGAGCGAAGATCATTGCCCGTGAGACGATCAAGGCAGTACGTAAGGATGTAACAGCCAAATGTTATGGTGGTGATATTTCACGTAAACGTAAATTGCTGGAAAAACAGAAAGAAGGTAAGAAACGAATGAAGCAGATCGGATCGGTAGAAGTTCCGCAGAAGGCATTCCTTGCTGTATTAAAGTTAGACTAAAAATAGCTTCAAAAAAGAATTGTAAGTACGAAGCTATTAATTATCAATATGTAGAAGGTGACGCTGGCTATTTAGGACGGTGTCACTTTTTGTTTGGTATCATTGCCTCTATTTTTTAGCGATCATACTATTTACCTTAACCCCTTTACTAGTATATAATTAGATGTAAAGTTATAACTTCTTAATCATTCGACCCAGGTAAAATACGTAGTTGACCCAGGTCGAATTTATAGTTGACCTAGGTCAAATTTGAAGTTGTCCATGGTCGAAAGATTAAAAATATATAGGTTTGAATCTAAAAAACAAGTTAGTATTCAATAAGAAACATCTTGTAAAGTATTAGGCTCTTTCGGGAGGGTATCGGACTTTATCAGAAATGACTTGTGCCGGAAAAAGTTAATAATAAAACGAGTGACGCTGCATGTATAAAGCGGCGTCACTCGTAAATATTTGATATTTAGTTAAATGTAGTGCTATTCGTCTGTTTGATCCTGCTTTTTTGCTAAACTTATGCCGCCGTTTTCTAACGTGATAAGATGCTGTTTGTAAAGGGCACCGATCGCTTGTTTGAAGCTTTTCTTGCTGCATTGGAAAAGTGATTGAATGACTTCCGGGTCACTTTTGTCGTGTACAGCGATAAATCCTCCCTGACTTTTTAACGATTCGAGAATGGTTCCGGCCAGTCCTTCTATTTTCTGATAGCCCAGCGGAACGAGGCTTACGTCTATTTTTTCATCTTCGCGGACTTCTTTGATGTAGCCTTTAATCTCTTCTCCTTTTTCCAGGCGACGAAAGACTTCATTATAATATACCAATCCCCAATGCAGGTTATTAATGATAACTTTATAACCGATCTCCGTTTCATCCGCTACCAGTAAGTTAACTTCCTGATTGAAGGTATATTCGGGCATTACATTGTCCAGATACTTGTCGATACGTGCAGAAGCCACGATACGTCCGGTGATATGATCGAGATGGACATATACCAGATACCACCTGCCTTCGCGCATCGGCATCTTTTGTTCTTTGAAAGGGACGAGCAGATCCTTCATCAGCCCCCATTCCAGAAAAGCCCCCGTGTTATTAACCGATTTGACTTCCATGAATTTGAATTCGCCGACAGTAGCCAGCGGTCGTGCTGTCGTAGCGATCAGCCTACCCTCATTATCATGATAAATAAAGACTTCCACTTCATCCCCCGGCTTTACGTTCTTGGGAACATAACGGGCCGGCAGAAGTATCTCTTTCCCGTTACCCCCGTCCAGGTAGACCCCGAAATCCAGGTCTTTTACTATTTTTAGCGTGTTATATTTTCCTACTTCAAGCATAATCTGTTTCTTTTGGGACAAAAGTACATGATAATTCAAGAAAGAGAGATAAAATCTCCTATATTTTTACTTCATCATGCAGCAATATATTAACAAATGCATCGTTATAGATGTAACTCGGACTAGAAGAACACACTTATATGGTCCGGGGTTGAACTAAAAGTCGTATATTTGCAACTTATTTGAAGAAAAACAAAATTATGAGATTGAAATTAGCTTCGGCAGTGTTGTTTATTATCTTAATGGGATCTTGTTCTGTCCCAAAGGATATTACTTATTTTCAAAAGGGTAATGATATAACAGTGGAGGATATAACTCGCATGAAGAATTATATCGATCCAATGATTAAAGTTGGTGATGTTTTAACAATAGCAGTGTCATCGACAGATCCATTAGCTGTAGCTCCGTTTAATTTACCTTTGGTCTCTTTCGTAAAGGAGGGAGGCGTTGTATCAAATTCATCTAGTGGAAATAATTCTTCCGGAACAAAGGATATTGGAGCATCACAAGCAATGCAAACATATACAGTTAATGCATTAGGATTTATAAATTTTCCGGTATTGGGAGAATTGAAAATATCAGAAATGCGTAAACAAGAAGTAATTCAAATGATACAAGATAGAATACGTAAGTATGTGAAAGATCCGATAGTTAATTTGAATATTATTAATTATAAGGTAACGGTATTAGGTGAGGTTAATAGACCTGGTAGCTATTCTGTTGGAACTGATCGTGTATCTATTTTGGATGCTTTAGGATTTGCTGGTGATTTAACAATCTTTGGTGATCGTAAGAATGTAAAGGTAATTCGAGATATAAATGGGGTTAAACAGATTATTGTGTTTGATTTAACAGAAAGTGACTTTTTGATAGATCCTGATTTTTATTTACAACAAAATGATGTTGTTTATGTAGAACCTAATGATAAGAGGAAAAAGAACTCTCGGTATAGTCAAACCGAACAATTTACTCTTTCTGTAGTGACTGCCATTGTTAGTGTTTGTTCTACTGTAACTAGTATTATCCTTGCAATAACTAAATAAAATATGGAAAGAGCAGAAATGAAAGAGGCACCTTTGAGTTTATTCAAAGGATTGAAAGAAATTATGCGTTATTGGAAATGGTTTCTAATATCTGTAGTAGTTTGTTTATTTTTATCCATTTTATATGTTTATATGACTCAACCAGTTTATCAAGTTGATGCAAATGTATTGATAAAAAATGAATCGGATAAAGGTGGTGGTGCTGGAATGGCTATGTCTTCGATGTTGCAGGGCTTTTCTTTCGGTAGTTCGTTGGCTATGGGAGGAGGGTCTGTTGATGATGAATTATTATTAATTAATTCTTATACTTTGATTCGTAAATCTGTTGCTGATTTAAATTTGAATACAATTTATACTTCAGGTAGTTTTTTTTCAAAGAGAGATTACTTTGGGGATTCTCCTTTTTTAATAACACCAAAGGATAGTCTTTTGTCTGAAACATTTTCTAGTGCTTTAGTTTTTAAATTAAATGTTGAACGTGATGGTACGGTAAAGGTAAAAGCAAAAGAAGGTTGGTTTTCTGTAGGTGAAGTGTCTGGTAAAACATTTCCTTTGACTTTATCGGTTGAAGAATATGGAGATTTTCTTATAACAAAGACGCCTTACTTTGAAAAGAATCCCGTGGAATCAATGAAAATAGTTTATCTGGGATACAATTTGACTACTGAATCTATAATGAAAAACTTGGTGGTTTCCATAAAAGAGAAGAAAGCTAATGGTATAAATTTGACAGTTGAAGAAACGAATATAAATAGAGGAAAAGCTCTTTTAAATACTATTATCAGAAAGTATAATGAAGAGGGTTTAGAGGATAAAAATACATCGGCATTGCGTTCTGTTCATTTCTTTGATCAGCGTATTGCTATTAATGAAAGGGAGTTAGAACAAATAGAGAAACGTTTGGAAGCTTTTAAGAAAGAAAATAATTTAACAGATTTGGAAACAGAGGCTGAAATTATGTTGACAAAAAATGGTGATTTTAAGGAAAAATTGATTGATTCGGAGATTCAATATGCAACAGTAAGTTTGATAGAAGACTTTTTGAAGGATCCGGAAAATAAATTTGCTTTGGCTCCATTTAATCTAGGCATAACCGAAAAGACTGCAGCGGAAGGATTACAACAATATAATGATTTTTTATTAGCTCGTAAAAGATTATTGAATACGACAACGGAAGATAATCCAAATGTTCAATTATTAACTGAGCAAATAGAGATTATGCGTAATAATGTATTGGAAACATTCAAAAGTATTAAGGCAGGTTTTAATTTTGCGCGACAAGACTTGACTAAGCAGGAACAAGATTTTATTACCCGAATTAAGAAAATGCCTACTCAGGAAAGAGAGTTTCTGGATATAAAACGTCAACAAATGATTAAATCAGAATTATATTTGTATTTGTTACAACAAAAAGAAGAAGCAGGTATGAAATTAGCAACATCAATGGAAAAGGCTAAAATTGTAGATGCTGCTTATAGTCTTAGTAAGCCTGTAAAACCCAATAAATTATTTGTGTTTTCAATAGCATTAATTATGGCAATAATAATTCCAACGGTTATATTAACAATGAAAAATCTCATGAAAGATATATAATCAACTGAAGAGCAAAATAATGGATAATGAGAAAATCTTTTTTGGGGAAGAAAAAGTAAATTATTTGATTCTTATAGCTGGATTATTTTTTATAATTATGTTAGGATATAGGAATCAATTTGTTTCATTTGGAGTTCCATTAGTCATATCAGGTTACTTTATGGCAAAAAATCTTTTAATATTAAAAGATTTAAAAATTCTTCTGCCATTAGTTCTGTTGTTTATATTGGGCTTTCGAATAGGAGCAGGGCATCCTTTGATTCATATTCTTAGAGATTATGCTTATTTTTTGTCTCCTATGACGGCATTTACTATGGGGTATATATTAAAAAAATATATGTCGTTGAATAAATTTATGCTACTGATTGTTTTATTCGGAACCTTATACTCTTTGGTTTATTTGTTGCAAATAGTATTCGATTTTGATACATTGTTTGTTGCAGATGCGGAAGATACAAGATATACTATAGGAACAGGTCTTCCAGCACCAATTCTTGCATTTGTCTTTATTTTTTTAGGTAAGGAGTATTTGAAAAAATTTGATATAAGTACGTTGTACTGGTTTTTGTTTAGCCTTGTAAATTTATTGTCAATTTATTATTTTGCTTCACGTGTTTATTATTTTACATTGTTTCTATATTTTATTCCATTACTATATAATAAATTTATTAGTAAATATAGGAGGGTGGGAATTTATATTTTTGGAGTAATATTGGTCGTTATTGGAGGTGCAATAATTCTCATTTTGAGTGGGGATAATTTTTTTGCAGAGAAAATGCGTAATTCTTTAACAGAGATGTTTATTCAGTCTTTTAATGATTATGAAGATGTTATTCATAACTGGCGAGCATATGAATTATATGAAGCCGTTAAGACTTTTATGAATGGTGGAATATTAGATAAATTATTCGGTTTTGGATTTGGTAAAACAGTTTATTTAGAATATGAATTGATAATGCCTTTACTCACAATGAGTGAAATTCCTATTTTTCATAATGGTTTTGCATATTTATTAATAAAGACAGGTCTAGTGGGGATATTTTTAGAGTTATATTTTACAATTTCATTATTATATAAAGGATATATGTATTCAAAAGATAAAGATGAATTGAAATTTGTTTTTTGTATTTTACTATCAACTGTTTTGTCATTTAATTTTTCAGCATTAGTGGTAAATGGTTTGTTTTCAGGTGAATCTTGCGTTTTGCTGATTTTGACCGGGTTTACATATTCTTTGTTAAAAGAAAAATATAAGGAATCTTATTTTGAAAAGAATTAGTATTATTATAGCTACATTTAATGCTGGAAGAACATTACAGAATTGTCTTGACAGTATACGTGGGCAGAAAGATGACGATATAGAATTGTTGATAATTGATGGTAAATCAATTGATGGTACAGTGGATATTGTCAATCGGAATAAAGCACTTGTTGATTATTTTGTAAGTGAATCGGATCATGGTATTTATGATGCATGGAATAAAGGTATTTTGGCATCACATGGTCAGTGGATATTATTTATAGGAGCCGATGATAAGCTGATGCCAGGTGCGTTGGATAGATATCGTTTATTTCTTACTAAAAGTACTGACTCTTATGATTATATTTCGGCTCGGGCTTATTATTTGAATCAATTTGGGAAAGTTATTAAGATAATTGGAGGTAAATGGAATTGGAAAACTTTTCAGACAAAGATGACTGTCGTGCATGTGGCATCTTTACATAATAGGAATTTGTTTGAAGAGGTAGGATTTTTTGATACTACATATAAAATATGTGCAGATTATGAATTGTTGCTAAGAAAGAAAGATAAACTGAAAGCTTATTTTCTTAATGAGGTGGTTGTACAAATGCAGGCTGGAGGCGTAAGTATGAGTAAGAAAGCGATAGTTGAGACCTGTGAAATACTGGACAAGTATGTTGCTAGGAATTCTTTAGCTAGGCTATTTTTAGTTGTATGGAAATATTTTAGTTATTATCTATTTTTACTGAAAATGAAATTAAAAGATCTTTTTTTATAAATATTGGGGAACTATATATAAGTTTTTCTTTATTAAAGAAGTATGAAACTTATTCTGTTCATTATATAAAGATTGTTGCAGATTAATACCCATTGTGAAGAAATTTAGATAGACAAATACATGATCAAATAATTTCTTAATATTAAATTTGATATGAAAAGAATAATATGTTTCCATTTATTTAATGATTATAGTGGTAGTCCTAGAATGTTTTCTATGATTATTCGTGGATTGGTCTTGAGAGGTTATCTTGTTGAACTTTACACATCTAAGAGCGAGGGGTTTTTGAGTGGATTGGAAGGGGTTAATTATCATCTTTTTAATTATAAATGGACATCAAATAAAATATTTACGTTTTTTCGGTTACTATACGCTCAATTATATATGTTTTTTTCATCACTAAAATATGGGAAAAGAAAATCCGTATTGTTTTACATTAATACAATATGTCCTATTGGAGCTGTATTTTCAGCTGCTTTTAGAGGAATTCCAATGATATATCATGTACATGAAAAATATGTTGATCCAAATGTTTTGCATTTGTTTTATGAGAGTGTTTGGAAGCGATATGCTACTAATAGTATATTTGTTTCAAAATATCTTCAAAAACAATATTATAAAGAGAATATGCGATCATGTGTTGTGTATAATGCATTATCCGAAGATTTTTTGAATCATGTAGTTAATAAAAATGAAAGGTCGAAACCTTATAATATTTTGATGATTTGTTCGTTGAAGAAATATAAGGGTATATATGTGTTTCTAGAATTGGCAAAACGTTTACCACAGTATGATTTTTCATTGGTAGTCAATAGCTCACAACATGAAATTGATGCTTTTTTTTCAGAATCAGTTCCTAATTTGAAAATATATCCTGCACAAAAGGAAGTATCTACCTTTTTGTATAAAGCGGATTTACTTTTGAATTTGACGATACCTTCTTTTTGTGTTGAGACTTTTGGACTGACATTATTGGAAGCTATGGCCTACGGTCTTCCTGTAATTGCACCTCCTGCTGGAGGACCAGTTGAACTGGTAAAGGATGGATATAATGGTTTTTTAGTTGATTCAAGAAATATTGAAGATGTTATTGAAAAGATCGTATATACATTAGAATCTGGACGATATGAAGTAATGTCAGAGAATGCAAAAAAACAATCTTTGTTATTTAATCATATTGATATGATGAACAGAATCGAAAAGCTAATAGAATGTATTTGAAATGAAAATTGCAATTTTAGGGACAAAAGGTATTCCCAATAATTACGGTGGTTTTGAACAATTTGCAGAATATCTTTCTGTCGGATTAGTTGAAAGAGATTATAGTGTGACAGTATATAATCCTCATTTTCATATATATAAAGATTGTCGATATAAAGGAGTTGATATTAAGCATATTTATAGTCCAGAAAAGTACATAGGAGCATCTGCAAATTTTATTTATGACTTTTTATGTTTGAGAGATGCATTGAAAAGTGACTTTGATATAATTTTAGAGTGTGGTTATCACAGTAATGCTCCGTCTTATTTTTTAGTGAATAAAAAAAGCTATCCTATATTAGTGACGAATATGGATGGTTTGGAATGGAAGCGTAGTAAATGGAACAAGGTTACTCAGTGGATTATAAAGAAAATGGAAAAATTAGCAGTGGAAAAGTCTCATTGCTTAGTCTCTGATAATGAAGGGATACGTCAGTATTATTTAGATAATTTCGGTGTCGATTCTTATTGTATTGAATATGGTGCTGTAAATGTTAATTATTTCGATAGTACCTATTTGCAGGAATTTAATTTACAGTCTAGAAACTATTTTTTATTAATTGCACGTTTGGAACCTGAAAACAATATTGAGACAATATTGGATGGTTATATAAAATCAAAGGAGACTACCAGATCTTTCTTAGTTATAGGTAATTATCAGACTAAATATGGTCAATATCTAAAGAAGAAATATTCGATAAATAAAAAAATTTTATTTTTAGGGGCAATTTATGATAAAAATAAGTTGGATAGTATAAGATGTAATGCTTGTATTTATTTTCACGGACATTCTGTGGGAGGCACTAATCCATCTTTGTTAGAAGCAATGGGTAGTAATGCTTTTATCGTATCTCATTCTAATATATTTAATCGAAGTATTTTGAAAGATAATGCATTGTATTTTTCTACGAGTGATGATGTTGCTGATATTATTGGTAAAGAAATACCTGAAAATATAAGAAATAAATTTATTCTAAATAATAATAGGACCATCTCGGAGAATTATTCTTGGTCTCATATAATTGATTTATATGAAAATTTATTTTTGACTTTATTGAAGAAATCAGATCAGATAAAATAATTAGTATATATGAACCCTTTTTTTTCACTTATAATACCTGTATATAATGTAGAAGCATATCTTGAAAAGTGTTTGGATTCTATTTTGGATCAAACTTTTTCTTTATTTGAAGTGATTTGTATAAATGATGGTAGTGACGATGCTTCTGGGGAAATATGTAGTATTTATCAGTCCAAGGATGCTCGCATAAAGTTGATTAATCAAACAAATCAAGGAGTTTCTATTGCACGAAACAAGGGTATAGACTGTGTAGAAGGGGAGTATATTGTATTTATTGATTCAGACGACTGGATTGATCATGACTTTTTGGAAAATTTGTACTTTCATTTAATTGATTTTAATCCAGATATATTGTTTCATGGTTTTTATGAAGAATTTTTATCGAAAAGGAATTCTGTTTTGTTTGATGAAATGGCCGGTTTTTATCAGTCTCCCGGTGAAGCTATTTTTTTATTGGAAAAGATTCATCGATTTGGATATGTATGGTGCAAAGTTTTTAAAACGTCCATTGTTAGAGAATTTAAATTGTGTTTTAATGAGTTGATTTCTTTTCGGGAAGATGAAATTTTTACATTAGATTATTGCTTGTATGTCTCTAATGTTTTAATAATTAAGGGCGCTAAATATCATTATCGGTGTGGAAATCCTGGCTCATTAGTCAATAAAGTGCATTCTTATGATGAACTTCAGTATTCTGCAAATTTTTTATGTGATAAATCATATGAGATTGCAGAAAAATTTGCTTTACCATTATTTAGTAAATTTATTCGTAAAAAACTAGATATTCCTTATCATACTGATGCTCTTTTGGTTTTATACAATGAGGGCTCTAATATGAATAAAAAGGATCGTTTAACAGCATTAAGACTGTATCATAATGCTTATAAGAATGATTCTTTTCTGTTAGGTTTGAGGATAAGGCATTATATACTTATTTTATTTTTAAATATAGGAGGTATTAAATTGACTGATAAATTATTATCTTTATATTATTTATATTTTAAAAAGTAATAGAGTTATGACTGCTGAGAACAATGAGAGGATCGCGAAGAATACAATAATGTTGTATATAAGAATGTTATGTATTATGGGAGTCTCGCTATATACTTCACGTGTCGTTTTACAATTGTTAGGAGTAGTCGATTATGGTATTTATAACGTTGTTGGTGGTATTGTTGCCATGTTTTCTTTTTTAAGTAATTCGATGGCAAATGCTACTCAACGTTTTTTGTCTTATGAATTAGGTAAAAAGTCGGGGGGGGAATTACAGCTTGTGTTTAGTACATCATTGAATATACATTTTATAATCGGTGTTGTAGTTTTGTTATTAGCAGAGATAATCGGTGTTTGGTTTATTAGTCATAAGGTGAATATACCTCCATCGCGTTTACATGCAGCTATTTGGGTATTTCATTGTTCTATTCTGTCATTTTTTGTAACTATATTGCAGACTCCTTATAATGCATTGATTGTTGCTTATGAAAGAATGAATATTTATGCTCTTGTAAGTATTATTGAGGCAACTCTTAAATTGTCTGTGGTGTTTATGCTATATTTGATAGATTTCGATAAATTGACTTTGTATGCTACATTAATGCTTATTGTAACATCTTTAGTTGCATTTATTTATTGGATGTATTGTTCTCGGAAATATAAGATGTGCCAATATCGTTTTTATTGGGATAAGATGCAGTTCCAATATATGTTTTCTTTTGCCAAGTGGAATTTATTTGGCAGTATTGCTTGGTTACTTAAAGGACAAGGTGTTAATATCTTGTTAAATCTGTTTTTTGGAACAATAGTAAATGCTGCTAGAGGAATTGCATATCAAGTAAGTGGTTCAATCACTACTTTTATGGTAAACTTCCAAACAGCAGTAAATCCTCAAATAATTAAATATTATGCAAATGATCAAATTGGTAATATGTTAAATTTGGTATTTAGAAGTGCTAAATATTCATTTTATTTGATTTTGTTTTTGACAATTCCGGTTTTTTTAGAGACAAGTTATATATTGCATGTATGGTTAACTGTTGTTCCTGATTATACAGTCTTGTTTTGTAGATTAATTTTGTTGGATGTACTGTTGGATTCAGTTTCTGGTCCTATGATGACAGCGGTACAAGCAACAGGGAAGATTAAAGTGTATCAGATTTTAGTGGGTTCGATTTTGCTGTTGAATATTCCTGTGTCTTATCTTTTTTTTAAAAGTGGTTTTCCTCCGGAAACAGCTATGTGCGTGAGTATTATTCTTACTTTATTTGCTATTGTAGCACGTTTATGGATTTTAAAGAAAGTACTAGGTTGTTCAATGCGTTTATTTTTTAGTTCTTTATTTCTTTGTATTGGAAAAGTTATAATTTTAGCACCTTTATTGCCGATATTACTTTATCTTGTGGTAGAACCTGGTATATTACGCCTTTTTTTGGTTACCTTTGGCTCAACTATCTCCGTTTGTACAATTGTTTATAAATTGGGTATGGAGAACCAAGAACGTATATTTGTTAAAAATAGAATAAGGGAAGTTTTAATTAAAATAAAAAAACATAAATAATATGACTATTGGATTGATAACATACCATGCTTCTCATAATTATGGTTCTATGCTTCAGACTTATGCTTTACAGACATTGTTAGAAACTTATAATTTTGAGCCTACAGTGATTAATCTACGTCTCCCTCAACAAAAAGCATTTTATAATACATGTTATAATTCAAATGAGATAGGTTTGAAGAATTTTGTTCGTAAGATATTATATCTACCTTATAAAAAGGATATGTTGAATCAATATAAGATATTTGAAACTTTTCTGAGAACAAATTTTAATTTATCTCGGGAAGAGTATATTTCTGAAAAGGAATTGTCAACTTCTGATTTGAATTTTGATTATTGGATATGTGGGAGTGATCAGATTTGGAATTTAGAGTGTTTGGATTTTGACTGGTCTTATTTTTTGTCTTTTGTAAAATCAGGAAAAAAGATCGCTTATGCACCTAGTTTTGGACCTTGCATGAATGATTCAATTAAGAGGGAATGTGAAAAAATAAAAAAAATGGTTCGCTCGTTAGATGCTATAAGTGTCAGAGAGAAAGGTTCTATGGATATTGTATATTCTCTTACAGGAATCAAACCTTCTCTTGTTGCAGATCCAACTTGGTTGCTTCCAGTATTAAAATGGAATAAGTGTGCAGGTGATAAACCGATTGTTGATGGAGATTATATTTTTTTGTATGTGCCACGTTATGTGAAAGAAACTTATAAAATAGCTTCTTTATTATCAAAGAAATTGAATATGAAAGTTGTAGTTTCTAACCTGGTTAATTGGAAAGTAATTTATGACTCGTTTCAAAAGGAATTGAATACTGGACCGTTTGAATTTTTAAATTTAATTCGTAACGCTTCACTGGTTTGTAGCGGGTCCTTTCATGCCGTGGTGTTTGCTATTTTGTTTAATACTCCTTTTTGGGTTGTGAATGGAGATTTGGATAATAGAATATCGAATATACTTGATTTATTCGGTTTTCAGGATCGTTCTATATCGTTAGACATATTTGATAAGAAGGTTGGAAAATCTATGGAGATGGACTTTTCTGCAATTGATGAGATATTAGAGAAATATAAAAAAATTAGTCTTGATTATTTATTGAAAGCATTAGATAAGTAATATTTTATGAAATATATTCCAGATCCTATAACTACAAATTGCACAGGATGTATGATTTGTAAGGAAAAATGTCCTAAGCAATGTATTGAAGTGACAACTGATCCCCAAGGATTTTTATATCCACGTATAAATAAAGATCTATGTATTGCTTGTGGTTTGTGTGAATCTTCATGTCCTTCAAATCATTCTGTCGCTTTTAACTCTGCAACAGTAGCACTTTCTTGTTGGTCTTTGAGTGAATCAGAGCATAAAACCTGTACTTCTGGAGGAATTGCATCTGTTTTGTCTCGATTATTTCTTCAAGCTGGAGGTGTGGTTTATGGTTGTAGCTATATTGCAAAACAATCTAGGGTAATGCATATCAGAATTGATCGTATGAACGATTTATGGAAATTGAAAGGATCTAAATACGTACAAAGTTCTTTGGAACAAATTAGAAAAATTTTGATAGAAGATTTAAAGAAAGGAAATAAAGTCCTTTTTATAGGAACTCCTTGTCAGGTGGCAGGTATAAAGAGGTTGGCTGGTAATTATATAGAAAATTTGATTACAATAGACCTTGTATGTCATGGTGTGCCATCAGAAAAAATGTTATTCGAACATATTGATTCGTTACATTTAGGAAGAAATATTGATTTTGTTTCTTTTCGGGATTCGAATTCTTATTGTCTTAAATTATTTTCGAAATCAGAAATGATATATGAAAAGAATATTTCAAAGAAAAATTGGAGTGATATTTATTTAAATGCATTTTATAAGTCTTTGATAATAAGAAAGTGTTGTTATCTGTGTCAATATGCAAAATCAGAGAGAGTTGGTGATTTGACTCTTGGTGATTTTTGGGGATTGGGTAAAAAAGGAGTGATTAATCAAAATTCAGAAGATGGTGTGTCATTAGTTTTGCCTAATACAGAAAAAGGAAAATCTTTACTTTTAGGTGTAGAAAAGTATATATATTGCGAAAAACGTCCTGTGGAAGAGGCGATAGAAGGTAATGAACATTTGAGAAAACATTGTATAAAAACATGGAGAACTCACTTTTTTTATTATCTTTATCCACGTATTCCGTTTAAACATGCAGTAAGAATTAGTGCCGCGGATTGGATTTTGGGAAATTATGTAAAACGATGTATAAAAAGAATGATTTAAATGAAAAAAATAGTTCTCGGTTTTATATCAGATACAGATCCAAAAGATAGAAGACCATGGTCTGGAACAAAAAACAAGTTATATGAACAGATAAAAGGATGTACATCTGAAGTAATTTGGATAAAGGTTTCTTATAATTGGCAGACTATTATTTATAGAGCTTTTTTATTGTTATTTTCAATAGTGTGTGGAAAAAGATATTCTTCTATTCATACGACATTTATAGCTAAACGGCTGTCTAAATCAATACGGAAAAGTGATTTAGATAAAGTTGATGTATTGTTTGCTCCTTCCGGTTCTCAATATTTATATTTGTTGAAAACAGATAAGCCTATTATTTATTTGGCTGATGCAACATTTAAATCTATTTATAATTATTATCCTTTATTTGATAATTTTTTTTCGTTTAATATAAAACAAGGGAATCTTATTGAAAAGGTGGCTTTAGAGAAAGCATGGAGGGTAATAGCTTCATCAGAATGGTGTAAGAATTCGATGATTAATGATTATAATATTAATCCGTCTGTTATTAGAACAATAGAGTTTGGAGCGAATGTTGATGAAAAGGATATTGAAAAAATAAATTGTATAAGAGAAGGAAATAAGTTAAATTTATTATTTTTGGCAGTAGAATGGGAAAGAAAAGGTGGGGATATTGCTGTAGAGTGTGTTCAGGAACTGAATCTAATGGGGATCGATGCGAATTTGTATATTGTAGGTCAAGATCTTCCTCAGAAATATGCATCAATAGTAAATGTCTATTCTATAGGTTTTTTAAATAAAAATATTCCTGAAGAGTATAATCGTTTTCTTGATATAATTCAACAATCCGATATTCTGTTATTGCCTACAAAAGCTGAATGTTCGGCAATTGCTTTTTGTGAGGCTTCTGCTTATGGATTACCTGTTTTTACTTATGATACTGGGGGAATTTCGAATTATGTAGAAAATGGAATAAATGGTTATAGGTTACCATTAAATGCTCGTGGAAAAGATTTTGCTGATAAGATAAAAGAAGTAATAGATAGCAATGAGTTTACAGAATTATCGGTTGGTGGGAGAAGTATGTATAAAGAGAAACTAAACTGGCATTCTTGGCAAAAGGCTTTTAAATTATTATTAGATGAGTTGTGTGAGAGTGTTAAATAAGTCCTGTCTGTATAGAATAAATAAAAAACGGCAGGCTAATGCCGCGTGTATTTTTTATTTGCTAAATTTATTTTTACGGTATATAACACAGCCTTTACATCCATGACATTGTTCATGATTATTGGTTGTTGTAAATATACAATAAACCTTTCTTGCTAGATATAAAAATGCTAAGACGACTATAATTACTACGCTTATCATTTGCCACATATAATTCTCTCCTAATTGATCAAATTAATAAACAAACTCCCCGTCTGATAAACCACAAATGAGACGATCCATGCTAAAACGCATGTGTACACAATTACAAATATTCCCCATTTCCATGATCCCGATTCATTGACGATGGCTGAGATCGTTGCGATACATGGGAAATAAATGAGAACAAACAGCATCAGGCTCAGAGCGATAAGTGGTGTAAAGACCGGATTGCCTTCTTCATCCAAATCTTGTTTTATACGTTCGGATAAAACCTGGCTATCTTCTTCATCTCCGGTGTACAGGACGCTTAACGTGCTGACTACGACTTCTTTTGCTGCCATACCAGTCAATAAGCTGACACTCATTTTCCAATCGAATCCTAATGGGTGAAGAACTGGCTGGATTGTTTGTCCTATCGTTCCGATATAAGAGTTCTTTTGATGCTCCATATTCTTTAACCGTTCCAACTCCGCAATTGTTTCCGTTTTTTCCTTCGAATCCAGTTCGGCATTTTCCACTTCTGCAATTTGCTTGTCGAATGCATCTCCCATCTCACTGTGGCGGGGGAAGTATCCCAGAAACCAGATGATAATGGAAGCGACTAAAATAACACCCCCCATTTTGTGGAGATACTGCTTCGCTTTTTCCCACATGTGGATCATAATCGACTTTGCAGTAGGCATTCGATAGGGGGGAAGTTCCATCACAAAAGGTACGTCTTCTTCTTTAAAAAGAAAACGTTTGAACAACCGTGCCATAACAACAGCCAGAAGAATACCGCAAACATATAATGACAGGAGAATGAAACTTGCGTTATTAGGGAAAAATGCACCAGCAAGTAACACATATACCGGTAAACGGGCACTGCAACTCATCAGCGGATTAACCAGCATGGTGATCATACGGCTATTGCGGCTTTCAATCGTACGGGAGGCCATAATAGCCGGCACATTACAACCGAATCCCATTACCAAAGGAATGAAAGATTTACCATGGAGTCCCATTTTGTGCATGATCTTATCCATAATGAAAGCAGCACGTGCCATATAACCTGAATCTTCCATGAATGAAATGAACAGATACAGTATCAGAATGTTAGGTAGAAAAACGATAACACCGCCGACACCGCCGATGATACCATCGACCAGCAAGTCTTTTAACGGACCTTCACTCATGTTTTCCCGTACAAAATTACCGATCCAGCTAACCAGATTCTCGATCCACTCCATAGGATAGGCTCCCAAACGGAATGTAGCCTCGAACATGATCCACATAAAGAGAATAAATATGGGGAATCCCAATACTTTATGTGTAACGAATAAGTCTATGATCTGAGTGCTGGTCGCTTCTTTTATTTTATTTTGCTCATAGGTTTCCCGTAGCGCACCGGAGATAAAACCGTAACGGGCATTGGTAAATGCTGTTTCACTGTCTTCCAATAATAACTCTTCTATCTGTACAACATTCCGGTCGCGTTCTTCTATGATTGTTTCGGAGCCGGATAATGTCTGGATAAAACGTTCTATTTCCGGGTCTCCTTCCAATAGCTTGATGGAGAGATAACGTTTGGAAAGGCTTTTTGCTACATTTCCGTTATGTTTTATGGCATGCCGTACATTTGTAATACCTTTTTCCAGTACTTCTCCATAATTTATATGGATATGACGGATAACAGGATCTTCTTCTTCATATACTTTTATAACCCGCTTGAAAAGGTCTTCAATACCAAAACCGGTTCTGCTGATTGTCGGAACAATCGGGGTACCTATCATCCGGGATAATGATTCGTAATCGAATTTATTTCCGGATCGCTCCAACTCGTCATACATATTCAAGGCGATGACAGACCGGACGTCCATATCGATGAGCTGACAGGTCAGATAAAGATTCCTTTCCAGGTTTGATGCATCCAGGACATTGATAACAACGTCCGGTTGTTCTTCGCTGAGATGCCTGCGGACATAAAGTTCTTCCGGAGTATAGGCCGATAAAGAATAAGTACCGGGTAAATCTACGATCCTGAATGTGTAGCCATCTTGCTGGAAGGTTCCCTCTTTGGCATCGACGGTAACTCCGCTGTAGTTGCCTACATGTTCGTGGGCTCCGGATGCAAAATTGAATAAAGATGTTTTTCCACAGTTGGGATTTCCGACCAGGGCTACGTTTATTGTTTTTCCTTTATGTATAGCAAGTGCCTGTAAATCTTCTGTTGAAGGTAGTATATAAGAGTCGGCGGAACGTTCTTCACTTTGTTGTGACATTTGTGCCTTTGCGTATTCGGCTGCGCTGATTACTTCAATCATTGCTGCATCATTCCGTCGCAAAGAAACGTCATAACCCATTACACGATAGTGGATAGGATCTTTCAGTGGAGCATTTTGTATAACGTCCACCTCTTTTCCCCTGATAAATCCCATTTCAATGATGCGTTTGCGGAATGCTCCGCGTCCCATCACCTTGACTATAACGCCTTTTTCACCTGTGTGAAGCTCTGATAATCTCATTTTCTTAAATTCTCGTACAAAGGTATGGCGAAATGCTTACATGATCAATACCAACTAATAGGTATTTTTTCCTAGTTTTGCATTGAATAAATAAAATAAGCGATATGCTGAATAAAATTATATTAAGCTTAGGTTCAAATCAAGATCAGGAAAAGAATATGGCGGAGGCGGTGCGTATATTGCGGAACCAGTTTGTTTCTATTGCCTTTTCAAATTCTGTATATACGGAGCCGATCGGATTAACGGGGTCTGCTCCTTTTTTGAATCGGGTGGCCGTTGCTTATACATCAGAACAGCCGGATGAAATAAAGCATTTGTTGAAACGTATAGAGTACAAACTGCAACGTATGCCTGACGATAAAAATTTCGGAATTGTTCCAATTGATATTGATCTGCTTCAATGGAATGAGTTGATTTTAAAACCGGACGATTTAAGAAGATATTATATAATAGAAGGAATCAGAGCTTTAGAAAATGAAGAATTTAAACAAATGAAATAGTGTAAATCCGATATAATAAATTATTATGATAAAATATGTAGTACTGATTTTGTTTCTGGTGTTGAAATTCTTTACGTTAGAGAACTGTTTTTTCTGGGATAACACTGCCGGGTATTCTATGCCGGCAAGTTATTTATTGGAAAATGGGTTTCTGTCTTTTGTCTATCCGGCCCAATATGTTGCAGAACCCCCTTTGGCTCATCTGTATCTGGCTCTTCTTTGGTCTTTATTCGGAAAAAGTTTGTTGGTAGCTCATTTATCTATAACTGTATTTTCATTGGGAGTGATCTGGCAAGTTTATCGCTTGTGTGAAAGGTTGGAGACGAAATATACACCTTATATATTTTTGTTGGTTTTATTGGAACCGGCACTTTCCACCCAAATGATTTTAATTTCTCCGGATGTCATCCTGTGTTTTTTTGCTTTGTTGAGTATCAATTTGATTTTGGATAACCGGCGGATTTGGTTGGCTGTATCTGCCATGTGCCTGGGATTGGTAAGTATTAGAGGGCTGGTTGTTTGTTCAGGATTGGGGCTGGGATATTTGCTGATAGAAAATGTTATTCATAAGAAATCTTTCAAAAATTCGTTCTTATATGTTTTCCCTGTATTTATACCGACTCTTTTGGCGATAGGCGGATGGTTTATATACCGGAAGGTGGAAACCGGATATTTTCTGTATCAACCCGGTTTTGGATATGAGGATCATCGGCAGTTAGCGACATTTGGGCAAATAGTTAAGAATATAGTAAGTTTGGCTGTAAGGATGTTGGATTCAGGGAGAATTGTTGTCTGGATTTTGCTATTTGTTTCAATCATTAAAATGGGGATAAAAAATTTCTTTCTTTATCTTTCCAAATCTCCGTTATCTCTCATTTATTTGAGTGTCTTATTTACTATGATGTTAGTTACAATTCCTGTAACAAACCCCTTTGGAGACCGATATTTTCTGGTTTTGTACATATTACTGGCATTAATCACTGCTCAGCTTTTGTTTAAAGTATATGAAACAAGGTCTGTGCGAATTTTATTGGTAGGGATGATTTGTATACTGGTCAGCGGAAATTTTTGGGTTTATTCGGAGAAGATGTCAAAGGCCTGGGATAGTGTATTATGCCATTTACCTTATTATTCATTGCGCCAAGAGATGATCGATTATTTGGAGAATGAACATATAGAGATTAATTCTGTAACAGCAGCATTTCCAATGGATGCATTGTTTGCAAATATGGATATAACTGATGATAACCGACGTTTTTCTTCTGCTGAGTTAGAAAATAGTCGTTATGTTTTATATTCGAATCTCTTTAATTGGGATGACGAACACATTGAAACAATTTACTCCCAATGGAAACTTCAGAAAGAATTGAAAAGTGGATTGATTTTTCTGCGTCTGTACATCCCTAGAGAGAAGGGAGAATAGCTTTTATTCTCCCTGGTTATAAATCAGTTTGTAAAGACGTTCTCCCTGTTGTCTGTTTGAGTAGGTAGGGAATAGTAACTCTTTTCTTTTTTCAATTAATTCGGGAGTCATTGGTTGCTTCATCAACCGTTTACACGTTTCTATCATTTCTTCAGGAGTGTTAGCGATATTACATAAAGCTTCCAAGCCACTGCCTGTGACCATTTCCTGGTTTACGATCGTGTGTCTTCCACCAAAAAGACTATTCAACAATTTGAGTTTTAACCCGGTATCCTGAAAAGTGATCAACATGTGTATCTGCGCCTCGTGAGTGAGATAGTCCATACGCTCGTTGGATGGATTGGCCTCGATTTTGATGTTGGGATAAGAAGCCGCTGCCTCTAACAACGTTGCCGGTGGATTCATACCTGCAATGATACAAGGATACTTTAACTTACAGAAGACATTTTTGATCAGATATAATGCGGCCAGTGTATTTTCTGTAACAGATAGTTTCCCATGATATAATACAAAATCAGACGATCCGCTCTTTACAGATATCTCATCATTGACATGGAAACTGGGCATATATTCAATTTTCTTTTTGGGAAAGACTTTCCTGAGATAGTTTGTATCAGTGATAGAAACGACCAACATCAGATCGGCATGTTTTAATATCTCCTGATACCGTTCAAACCTCCAAGCTTCAACCAGAAAGAAATATTTTTTGATCAGGTTTGTTTCTGCCTTAGCCAAGTGACGGTAATAATCGTGCTCGATATTACTTTCCCTGTATATTTTCATTCGTCCCTGTAGTTGGGGATGATTAATATAGTAGCAGGTATGCAATCCGTCGAATAAGATTGGATAATCGTTTTCGAGCAAATTCTTAAGTAATTCCGGGTCTTTACGGCTGAAAACATTGTATGGTAACAGAGTTATATTAGCTAATAGTCCGGTTTTCCGTTTGTAATAATATACTTTTTCACATAGAGACTCCAGTTCTTTGGAATGAGGGCGCTCATATTCAAAACAATGTAGAATAATTTTTACGCCGCACTTGTGTAAGGTCTGCATTTTGTAATACACATCAATAACTCCGCCATAATTAGCAGGCCAAGGGATATTGAAAGACACTATATTGATATATTTATCCATTGATTTCAACCTTTTCGAAGATTTGTATAAATTGTTTTGCTTGTTCTTTCCGTGAAAAACGGACTAACTTGCTTTTCTTTATGGAAGATGATGTATATCTTTTTTCTTTCCATTCCTGATAATACGATTTAAGAAAGTCACATACCTCATTCACATTCGTTGCGGCAAGGCCGGCATTCGCATCATTGATTGCTTCAGCCAGATAGCTTTCGTCACTCCGGACACAAAGTACTGGTTTTTCTACAGCCAGCGATTCAAAAAACTTTGTCGTCATAACACCTTTGGGACCGGAGTTTGCCGCACGGTTAGTCAATAACAGCAGTACGGAACTACTGTTCAGTATGGAAGGTATTTCTGACGCCGGAACATATCCTTTGAAATCCATAAAAGGGAGAATCTGGTATTTTTCAGCTTCTTCCGTAATGATTTTACGGGACGTTTCATCGACATACCAGTAGACACGGCATTTGTCGGGTGTCAATATATTACGGGCAGACAAAATACTTAATGCTTCAAAGAGCAGTCCCGGATCACGCATAGCTGTACTAAGTAGCCGTCCTGTATATGTTATAATGAACTTCTCCGTTTTCTTTTGTTCCGGATAAAATAGTTCCGGGTCGAACCCATTGTAAATCAATTCTACATTAGTGTTATACTGTTTCAATATATCTACATGCCAGGGAGAGATTGTTGTTACATAATCTGCTTTTTCTAATACCCGGTTTCTATCCCGTAGGCTTTTCCGTTTAAAAACAGATATGAATAATCTGTTTAATCCCAAGAGAGAGGGGAGAGAATGTGCAATAAACTCATCTCCTGTATATTGTTCAATGATGTCCCGTAAGTCAACGACCAGCGGTAGTTTATATTTAGTTGCAACTTTTAGTGCAGCCGGTAAGGGAAATGTCCGGAAACTACTACATAAAACTAAATCGATTTTATTGTTTTTGACCAGCTTCCGGGCTTCTTTGTACATTCGGATATCCTTATATCCGAAGCAAAGATCCAGTAAAAGTATACTGATCCATTGTAGTTTCCTGGTAAAAGGACTTTTGGCTGTATAATAATTAATGTATTCGGCCTCACATTGACTGGCAAGGAATGTAAATGTATTTTCCTCTACCATTTCAGTCAGAATGACAGGCTCCCATCCGTAATTTCTGAGATATTTGCATAAATATCCCATACGCGGTCCGAAAGCCGGCGGAAAGAGATCGCAAATAATCAGTACTTTTTTCATAGCAAATCAATAATATTTTTTGATGCGTTTCCAATTCCGTATTCTTGTATCTCTTTTTGTTCCGGTTGGTTTTCCAGGCAATGCAGGATACTTTCTTTTTCAGAACCGGCTATTTGGTTCCAACCTGCTTCAACAGTTTCGACCCATTCCGTTTCATCCCGTAGTGTAATACAAGGGGTATGATGAAAATATGCTTCTTTCTGTACGCCACCTGAATCCGTCAAAATGGTTGCCGCATGTTTTTCCAGCATGACCATATCGAGGAAGCTTACCGGCGGAATGATATGTATTCCTTCCCGGTTTTCAAGAGATTGTATCATACCATATTTTTCCAGACAATATCGAGTGCGGGGATGAAGTGGCAAAACGGTCGGAAAAGAAGAAGTTGATATTTCTTTTATGGCACTGATGATTCCTATTATCCGTTCCCGGTTATCTGTATTCTCTGCCCTGTGAACTGTACAAAGCCTGAATTGCCTGCTGTTGAGATTCAATTGATGCATGATTTGGGAAGAACTGTCTGCCAGTTTACCAAAAATCAATGCGGCATCATACATTACATCCCCGACATGATGGACTCCCTGTTGTATCCCTTCATTTGCCAGATGTTTGATGGCGGCGAAAGTCGGACAACATAGTAAGGTCGCTATATGATCGGTCAGGATACGGTTGATCTCTTCCGGCATTTGTTTGTTAAAGCTGCGAAGGCCGGCTTCAACATGAACTACCGGTATATGTAGTTTGGATGCGGCTAGTGCTCCAGCCAGTGTCGAGTTGGTATCACCGTAGACCAATACGTAATCAGGCCGGGTGTCGAGTAATATTTTTTCAATTTCAATCAGCATACGGCCGGTCATCTCTCCATGTGTCCCGTTTCCACATTGCAGTTGCCAGACGGGTTGAGGGATACTCATACTGTTGAAAAAGATATCGCTCATATTTGCATCATAATGCTGTCCCGTATGAAGAAGCAGTTCTTCAATCAGTCTCTCATTATTTTTGTTGTATTCCAGAATCGCCCGGCTTACCATGGCCGCTTTTACAAATTGAGGCCTGGCTCCGACAATAGTAACAATTTTCATTTTTTTGCAAGTTCGTTTAATAAATGGCTGTACAGTTTACGTAAATAACTGTCTGTATTTTCCTGTGCACTGGTATTATGCCATAAGAGAGTCAATTCCCCACCTGTATTTTTTACCTGTTCGATAAGATTCAGGCTATATGCTAATGCCTCTTCATAATTTAATCCCATATATTTTTTTTCTTCCAAAGTGCAATCCATAATTGTCAGCGGATGCAATAAGATAGAGGATAAGCGACGGGTGACCGGATTGATCCAGCGTACCGGATAACTAGTCCCTAACCTGAATCCGGCAACATCCGCATAACCCATGGTGAAGTCATCTGTTATGCCGGCCGCCTCCAGGTGTGTCATATCTTCCGGTTCACGGCTGGCAAGGAAATGATGGCGATTAAAGCGTATACTTCTCTCAACATTCTTTTCCAGCCATGTTTTTTCTTTTTTGATGAGGGTAGGAACTATACCTGCCTGGTAGCTGCTGTGCAGACCTATTGTTATATCATTGGATAATGCAGATTGTATCAGTTGAGATATATCTGTGTTGCGTAGGCTATAATGGGGCTTATCCTGTTTGCATTTGCCTCCACTGCGAACAAAAAGGATTGCCCGGCAGATATTTTTGCCCGTTTGTTCCCGTAACAAGTTATTTTGTTCGAATATCCAGGGAAATGTATAATACGGATCGTTTTCTACTGGTCCGCATTTTCCTTGGATAGACTGGATGATCCCCCTTTTATCCCGGATGGAACGGATAACCCCTTTCCATGTCCGGTAAAGAGTAGGAGAGTCCAAATCGTGTGTCAGATAGATATGTTGTATCTCTTTTGGAATTTCCGGTATGCGGAGTCCATATTGCCGTAACCATTTGCGTAAAAGTATACGGTATTCATCAACGATCGGACGATGGAGAAATCCTGCCCGGTAAGGTAAAGAATTCTTTCCCGGAAAACGTCCGTGCTCATCCCTTACATTTCGTTGGATGATTTCCTCATAGCGAGTGATGAGAAAGTAGGTACTGGCAATAATATCCGCATGAATAACTAACGTGTCGCCTATCTGTTCTACAAGGGGAGAACCGAATAGCAAGGGAGTTCCTTCTATTTCTTGAAGCGGTAATTCCGGAAGCGAAGATGCCGTTCCATATATATGATTGGTGAAAAAACCGGATGGAATGATCACAATACTGTAACGGTCATAATGTTTGCTATTGTTCGTATATCCGATAGCAGCCACAATCTCTTCGGAAATATCTTCCCCAAGAAGGAAACGTATTATATAATGTATAGCATGATTATTCATATCCGTTCTTTTATCTTTAACCAAGCTCTATATAATAAACTGAGATTTCCTCTGGTTATTGTGAAGAAGGGGGTTTGAATTGCTCCGAATTCACGGAAAAAACGTTCTACTCCCGGAATCATAGAACCTTCAAAGTCGAATATTGGCGTGTATTGGGAAACGTGGCGGATACATTCCCAAAGAAGTAAGCTATGCGCCCCCGATGCCCTTAATGCCGGGTCGCCGCCTCCGGCCAGATAATAAGCCGAACTTTCCTGCCAGGCAATAAATGCCACTGCATGTAATTCCCCTTTCTCGTCGTAGGCTCCCCATAAGTCGCCTTGGTTACGTTGACGGCAGGCGGTGATCAATTTTATTAATACGTCCTGTCTTTTAGGAGTGGAGAGATGTTGACGTTTAAACGTCATGGATTGTATTTTCAGAAAATCTTCAATAGAAATCCCTTTCCTGATTGTGATGAGAAATTTCTCTTTGGCTTTTGTAATGTTCCGGCGGATATTAGGACTCATGTTCTCCCAAAGTGTATGCTCGTCCCGTATATTGTTCAGCAGGTACGTATAACGGGTTGTCTGTTTGTAACCTTCCCAGTAAAAAGGCAACCAGTCCGTTATCCCATAATTGAAATTTTGGAGGAAATGCGGATAGGATTTTAACACATCCGTAAACTCTTTGCATATTGCTTGCCGTTTTCCTAAAGTCCTGGTGTATTTGGTATCTTTGGATTCTGGAGCAAACCAGGGGCCCATTGTCTGGGTGTAAGGAGGCATTGATATGACTCCTCGGTGAGGAATATATACCGGTAAAGCTGCTAGTATTTTTCCTTTTTCTTCTGTTAGCAAAACTTCCCATTTGGTTTCGCCACAGGCGGCATCCAGCCACCAATCACGTGAAAAAAGAGGAAAGCTGTTTTCTGTATTGCATAACAGGCGGTATTTGTCTTTGTTTAGTTTATAGTTTACAGTTGACAGTTGACAGTTTTCTGAATTAGAATGTGTTTGTAAATCTGATATGTTATTCTTTTCAGTATGTAGCATATTCTATAATTATATATTAAACTGTCAACCGTCACTTGTCAACTATTACTTGGGTTACCCTTTCAATGCTTCGAATATCAATCCGGATAGCTCTTCTGCCAGTTCGGGGTTATCGCTGATGCATTGTTTGGCAGCATCGCGTCCCTGTCCCAGTTTTGTGTCGTTGTAGCTATACCAGGAACCGCTTTTCTTGATAATATTTAGCTCCGCACCCAAGTCTACGATCTCGCCAGCCTTGGAAATACCTTCGCCGAACATGATGTCGAACTCAGCTTTGCGGAAAGGAGGTGCAACCTTGTTCTTTACAACTTTCACACGTACCTGGTTACCTTTCATTTCATCACCGTCTTTCAATGTTCCGATCTTGCGGATATCCAGACGAACTGATGCATAGAACTTCAATGCGTTACCACCGGTTGTTGTTTCCGGGTTACCGAACATGACACCGATCTTGTCACGCAACTGGTTGATAAAGATACAAGTCGTATTGGTCTTGTTGATCGCTCCGGTCAGCTTACGCAATGCCTGAGACATCAGACGAGCTTGCAAACCCATCTTGCTGTCACCCATATCGCCTTCGATTTCAGCCTTCGGAGTCAATGCTGCCACAGAGTCGATAACGATGATATCTACCGCAGAAGAACGGATCAGCTGTTCGGCGATTTCCAAAGCCTGTTCACCGTTATCCGGTTGAGAGATCCATAAGTTTTCTACATCGACACCCAGTTTTTCCGCATAGAAACGGTCGAAGGCATGCTCTGCATCGATAAATGCAGCAATACCACCGGCTTTCTGTGCTTCGGCAATAGCATGGATTGCCAGCGTTGTCTTACCGGATGATTCCGGACCGTATATCTCGATTACACGTCCTTTCGGGTAACCGCCTACGCCTAAAGCTGCGTTCAGGGCGATGGAACCTGTCGGAATAACTTCGATACTTTCAATGCTTTCGTCGCCCAGTTTCATGATAGAACCCTTTCCGTAGTTCTTCTCAATCTTATCCATTGCGGCGCGCAACGCTTTTAACTTGTCGGCATTAACAGCCGGCTTTCCTTCCGGGGTTTTTCCCTCTTCAAATAAATTGTCTTCTTTTGCCATCCCTTTTTATGAATTAAGGATTTGATTAGCATGGTCTTTTGTTTTCACCTCTTTCGGACCGATTATCTTCTCGATGATACCATCTTCGTTGATAATAAAGGTGGTACGGAGAGTCCCCATGTATGAACGTCCGTACAGTTTTTTTTCTGCCCATACGCCAAAAGCTTGTTGCAGGGCTGTGTCCGTGTCAGCGATCAGGTTGAAAGGCAGTTCCTGTTTGGCGATGAATCCCTGATGGGATTTTGCGCTGTCTTTACTAACCCCGACCACTTCGTAACCGGCTGCCTGTAATTCCTTGTAGCCGTCACGCAGGCTACAGGCTTCTGCCGTGCAACCGCTGGTGTTGTCTTTCGGGTAGAAGTAAAGTGCTAACTTCTTACCTTTAAAATCGCTGAGTCTTATTTCATTTCCGTTCTGATCAAGCCCCAATACGTCGGGTGCTTTGTCTCCTACTTGTAATGCCATATTATAATTCCAAATCTACATTAAACATTTCATGCCAGGGCAGTCCTTGTTCGTTCAACTCTTTCATGAACGGATCGGGATTGAATTCTTCCACGTTCCATACACCCGGTTTCTTCCAAACTCCCTGCATAAATAATTTGGCACCGATCATCGCCGGAACGCCGGTGGTATAACTTACACCCTGAGCGCCTGTTTCTTTGTAAGCTGCTTCGTGGCTACAGTTATTATATACATAGTAAGTTTGTTCTTTGCCATCTTTGATACCGCGGATACGGCAACCGATCGATGTTTCTCCCGTGTAATTCTCGCCCAGATCGCCCGGATTGGGCAATACGGCTTTCAGGAACTGGATCGGGACGATTTCCTGTCCGTTGTACATGACCGGATCGATACGTGACATACCGATATTCTGTATCACCCGTAAATGAGTCAGGTATTCCTGTCCGAAAGTCATCCAGAAACGGGCACGCTTGATCGTCGGGAAGTTCTTTGTCAGACTTTCCAGCTCTTCATGGTACATCAGGTATGATTCACGAGGACCTACATTCGGGTAGTTCAACGGCTTATGTACCGATAACGGGTCAGTATCCTTCCATTCTCCGTCTTCATAGTATTTACCACGCTGAGTAATTTCACGGATATTGATTTCCGGGTTAAAGTTCGTAGCGAATGCCTTGTGATGGTCGCCGGCGTTGCAGTCGACGATATCCAGATACTGGATTTCATCGAAATGATGTTTCGCTGCATAAGCTGTATATACTCCCGTTACACCCGGATCGAATCCGCATCCCAGGATAGCCGTCAGACCCGCTTTTTCGAAACGGTCTTTATAGGCCCATTGCCAGCTATATTCATATTTTGCCTCGTCCAGCGGTTCGTAGTTGGCAGTGTCGAGATAGCTGACACCGTAAGCCAGGCAGGCATCCATGATGGAGAGGTCCTGATAAGGTAGAGCCAGGTTGACGACCAACTCGGGCTTGAAGTCATTAAACAATGCAACGAGCTCGTCCACGTTATCCGCATTGACCTGTGCTGTCTTCACCTTTACATTCTTAATATCGGCAGCAATCTTGTCGCACTTGCTTTTCGTGCGGCTGGCCACCATGATATCGGTAAAAACATCAGCATTCATCGCGATCTTTTTAACAGCAACGGTGCTTACGCCCCCTGCACCAATAACTAATACTCTTCCCATTTACAAATAGAATTAATCTTGTTAATATACAGTTTACAAGGTTTTAAACCAAAGGACAAATATACGATTTATCTTTGAACATATAACAAAAGAGGCGAATTCATTTTAATAGTTCCCCGAATGTATTTACGATACTGTTTCATCATAAAGAAACAAATGTTTCTACATAATGAAACAACTGTTCCATTACTATGAAACAGATTTTACCAAGGATGTGTTTTTATCATTGATTCGGAATCGGTTTTGCAGCGTTTGTGTCTTTTGTTGCATCTACTTAAGTATATAAACCATGTGCTTTTATACAGAATGGTTATTTCTTGTTGTCTGTGATTCCTATTTTGTAGCATTGTTTCAGAATAAGTTGTTTTTTATAGTTAAAGTATATATAAACGCTTGTAACTTATTGGGAACGCGTTATATTTGTAAATAGAATGCGTAGTTTTTATTCTTATTTAAGGATATGATCTTAAACCCGGCAACGGATATGTAGTCTAAACAGTAGAATAAATATATTAATGTAGAGGAGAAACGAATATGAAACCCATGAAATTAACATCTTTAGTGGTGATGCTTCTGGTCGGCTTCAGTGCCGCAGCCCAGGAGGAGTTCTTTGATGATGTGTATTTCTCTTCAAGTAAAGAAAAAAAGAAAGAAAAAACAGAAGAGAAGGTTATACAGCCCAAAAAAGAAAAAGCAACGGAGTCTTCATCTGCAATTGTATTGGCATCGGCTTCGGATTCACATCCGGCGTTTGATAAAGATAGAGATGTGGATGAATATAATCGTCGATATACATCTGTTGACGTTGAGGAACCTTATGATGAGGATCTGGACGAAGCGGACGGTACTTATATCGAAGAGTTACCTGATAATAATCAGAAAGTTACGAAGAAAGCGGAACGCCGTTCGGATAATGAATATACCGAACGTATCGTACGTTATCATTCACCGAGTAAGATCACGATTGCCGGTGCAGACCAAGTCGATCTGTATCTGAGTGACGGATATTACAGTTATGGTTATGATACCGATTACTCGGACGGTAATACCAATGTGAATGTAAATATAAACATGGGTAATAGTTGGGGATACTCTCCGTGGTATTCCGGCTGGTATGATCCCTGGTATTATAGTTACAATCCCTGGTACTCTTCCTGGTATGGTCCCCGTTGGGGATTCGGTTGGGGCTGGGGTGGCTTCTACGCCGGTTGGAGCAGTCCTTGGTACGGTCCGTCATGGAGCTATTACGGACCGGGTTACTGGGGTGGTTATTACGGCGGATATTATGGAGGTTATTGGGGGCACCATCACCACCATTATTATTCCAGTCCGTACAATTACAGATCATCAGGACGTTCGACGTCAAGCCGCTATACAGCAGGAAGAGCATCTTCCAATCGCTACAGTTCCGGTTCAAGCAGGTCGTCGTCTTATAGAAGTTCCAACCGTGCAACATCTTTGAGAAGTGAAAGTAGTCGTACAAGTTCCAACAGAACGAGTTCGGATCGTTATTCGCGTCCTTCCACATCTTCATCTTCAACTAGAGGAGCAGCAAGCAGCATCCGTTCAAGCCGGGGAACAACTTCGAACCGGGTACAGTCGGAAGCAACAGTTCGTACACGTCCTTCCACTCGTAGTAGTTCAAGTGGTATAGGAAGTTCGTCGTCTCGTTCTTCGGGAATACAGTCTTCGCCAACAACCAGAAGCAGTTCTCCGCGTTATAATAGTAGTAGTCCTGCTACAACCAGAAGTCAGAGTACCTATTCTGCACCGTCAAGAAGCAGCAGTAGTAGTCGCAGTTCCGGTTCCTACAGTAGTGGTGGCGGAAGCAGTAGCCGTTCAAGTGGCGGGGGGGGGGGGGCGTCCTTCCGGGGGGGGGTATATCACCA
>OATI01000488.1_pt1 | contig 33195 bp, 22 predicted proteins | sample 1494981 | NCBI WGS metagenome assembly OATI01 (sample SAMEA2579952, study PRJEB22360) | human gut metagenome
GGCACGGCGATGGTACTGCACCCGACAGGGTGTGGGAGAGTAGCACGCCGCCGCACCCAACTTACGAATGCCCCCGACCACACGGCCGGGGGCATTTTTTTATCCTCCAACTATACTGATATTCCGTTATGCACTACTTCACCCCGAAACGTTGCGCTACGTCGAACAAGATCATGTATCACGACAAGGCGCAAGCCCAGCGAGCCGCCGATCAAAGTCTGATTGAGCGCGGGGCCGAGCTATGGGTGTACCGCTGCGAATACTGCGGGTGCTGGCATTTGACGCACCGTGATCCGCAATCCAGCTATCGCCATGTGCCGCTGAACCAGCAGCTTAAGCCGCATAGCCGCAAGAAAGGGTATAAGCCTCGGCGGAAGTAGTTTTCCTTTTCCGGCAGCCGTATGTCATCTCTCTCAAGATGGTGAAGCAACATCGCAGTCCAGTAGTGCTCAATAGCAATTGCCACTCGAACCGAACGACATGTCACGGTCCAGGAACGGGAATCAACATCGCCACCAAGCAGTAATTGCCTCGGTGCCTCACATCACCTTGGTGCTCTCGAGGTTGCGAATAATCCAATCATTGAATCGTATTACCGGCCTGCGCAGCAGTAGGCCAAGTAGAAGCGAAGGCACAAGGAAAAGGGCGAGCTTGCCCATGGAGACCCAATATTCCATACCGTATGATCCGGCCATTGCCGAATGCATCGCGTCCACTGCATAGGGGAACAATAGCCATTTCGAGGCCGCCTGGAAGAACGAAGGCAATGTCTCGATGGGGAAGGTGCCGCCGGATCCTGCCACCTGCATCACCAGTAATACCACAGCAATCGCCTTGCCGATATCGCCAAACGACAAAGTAAGGGTGTACACGATATTCGAGAAGACCAATGCGGACAGCCATCCGACCATCATGAACTGCACGGGATGCTCGCATTGCACGCCGAGATAGAACATGTCACCTAGGCATACGAGTGTGCCCTGCAACAGTGCCAGGAATCCAAATAGCATATATCGGCCGAAGTACTCCTGATACAAGTGCAGGCCAAACTGCCGCGCATTACCAGGCGAATCGGCACGAGGCTTCGTCAACACGTCCAATGCGGCAGCCGGGCCGGCAACCCGTCCGGCAATCATTGCCTCGCGCAAGCCGACCTCCGAGCCAAGAGGCAGGTCATTGCCGAACCCAAGAATCTTGGCCTTCTCATGATCGGAAACAGAGACTTTCATCATGGCAACCAGGATGATTGCGCCTACCCAGATAGACAGAATCGTGTAGAACGGAGCCATCGCGGAACCGTAGTTGGCCACTGGGTACAGCGGTATGCGATCTACCGCCACGGGAGCGGACAAGAGCGAAGCAATGGCATTAGGATCGGCTGTGGTAATCGAATCCAGATCAGTACTGCTACCATTGGCGATACCAGAAAGCTGTGCGGACAAATCGTCCAGCTTACTTGCCGAATGGTTCAGGTTGCCTGCGGCGTCGGTGAGCGTGGTTTGAATGTCTCTCAGGCTGGCCGATATGCCGCCGGACAGGTTGGAGACACTGTTGACAGTGGAAGACAGCCCATCAATAACCGAGCTTGCCTGATCGGCGACGTCACCCATCGATGCGGTCAGATTGTTGAGCTGCGGCTTCAGCGTGCTTTGATAATCGTTCGCGGCCTGTGTAACTGACTGTTTTGCGGCGGCGATCTGTGCCTTGATGTCTTTGAGTGTTTGGTCGGTGTCCGCTGTGCCATCAACCAGGCTCTGTGCGGCACGGCCCAAATCGTCGGCGACATTCTTGAGATCTTGTTGCGTCTGCGTGGCTTGGTCGGCTGCGGCATTGAGCCGCTTGGCAATCGTATCTCCACCGGCGGGCAGTGATGACGACTTGCCGGCAAGTTCGCGCAATGCCGAAGCGTAGGCGCCGAAGCTTGCGGATTGGTCGTTCACTTTGGTTTGCATGTCGGTGAGCGTGCCGGATATTTGGTCGGATTGCGAGCCAATACTGGCAAATGCGGTATCAAGCTGCTTGCTGACCGTATCGTATGAAGCTCCGGCCTGCTGCAGGGCGGTTTCGACGCCACTGGCGGCGCCAGACAATGCGGAATCCAGACTGTTCACTCCGTCGCGGGTTTGCTTCAATGCCTTTTTGGCGGTGTTTGCGGCAGAGCCAGTGGATCCCAGCAATTTGTCGGTCGAATCAATGATGCCGTTGGCCGCCCCTAAGAGGTTGGCATAGGAATCCATTTGTGAAGCCGCGACAGTCAACCTGGAGGACATGGTGGAGATATGGCTGGTGGCATTGTTGACGTACTGCGCCATCTGCGGGCTTTGCGCATAGTTGGACACATTGGAAACCAGATCAAGTGCCACGCTGGCGAGTGTCTTGACGAAGGTCTGGTCAATGGTGGTGGCTACCGTGCTGGCGCCTTGATCGGTGATATGCGGTGCAATTGGGTTGATTTTTTCATTGAGATAGTATTCGATTTTCGCGTGCTTGATGGTTGGCGAGAACACTGTCATCATGTCGGCGCTAAAACTCTTCGGGATGATGAGGGCGGCGTAGTAGGCGCCGGAATTCACGCCGTCGATGGCTTCGTCCTTGTCCACGAACTGCCAGTCGAGGTCATGATTGGCGCGCAGGGTATTGGTGACGGTTTCGCCAACGTTGATGGTGATTGGCATGAGATCGGACTTATATCCCTTGTCGATGTTCGCCACGGCAACTTTGAGTGCCTTGGTGTTGCCGTATGGATCCCAGCTGGCGGCGATGTTGTACCAGGCATACAGCGCCGGTACGATTACCAGTCCCATGGCCACGATCACCGCGATCACATTACGTGTGGCTTGGCGCACATCGCGTGCGAAGATCTTCCAGATGAGCTTCATCGTGCACCTCCCTGTGCGGGGTTTGTGTCGGTGATGGTGGACTCCGATGATTTCGATGAATCCGATGAATCAGTGGAGCCCGTTCGCTCGAACGGCGTAAGTTGCTCGGTGACCTCTCCGATATCCGGGTCGGTATCCACAGCGGACTCCGCAGATGCTGCCTCATGCCGACCATGGGAGCGGAAGCGGCGCCATACATAGCCGTTGAGCATCACATCGCGGAATTCGTCGGCGTTCATCGCACTGACGCCCAGTTGCATCGCGTAGCTTTCGCGAGTGTATTCGACCACAATCAGGTATGCGTCGATAAGGATGATTGACAGAATCCACGACGTAAGCATCGCGATTTTTTCCTGTGTGACGAACAGCAGTATGAGGAACACGAACGGAAGAATAGTCAGCAGTGCCAAGCCGGCAACAATCATCATTGGGTATCTGGCGAAGAACCGGTGTGCACGGCGGGTGATGATGGCCTTGAGTTCCTTGCTGTCGGAAACCGTGCGGAACACGGATGCGAGGCTGACCTGTTCGTTGACCATGCTGTTGTGCTCGGTGATCATCAGATCAGTGTCTCCCAAGCGGCGGTCGAACAATGCGTTGAGATTCATGGCATAACGGCGCACCACAAGGCCTACGAACAGCGCTGCTGGCAGATACCAGAACAGGTGCAGCATGTCGAGCCAGTAATGGTTGCTGTATGTGCCGGCAATCGGCCCGCGCATCGCGTTGATGCCGTAGGTGAAAGGCAGCCACGGGTGCAGTTTGCGGAAGAAGTCGGGCATCATTTCGATGGGGTAGAGGCCAGAAGCTCCCGGAATCTGCACAATAACCAGAATCACGGCGATGGCTTTACCGATATGGCGGAATGCCACGGCCAGCGCATAGATGATATTGATATAGATGAACGAGCAGAATATGCCGGCCAAGATGAACAGCAATGGGTGCTCGCACTGGATGCCGAGGACCAAATCGCCCACGGTGGCAATGATGGCCTGCAGAAAACCAATGGTGACCAGAAGCATCCATCGGCCGAGGTAGGCTTGCTTGGCGTTGATCCGGCGTATGCTTTCGCGGTCGACCTCAAGCTTATAGATGGCGATGAGCACGAAGCCGCCTACCCAGAGCGCCAGATTCGTGTAGAACGGGGTGACGGCCGAGCCATAGTTATCGATGGCGTACACGACCTTGGTGGTCAGGGTGACGGGCGAACCCATGAATTCGCCGAATCCCTTATCGTCCAAGTGCATCGTGTCCCTGATCTTCTGGTAGACGGCGGAGTTATCAAGCGTGGCAACATCGGTGCGCACGGTGGATACGTCATCGATGATCTGGTTCAAGGAATCCTGCGCGCTGCCTATGGTGGTTCTGGTCTGGGCGATGGTGCTGGACAGCTGGTCGAAGAGGCCATTGGTCTGGTCAAGAGTGCCTGAGAGCGAGGTCAGCGTGCCGCCCAGCGTGCCGTTTAGCGCGGCGAAACTGTTCAGCGATGAAGTAAGTGACGGCATCACTGTGCCGGTCAGCGAACTCCGTGCGGTGTTCAACGCCGCAATGCCGCCGGTGGCGGTGCCGCTCATGGCACCGGAAAGATTGGTGGTGGCGCTCTTGCCGGAGTCGATGAAACGGGTGGTGTCTTCGTGAAAGGTGTTGATTTTCGCTTGCTGCGTGCTGATGGCGTCATCGACCGCGTTGATGTGATCCCAGATGCGCTTGCCGGTCGGATCAGTGGTGTCTGCACTGATGCCGGCCTTATTCAATGCGTCTTTCAACGTGTCGAGGGAAGTGGCGGTTTTGTCGAGCGGACTGTTCAGGGCGTTGGTAATAGTGTCGACGGAATTTTGTGCAGTGTTGAAGGATTGATTGATGGTACCGGCTGCATTGTTGACGTTCACCGTCAGTCCGGAAAGTTGTGCGGAGCTGGTGTCCAGTGCGCTTACCAGCGAGGCCGCGAATACTTGCGAGCCGTCCTGTGTCTCGGCCAGCAACGCTCCGGATTGCTGGGAGGCTTGCTGCGCTGCGGTGATGCTGCGCTGCAATGAGGCCGTAGTACTGCGGGCGTCGGCCAGAGCTGTGTCTGACTGATCCAATGTGGTGCGTAGATCCGTGAGCGCGTCCTGCACCGTGGCAATGGTGGAGAGCACACTGCCGAGATCGGCGACCACATTGTTTTGCGTGCTATTGGTGGCTTGGTCGAGGTCGTCTCCCGCTTGAGAGATGGCGGCGGCAACGGTGTTGCTCACCGTGGTTACGAATGTGGAGTTGATTTGCTCGTCAATGGTGGTTGCACCGGTGTCCGTGATTTTCGGGGCAATGGCGTTCTTTTTCTCGTTGACGTAGTACTTGATCTTCGGTTGTTTGGAGGTGCCGGTCAACGAATCGACCAGGCTGGCGCTGAAGTCTTTTGGCAGCACAATCGCCGCGTAGTAGTCGCCGGTTTGCACGCCCTGTACGGCCTGCTCTTCGTTGCTCACAAACCGCCAGCCGAGTTGGTCGTTATGTTTGAGCTCTATGACCACCTGCTTGCCGGCATTGAGATGGCCAACCAGATCATTGGTGGTGCCGCGGTCCTCATTGGCGACGGCGACTTGCAGGTTGCCGGTGGCGGAATAAGGATCCCAGTTGGCAAGGATGTTGAACCATGCATACAGGGAAGGCAGTACTGCGACACCTAATGTCACCACTGCGGCAACGGGATTGCGGAGAATGCGTTTGCAGTCACGCAGAAATACTTGCCATACCGTGCGCATCCAGCCCCCTCTCGGTCTCTTGTCCTCGGCGCTCCAATCCAGCCATAATGCAGTCTATTCCGGCCGCTCGTGATTTATCGGATAAAGCGCAGCTGCAAGGCGAAAAAACGGCCACCCAGTGTCCGAATGGCGGATGCATGTTCTGGACACTGGGTAGTGCTGGCGCATTACTTATCCAGCTGGAAACCTTGAGCTGCAGCCTTGTCCAGCAGTGTTTTGCCGTTGACGCCCTGACGGCTCACCGAGACGATTTGATCGCTGAACGCATCCACGGGCCGATCGGCCTGGCGCAAATCGTAATACTGGTGCACCTTGTTGTCGAAGTCAGGCAATTGCTCGAGCATGCCATCGGCGTCGGCAGGATAGGTGTTGTCAAAGAACTGCATGCTGCGCGGCATGCGGGGCTTCAACGTGGGCTCCTGATCAGGCTTGCCGAGAGCCAGACCCAGCACCGGATAGGTGTATTCCGGCAGGTTGAGCAGATCGATCAGAGCGGGGATGTCATTGAGTAGCGAGCCGAGAATCACGCCGCCGAGACCCAGCGAGTAGGCCGCGGTCTCCATGGCGTGCAGAGCCAGCACGGCGTCGTTCTGGGCCTGAGTGAAGCGATAGCTGTACTTGAGATGGAATTCGTCAGAGGCCGGGTCAATGCCCTTGCGTTGGGCGATACGCGCGTTGCGATGCTCGTCGATGACGAACACGTACAGCAGCGGGGCTGTGGCGATATACGGCTGGTTGCCGATTTCGGCGAGGCGGGCCTTGATTGCCGGATCGCTGACGCGGATGGCGGACCAGTCATTGAGGAACTGGCTGGAAGCGGCGTGCTGTGCGACGGTTTCCAGAGTGGCAGTGGCGTCGTCGTCAATGGGCTCGTCCTTGAACTTGCGGATGGAACGACGATTCAGCAGGGTTTCGATAGTTGCATTGGTAGCCATGACTGTATTGTCGCACGGCTCGCGTGCATAGGGGATGTCGGTTGTCTCACAGTGAAATATACATAGTGAGACATTGGTGCCAGCGGTTCAGGCGCTTAACGAGAAGCCTTGCGGTGGCGTCGCTCGACAAACGCTTGAGAACCCTGATTAGACAACTGCGAAACTATTGCGCCGAATGCCGCTGAGATGGCGGCAAATGCCAAGCTCATGGCCAGGCCTTGCGGTGCGTCGGCAGCCAGTCCTTTGATCACATTGCGGCGCGCGGCGCCCTTGTCCCAGGCTATCTGAAACAGCTTGCCCGCAACCAGACCAGCCAAGGCCGGCACTGCCGACTTGACGAGCTTGTCGCCCAGAGAGTCGGGGTCGTTGAGACGTTGGTTGCGCAAGTCGTCCACCTTCTGATCGATGCGGTGCAGTCCCTCGACAACGCGATCGGCGTCAGAGGCAATACCGGTGTTCGTTTCGTCACTCATGACTATCAGTCTAATCGCAAAAGATGGGATGTTCGGTGGAGTTGCCAAGCTGTGCAGACTAGAGTGGAGGCATGAGCGAACAACACATGGACGGCACTGTGGCTGTTGATGCATCTTGCGGCAAGGCGGGGTTCTTGGTATTGCTGCGACATGGTCAAACTTTTTGGAGTGAATCCGGGCAGCATACCGGGCGAACGAACATCCCTCTGACTGAGGTAGGCAAGCAGCAGGCTATGGATGCGGGGGCGCGATTGCGCGAGGCCTTCCCCGAAGGCTTTGACCCTGAGTGTGTGTTCTCCAGCCCGTTGAAACGCGCATGCCAGACCGCGGAACTCGCAGGTTTTGCACAGCATGGCATACTCGACGGCATCGCCGAGTGGGATTATGGCCGTGCCGAAGGGCGTACCCGTCAACAGGTGAGCGAAGCCAGTGGGTTCTCTTGGGATGTGTGGCGTGACGGCCCGCGCTCGCTAACCCCCACGCTGGAGGGCGATTGGGTGGATACTTTGCCGGATGGTGAGCAGGTCAATGTGCATTCCGGAGCTGGAGAAACACTGGACGAGGTCGCGGCGCGGGCCAGGACTGCCATCGAAGAAGTGACGCCGTTGCTGCAGTCGGGGCGGAACGTGCTATTGGTTGCGCATGCCCATATTCTGCGTATCCTGACCTCGCAATGGCTGAACGTGGATCCGCAATTCGCGCGTCTGCTGCGATTGGATACTGCGCATTACTCGGTGCTGAGCGTGTATAAGGGCGATAACGTCATCGAACGGTGGAATGCCTGAGCTGAGCCGTAGCGGGCTGGCTTGACGTTTCTTTGGCGCAAATGCAGTGACTGCGTTCTGTTTTGAGCCGTGAGCAGACGGGGCGTGTGCGTCATCGCCTCTGCAAACGATAGCTTCGGCGTGTTGCGCAACGGGATAAATGGCCGCGCATGAGGTATGGATTTTGCATGTTAGCGCTCTCATTGTTGCCAACGCTTGCATTGCTGCCGTCGGCGGAAACCGACTGATCTATCGGGAAATTGGTCAACTGCACATGCTTCTGTAGTGCTTTTTGGCGCGCCGATAATGCCATCGTTTGCAAAAAAGCGCGAACCGTTGCACAATAGGTCATGTCGATAGTCGTGAGGGTGCTGCTAACGGCACTCTGGCCGACCGGAGATCGGGCGGGTCGACGATGAAAGAGAAAGGTTCGATGATGAATCGTACAGTGAAGTCAGCGGTCGCAGTGGCGGCCATCGCTGCAATGTCCCTCGGAACCCTTGCCGCTTGTGGAAGCTCCACTTCCGGCGACGACTCCAAGGGCAAGGTCTACTACCTGAACTTCAAGCCGGAAGCGGCTGATCAGTGGGCCGCTCTGGCCAAGGAGTACACCAAGGAGAAGGGCGTTGATGTCAAGGTCCAGACCGCGGCCTCCGGCACCTACGAGCAGACCCTGAAGTCCGAGATCGCCAAGACCGAGGCCCCGACCCTGTTCCAGGTGAACGGCCCGGTCGGTTACCAGAACTGGAAGAAGTACACCGCCGACATGTCCAACACGGATGTGTACAAGGAGCTCACCAACCAGGATGTGGCTCTCAAGGATGGCGACAAGGTTGTCGGTGTTCCGTACGTGATGGAAACCTACGGCCTGATCTACAACAAGGACATCCTCAACAAGTACTTCGCCCTCGACGGAGCCAAGGCCACTTCCATGGACGAAATCGATAATTTCGATACCCTGAAGGCAGTTGCCGACGACATGCAGGCCCGCAAGGACGAGCTCGGCATCAAGGGTGCATTCACCTCCGCCGGCTTCGACTCCAGCTCTGACTGGCGTTTCAAGACCCACTTGGCCAACCTGCCGCTTTACTACGAGTTCAAGGATGGCAACGTCACCGAGCAGCCGGCCAAGATCAAGGGCACCTACCTGCCGAACTACAAGAAGATCTTCGACCTGTACATCACTGATTCCACCACTGAGCCCACTCAGCTCAGCGCCAAGACCGGCGATGACGCCAACTCCGAGTTCGCGCTCGGCGAGGCCGCCTTCTACCAGAACGGTACTTGGGCTTGGACCGACCTGCAGAAGGCCGGCATGAAGGCCGAATCCGTGGGTATGATGCCGATTTACATCGGTGTCAAGGGCGAGGAGAAGCAGGGTCTGGCCACCGGTTCCGAGAACTACTGGTGCATCAACGACAAGGCTTCCGATGCCGACAAGAAGGCCACCGAGGACTTCCTGTCCTGGGTGATTACCTCCGACACCGGCAAGAAGGCCATCTCTCAGGACATGGGCTTCACCACTCCGTTCAAGACCTTCGATGACGTCAAGTTTGACAACCCGCTGACCGAAGCCGCTGTCGAGGATCAGAAGTCCGGCAAGACCCAGGTCTCTTGGAACTTCACCATGATGCCGTCCGAAGAGTGGAAGAACAAGGTCGGCCAGGCACTGCTCGAGTACGCGCAGGGCACCGGCAAGTGGGATGCCGTCAAGACCGCCTTCGTGGACGGCTGGGCTTCCGAATACGAGGCATCCCACTGATTCCAGTCGGCATCAGTGATCAACCTCGATAACTGAATCTGCGGCGCCCTACCCAATTTCCTTCTCCGGGGCGCCGCGCTTACCTCCCTACTCCACCTTGTGTGTCTCCTTTCCTATATCACTGAAGGCCACCGTCCGTTTGGGCGGTGGCCTTCAGTGTTGCCTGGCGTTTGGTTGCTGGCCGGCTGTTGTGCTAGCGGGTTCTGGCTAGCGGATCTTGGCGGTAGAGGAACGAACCACAAGGTGAGCTGGCGCCACGACGTACGGTTCGTCGACGGGCTTTTCCTCGATGAGGTCGAGCGTCATGTGCGCGGCTTTGCGGGCCATGCCTACTGGATTCTGGCGAATCGTGGTCAGGCCGATGTCGTCGGTGTAGAAGCTGTCGTCATAGCCGATAAGCGATACATCGCCCGGCACGGAGAGACCGTTGCGCTCCAGCTGGAACATGAGCGGCAGAGCAATGCCGTCTTCCTGGCAGGCGATGGCAGTGGGCAGCTTAGGCAGACTCATCAGTTGGGTGACCACATCGCTGATTTGGTAACGGCCGGCATCATCCACCTTGCAGACGATGACCTGCGGTTCGATGCCCTCGTTGCGGCAGCATTCCGTGAAGGCGCCGAATCGGTTTTGCACGGAGAAGTTGAGCGACACATCGCGGTCGGTGCTGATATATGCAATATCGCGGTGGCCAAGGTTGATCAGATGGCGAGCCGCTAGCGTGGAGCCCTGTACATCGTTGATGTTGACGGCGGCGGTGAACCCACGCACTTCAGGATCGACCGAGTTGATGCCGATGATCGGCACATCCGCCGAGGTCAGCTGAGTGATTTCGTTATTGTCGATGTCGAAAGACACCACGATAACGGCATCCGCGTTGCGGCGTACTGGCAGCATTTCAAAGAATTCGCGGCGTTCCTCGATGCTGGAGATTTGGAATACCGAAATATCGTATCCCGCAGCATGCAGCACTTCGTTGAGCCCCTCAATTACTGAAGCGGTGAACCATAGGCGAATGTGACCACTCATCAGTACCGCGATGCGCAGTGATCGGCCTGATTCCAAGGCCGCTGCCGAACGGGACAGGGAAAAATTGAGTTCGTCGGCGATGGCAAGCACGCGCTCGCGGGTTTTAGTCGAGACCAGATCCGGTCTGGTGAACGAGCGTGACACAGTGGAAATGGATACGCCGGCCTTCTGGGCGACATCTTGGATACTTGTGGTCATAACAGCCCCTTTGCCTTGCAAAACGCGAAGCGGACACAACTGGCTCCAGTGTACATGGTGATTGGGCAATTTGCACAATGACAACGATTGTATTACAAACGTTTGCAGATAGTCTATTATTATGCAGAAACGTTGGAATTTAGCTATTTTGTGAAGTGAAAGATAATTGCTCTGATGAGATGTAGTTGCATGTAGAAACGCTGTAAATGACAACGTTTGACATATGGTTGTCGAGTGTTTACCATGAAGCTTAGGCTTGATTGGCGGGATTCGCGAACGTGTGTTCTGCTTGACGGGCTGGAATTGAGTTGAACTCCGCGCTCGGCGCACGATGCAGTGCAGTGTTGCGGACTCAAGGAGGAGGAAAGTCATGATCAGCATGGCGGGCAAGGCAATACGCCGGTGGTGGGCGCTGTTTGCGCTACCCACGTTTGCCGCATTCATCATCGGGTTTTTGGTGCCCTTCATCATGGGCGTCTACTTGAGCTTCTGCGAATTCACCACCGTCACCGATGGCGAATGGATAGGGCTCAAGAACTACACCAAGGCGCTGAAGGACAAGGAATTCCTGCACGCATTGGGTTTCTCCACTGCATTCACCATCGTGACCACCATCGTGATCAACGTGATCGCTTTCGCCATCGCCTATATGCTGACCAAGGCGATCAAGGGCTCCACGCTGTTCCGCTCGGTGTTCTTTATGCCGAACCTGATCGGCGGCATTATCTTGGGCTACATCTGGCTGCTGCTGCTGAACGGCGTGCTGGCCCACTGGGGCCGCGCCTTGACCTATAAGGCATCCTACGGATTCTGGGGTTTGGTCATTCTGGTGTGCTGGCAGCAAATCGGTTACATGATGATCATCTATATCGCCGGCTTGCAGGCGCTGCCCACCGATGTGCTGGAGGCGGCGGCCGTGGATGGTGCCAATGGACGGCAGACCATGTTCCGTATCATCATTCCGTTGATGATGCCGTCCATCACGGTCTGCTCCTTCCTGACCGTGACCAACGGTTTCAAGCTGTACGATCAGAACCTCGCATTGACTAATGGTGCGCCGAGCAATATGTCTGAAGGCCTGGCGCTGAACATCACCCGCACCTTCTACGGCCGTATGGGCTGGGAGGGCGTCGGCCAGGCGAAGGCCGTGCTGTTCTTCATTCTGGTTGCGGTAATCGCCCTTATTCAGAACAAGCTCACCACGAGCAAGGAGGTGGCAGCCTGATGAACGAGAACAAGCCTGTGAAGCACGGCGCGTTGTGGACTGTCCTGTTCGCCGTCGTCTCTCTATTCTGGATCTTCCCGATTGTTCTGGTGTTGATCAACTCCTTCAAACAAAAGGCGTACATCTCCAAGAATGCGTTCTCTTTGCCGGCGGGCAAGGCGTTCGTGGGATTCGAAAACTATGTGCGCGGTGTTGAGACTACGCAGTTCTTCGCCTCGTTCGGTTGGACGCTGCTGATCACGGTTGGCTCGGTAATCCTGATTCTGGTGTGTACTTCGATGTGCGCGTGGTGGATCGTGCGCGTGAACAACTGGGCGGCCAAGCTTCTCTACACTCTATTCCTGTTCAACATGATTGTGCCGTTCCAGATGGTGATGTTCACCCTCTCCAAGATTGCTGACATGCTGAAGCTCAATACCCCATGGGGTCTGTGCATTGTGTACCTCGGATTCGGCGCCGGTCTGGCCGTGTTCATCTTCACCGGTGTGATCAAGGGCATTCCGGCCGAGCTTGAGGAATCCGCCATGATTGATGGCGCTTCCGTTCCGCGTATCTTCTTCCAGATTGTGGTGCCGATTATGAAGCCGTCGATTGTTTCGGTGGCCATCCTCGAAGCCATGTGGATCTGGAACGACTACCTGCTGCCATACCTGACGCTCGACCTAGGTAAGTACAAGACCATTTCGGTGGCTGTGCAGTATCTCAAGGGCGGTTACGGTTCTGTGGATATGGGAGCCATGATGGCCTGCCTGGTTCTGGCAATCATCCCCATCATCGTCTTCTACCTGGTATGCCAGAAGTATATTGTGAGTGGAGTTATGGCGGGCGCAGTGAAAGGCTGAATCCCAACAATCTGGCTCCCCTCTTTGAGGGGAGCTGCCATCGTAGATGACTGAGGGGAGCCTTGATGAAGCGCAGGTTACTCCCCTCAGTTGGCTTCCGCCGACAGCTCCCCTCAGGGAGGGGAGCCGAGCGGCACAAGGAGTGAACTGATGAACTGGCTGGCACCGGATTCGAAATTCATGCGCGCGTGGAGCAATCTCATCGATGGCGTATGGGTCAATATTCTGATGCTGGTCACATCCATTCCGATTATCACCATCGGTGCGGCTCTGACTGCCGGCCATGATGCTTGCCGTCGCTCCATCGAGGGAGAGGGCAAAGGCGTCACAGCCAACTACTTCCGCTCATTCAAGGCTAATTTCGTCAAGGCCACATTGCTGTGGCTGCCGTTCCTGGTGGTGCTGATCGCTTTGGCCTGGTCGTGGATTGTGCTGCAATTCACCCCGCTGCTCATCATCAAGTTCGCGCTTACCATCATCTGGCTCATCGGCTTTGAGTGGGTATTCGCGTTGCAGGCCCGGTTTGAGAACACCGTGGCCGGTACCCTGAAGAACGCCTTTATTTTCGGTATTTCCCATATCGCGATGACCGCGGCGCTTGTCGTCGTGGACGCTGTGTTCGTGGCGTTGCTGGTGGGTAGTTGGTTCTATATGCCTGGAGGCTTGTTCCTGTTGGTGATCCTCGGCTACGGCACCATGCTGATGCTCCACATCCCCGTTACCGAGCGCGTCTTCAAGCCGTATCTTCAACAATAAGAAAAGGCCGCTGCGGAGGAACAGCGGCCTTTTCTTATTGCCATAGGGCGATTATTTCTTTGCCTGAGTGATTTGGTATGCCACGAAGAGGATGGCCAGCCAGATTACGCCGGCGATAACAGCGATGCGGTAGCTGGCGGAGAAGCACATCAACACCACAACCAGTGCCAGGAATACCAGCACCACCCATGGGGTCACCTTGGCAAACGGCAGCTTGAAGTGAATCGCGTCGAGCGCCTCCTGCCCGGACTTGCCGGCCAGGTTGGAGTCTTCCGGAGCGCCACCGGCTTCCACCACCTTGCGGAACTTCATCTCGGTGAACATAATCATCGTCCAATTGATAATGCCGGCGATGGTGGCAATCGACATCAGATAATTGAACGCGAACTCAGGCCACACGAACACCACAACCACGGCGATGGCGGTAATCACGGCGGAAGTCAGCACGCCGGCCACCGGTACGCCCTTGGAGTTGAGCTTGCCGAGGTATGCGGGGGCGTTACCCTGCTTGGCCAGCGAGTACAGCATGCGTGAGTTGGCGTACAGGCCGGAGTTGTAGACGCTCATCACGGCGGTCAGGCACACGAAGTTGAGGATTCCGGCGGCCGCGTGAATGCCCACGGAGTCGAAGATCTGCACGAACGGGCTGGATTTGCCGTCGATGGTGTTCCACGGCACCACAGCCATGATCACGCCCAAAGCGCCGATGTAGAACACGAGGATTCGCCAGATGATGTCGTTGGTGGCACGCGGAATCGTGGTCCTCGGATCTTCGGTTTCGCCGGCGGTGATGCCGATGAGTTCGGTGCCGCCGAAGCTGAACATCACCACGACCAGTGCCATCAGCAGGCCGGTCCACCCATTATCAGTGTGGCCCATGAGTCCGTTCGGGAAGAAACCACCGCCCACGGTGAACCAGTTGGCGAAGCTTGCCTTGATGCCGGAGGCGGTAGGCAGGGCAAAGATGATGACTGCGAGGCCACCGATAATCATGGCGATTACGGCCACGATCTTGATAATGGCAAACCAGAACTCGAACTCGCCAAATTTGGAGACGCCCAGCAGGTTTGCAGCGGTGATGAGCACCAGGAACACGGCTGCGGAGACCCACGTCGGGATTGCCGGGAACCAGTAGTTCACAAAGCTGCCAACTACGGCCAGTTCCACCATTGAAACGAGAATGTAGTTGAACCAGTAGTTCCAGCCGGAGATGAAGCCGGCGCGCTTGGACCAGTAGCGGGTGGCATAGTAGCTGAATGCGCCCGCCTTAGGGTCCTCGACGGACATTTCGCTCAGTGCACGCACAATCATGAAGATTGCGAAGCCGCCGATGAGGTAGGCCAGCAGAATCGATGGGCCGGCTAGGGCGATGGATTCGCTGGAACCGTAAAACAGGCCGGTGCCGATGGCGCCGCCGAGGGCGATTAGCTGGATATGGCGATTTTTCAATGATTTGCGCAGGGTCGCGGGTACCGGCACATCGTCGGTTTCGCGCGGCTTCTTAGGCGCGTCAGTAGTGCTCATGTTGTTCTTCTCTCGTAAGCCGCGGGCGGCGGTGTAGTCCGTCAGCGATTATGCTCAACGATGGTATTGTATGCCGATTGGTTCCACAAGACCGTGCGGAGACCATGCTGAGTTGGCATCAGCGGGGCGATTCTTCGGTTGGTTGGGGGATTTGCCCCGTTGAGGGTCCGTGGACGGGGTGGTTCTTCGATTGGTTGGGGGATTTGCTTCGCTGACGGGCTCTCAGTGGGGCAAAACCGCGATTTGTTCGAACATTTGCTTCGCTGAGGGGCCGTGAACGGGATGTTTTTTCGGTTGAGTGGGTGGGTGCTTCGCTGAGGGAGCATTGCGCAGCTTTGGGCAGTTACGTAGTGGGAGTGGGGCTCTTACTCCCATTGGATTCTGTGAGTGGCTAAAAGCATTGTTTTACAATGGATACTACGACGGGATTTTGGTGGCTGCGATTGCAGGCCATACGCGGCGAAATCGCTGGAGGTGCTCGATGGCGTATATCGAATTTGACAAGGTGGTCAAGGAATACCCGTCTGGCGGCACGTCGATTCGCGCGCTTGATGAGGCAAGTTTCACCGCCGATCAGGGCGAGCTGACAGTGATTCTTGGGCAATCCGGTGCCGGTAAAACCACGGCATTGAATATTTTGGGCGGTATGGATACCGCGACTTCCGGCCGTGTGGTGGTTGGCGAGCGTGATATCACGGGCTTGCGGAAGCGAGACTTGATTACGTATCGCCGCAACGACGTCGGCTTTGTATTCCAGTTCTATAACTTGGTGCCAAATCTCACCGCCCTGGAGAACGTGGAACTCGCCTCGCAGATTTGTCCCGACCATTTCGACCCGGCTGAAACGCTGCGCAAAGTCGGACTGGGGGAGCGCATGAATAACTTCCCGGGCCAGCTGTCCGGCGGCGAGCAGCAGCGCGTCTCCATCGCCCGCGCAATCGCCAAGAAGCCGAAGCTGCTGTTGTGCGATGAGCCGACCGGCGCCCTTGATTACGAGACCGGCAAGGAAGTGTTGCAGCTATTGCAGGATATCTGCCGCGACGAGGGAATGACCGTGATGATCATCACCCATAATTCCGCGCTCGCGCCGATGGCTCACAAGGTGATTCACTTCCGTTCCGGAACCGTGACCAGCGAGGAAATCAATACTGCGCCGCAGCCCATCGCAGACATCGAGTGGTAGGCGGTTCTTATGGCAACGGCAAGGCATTCTCATACCGGCTTCCCGGGTGGCCGACCTGTGAAACATCTCGTGAAACAGAGAAGCCAATCTGTGAAACGTCCCGTGAAACAATCTGAATCCGATGATCGCGGATCCAGCGTCTCCGCCGTGTTTGTCAAAGATGCCTTGCGTTGTTGGCTGCGCAGCTGGAAACGATTCGTGTCTATCGCCGTCATCACCCTACTCGGTGTGGCCGTGCTGACCGGCATCTACGCCGGTTGCCGTGATGCCTTTTTGGCTGCAAGCCGCTTTTACGATCAGCAAGGACTGCACGACTTGCAGGTGCTATCCACCTACGGTTTGACCGGTGACGATGCAGCGGCGTTGCGTCGCGTCGAAGGTGTGGAAACCGTGCAGCCGGAGCGCTCGCAGACGGTGACCGCTACGGTGAAAGGCACGAAGAAGACCGTCACCATGCAGGAAATCGGCACCGAAGGTTTGGATCAGCCGTATCTGCAGCAAGGGGATATGCCGAGCAAGGCCGGCGAAGTGGCGGTTACGCAGCAATTCCTCAACGACAGCGGGCTTGAGATTGGCGATGACCTCACTGTGACGCCGCGGTCCGCATCCTCAACCGTTCTGGTGGGCGCAGAGGATAAGAGCAACAGCGGCTCCAGTAAAAGCTCTGATGGAGATACGGACACCGTGGGTGCTGCGGAAGACGCCACCACGAGCAACAACGAAAAAGAGCAGTCCCCGCAGTTCCCCACCGAACTCACCATTACCGCAGTAGTGCTTGACCCAAGCGACCTCAACAATCCAGTCGGCTATTCCGGCATGACCGCGTTCCGGTCCACCTCGTCCGAGGATTATGTGTTCTTTGCGCCCAGTGATGGCGTGACCGGCAATGTATACACGGCAATATCCATTGCGGTCGCAGGCGCGTCCCAATATGACACGTTCTCCGATGACTACGATGCCGCAATCAAAACCGTGGCTGACCGCATCGAGAGTCAGATACAAACCCAGCGGCAGAAAGCCCGCCGCCAACAAATCGTCACAAGCGCTCAGAACACGCTCGATGCCAAGGCCGATGCGCTCAAGCAGCTTGACGAAGGCCAACAGCAGATCGACAGTAATCGTGCTGAGCTGGAGGCCAACGAGACGAAGCTCGCAGAGAGCCGAACGCAACTCGAACAGAACAAAGCCTCCATCACTGACGGCGAGCGGCAAATAGCCGAAGGCCGCGCGCAAATAGCTTCCGCGCGTCAGCAGATTGCACAAGGTCGGCAGCAGATAGCCGATGCCCGCGCGCAGCTCGAGTCCGGCAAAGCCCAACTCACCAGCGCCAGGCAACAACTCGATGCCGCGCAGGCTGAGCTGACCGCCAACCGGAGCAAGGTCGAACAAGGCATTGCGCAAATCGACCAAGGTGTGGCACAACTTGACCAGATGCTGCAGCTTATCCAGCAAGCCGATGATCTGCTATCCCAGCTCGATCCGAATATCGATGTCGATTCATCCACATGGCAGACTGTGAAACAGCTGCTCGCCAGTGTGGGAATCACTGTGCCCGACGTGCCGTCCATCAGTTCGCTGAGACAACAGTTAGATGCCAAACAGAATGAACTGCAATCGCAGCGCAGCGACGCGATCAAGCAAAAAACCGAACTGCAGCAAACCTTGGATGGCACGATTGCCCCCGCGCAGAACGCCTTGGACCAGCAGAATGCGCAGTTAACGGCCAAAGAACAGGAAGCTGCAGCCGGAGAAGCGGAGCTCAACGCCAAGTTAGCCGAGCTCGAATCGAATACCGCACAACTGGAAACGCAGTCGGCGCAACTTGAAGCGCAGGCCGCGCAACTGGCCAGCGGCAAACAGCAGCTTGAAGAGGGCGAAAAGCAGCTGAAAGACGGAGAACAGCAGCTTGAGGACGGCAAACAGCAGCTGGAGGATGCCCAACAAGAGCTGGATGAGAAACGCAGCGAGGCGGAGAGCGAGTTCGCCAAACAGCAGCGCCGTATCGACGACGTGGCCAACGCGCGCTGGTACATGCAGACGCGTTCCTCAATCGATGGATTCAGTTCGCTCAAGTCAGACGTCAGCTCCATCGAGTCCATAGGCCGCGCATTCCCGGTGGTGTTCTTGCTGGTCGCCGTATTGATGAGCCTGACCACCATGACTCGCATGGTCGAAGAAGATCGCGGACTTATCGGCACGTATCTGGGCCTTGGCTATGGTGGCGTGGTTGTCTCCCTGCGATACTTGCTGTTCGCGCTGCTCGCTTGCCTAGTCGGTGGTGGCATAGGCCTGCTGATCGGGTTCCTTGGTATCCCGGCATTCCTACTGATTGTGATTAAAGGGCTGTATATATTGCCGGACGTGCGGCTTGAATACGACTGGGGGTACGGCACCGCCGGCATCCTGTTGTTCGTGGTTGGTGTGGGTGTGGCCACCGCACTTGCCTGTCGTAGCGAAATTCGGCACACGCCTGCCGCGCTGATGCGACCGAAAGCGCCAAAGGCCGGCGCCCGCATTCTGCTGGAACGTATCAGGCCGGTATGGAGCAGGCTGAGCTTCTTGGGCAAGGTCACCGCACGCAATATCTTCCGGTTCAAGTCGCGCCTGTTGATGACCGTGGGTGGTGTGGCCGGCTGCACTGCACTGATTATCTGCGGATTTGCGATTAACGACACCGTGGACACCATCGGCGTCAAACAGTATGGGCAGATCTATCAATACGACTTGATGGTGGTGTCGAATGACGATGATGCGGCCGCGATGCGCAAGCAGGTCAAAAAGGATGGGCGGACCACCGAAACGTTGAACTTGCGCGTGGATAGTGCGGAGATGAGCAATGCTGCTCAGGAAAGCGAAACCATCCAGTTGATGGCGGTACCCAATAATTCGCTGAACAAATTGAACGATATGGTCACCTTGGAAGAGGCCGGCGATGAGGGGTGGTTTGGACTGCCTAACTTCTTCGGCGCATCAGGTGGCGGCACTGTGACGCTGGATGACAGTGGTGTGATTGTGGCGCAATCCGCTGCCAATTCGTTGGGCGTGCACACTGGCGATACCGTTACCGTGAGCAACGGCGGTAGCAGCCGCGCTAAGATAAAGGTCGCCGCGGTGGTGCGCAACCTCATCGGATCCGATGTGTACATCAGTGAGCGGCTGTACGACCAGAAATTTGCGGCACATGACATTGACTCATCTGCCTCGGATGGTGAGTCTTCCACTCTGACTTGGAACGCGATGCTTGCCAAACTGAAGGGTCCCGATGGGGAACAGGCCGAGTATGCGGATCGGCTGGGTGAGGAATCGTCGGTGGTGAAGGCCGTGAGTTGTGCGCATCTGGAGGCTACGTTCAAATTCGATTTGATGGCCGCCGTGGTGGCGCTGATTGTGGGGCTTGCCGGCGGATTGGCGTTGGTGGTGCTGTTTACGCTGGCCAACACGAACGTATCCGAGCGCGTACGCGAGATGGCCACGCTTAAGGTGCTGGGCTTCTATGACCGTGAAGTGCACAACTACGTGAATCGCGAGATGATGATTCTGACCGGCATGGGAGTGGTGGTCGGATTGCCGCTCGGTCGCTGGATTGGCGGGCTTCTGACGGCTGCGCTGAATATGCCGTCACTGTACTTTGAAGTGGAAGTGCATTGGTACAGCTATGCGATTGCTGTGGCGGTCACGTTGGCATTCGCGCTGCTGGTGCAGCTGTTCACCAACCCAGTGCTTGACCGGATTGAGCCGGTCAGTTCGCTCAAGTCCGTGGAATGACCTTGCTTGAGCCCCCTCTGATGAGGGGCTGTCAGCGAAGCTGACTGGGGGGAGAGAAGACAAGATGGAGAAAGTTCAATTTCTTGGTGATGAATTGAACTTTTTGGCCTAATGTTCGCGGTATCATCACGTGTGTTCGTGAGCTGGGTGATTTTCGCGACATCTATCGGTGATACAGTTTGAACTTGCATTGAACGAGTGCCGTAGTCGGCGTGAACAGGGCCGGGCGGCAGAGAAGAGAAACGAAATCAGTATGGCCGATACGAATGCGAACGGTAACGCGCAGCAGTCCGGGAGCAAGCTCAAGTCCGTCGAGAGCCTTGATCAGACCAATGCGATGGAACGAGGCCTCAGCAACCGCCATGTACAGTTCATCGCCATCGGCGGCACTATCGGCACCGGCCTGTTCCTGGGCTCCGGCAAATCGATCTCGCTGACCGGCCCCTCGATCGTCTTCGTGTATATCCTGGTCGGCGTCATCATGTTCTTCCTGATGCGCGCCATCGGCGAAATGATGTACCGCGACCCCAGCCAGCACACCTTCATCAATTTCATCACCCGTTACCTTGGCAACGGGTGGGGGCATTTCGCCGGCTGGACGTATTGGGCCGCGCTCGTGCTGCTGGGCATGACCGAGATCACGGCCGTCTCCACGTACTTCATCACCTTCTTCGACACGTTCGGCATCGACCTGACCCATTGGAAATGGCTGATCGAGCTGTGTTTCCTGGTGTCGCTGGTGTCCGTCAACCTGATCGCCGTCAAGGTGTTCGGCGAGGTGGAGTTCTGGTTCTCGATGATCAAGATCACGCTGATCGGCGCGATGATCGTCACCGCCGTGGTCATGATCGTGATCGGCTACCAGTACCCGGCCGCGCGGATTCATGGCGTGGATCATGTGAGCCCGGCGGGCCACGCCGGACTCGACAACCTGTTCGCCGGCTTCTCGTTCGCCCCGAACGGCTGGATGGCCTTCCTCATGAGCTTCCAGATGGTGTTCTTCGCCTATGAGCTGCTCGAGTTCGTGGGCGTCACCGTCTCCGAGACCAAGAATCCTCGTGAGGTGCTGCCCAAAGCCGTCAACGAGATCATCGTGCGTGTGCTCATCTTCTACGTGGGCGCGCTCGTGGCCATCATGTGCATCGTGCCGTGGACCTCGTTCAAGCCGAACGAGGACGGCTCCTTCGCCTCCCCGTTCATCATGGTGTTCCAGTACGCCGGGCTGAACTGGGCGTCCGCCCTGGTGTTCTTCGTGGTGATCACCGCCGCGTCCTCGTCGCTCAATTCGCTGTTGTATTCCGCCGGCCGCCACCTGTACCAGCTGTCCGAGGTGTCGCCGAGCCCGATGCTCAACAAGATTGGGCAGGTTTCCGATCGCAAAGTGCCGGCGCGCGCAATTCTGGTGTCTGCAGTGCTGATTCTGCTCTCGCCGATTGTTAACGCCATTCCAGGTGTTTCCGGTGCGTTCGTGCTGTTCTCGTCTGCCAGTTCCGCGGTATTCCTATTTATTTACATTCTGACGCTGGTGGCACACCGGAAGTACCGTCGTTCGGACGACTTCATCCCGGACGGTTTCGTGATGCCTGCATGGAAGGTGCTGAACACAGTGGCGATTGTGTTCTTCGTGTTTATTTATCTGACGCTGTTCTTGGCGGACGATACGCGCAATTCCGCGATTGCCGGCTTGGTGTGGTTGATTGGCTTCGGTGGCTTCTCGCTGTTGCGCGAGCGTTACCGCAGTCGTGATTTGAAGGCCGCGCTAGAGCATAAGGAGTAGGTTTTTGGCTCCCCCTCCCTGAGGGGAGCTGGATTGCGTAGCGAGACTGAGGGGAGTCGCGGTGGCACCGGGACTCCCCTCAGTCGTCTAACGAAGACAGCTCCCCTCTTCAGAAGGGCGCCAAGCAAATGCTGAAATCAGTACTGATATTCCTGGTGTCTTCTCTCCGGCCGTGACCACAAACGGCAAATGGTTGCGCTTGGATGGGATTGGGCAGGTGCAGAACAGGCTGAACGCGCACGGGTAGTTGAATGCATAGTTGAAGTCAATATGGTCCAGCGTGAGGATATCCGCGGCCGTCAATTCGTAAATGCGGCCGATGCCGGCGGTCTTGGTGCCGCTTGTCTCGTCGGAGAAGAATATGTAGGCGTCCCGACGTGGTCTATTTCACGCGTGATCTGGAGTAGATGATATCGATATACAGGTATTCGGCCGAAGGGAGTGGCGTCGCAATGGATGGTTCAGTTGTGGCGCTATTTCCCCTTTAGTCGTCTAACAACGGCTCAGCCTTAGAGAAGGGCGTCGCGCATGGGTCAGCTATGCGACGGACGACCGCTGCCAGGGTAGCGCAATGCCCCGTGCACTAGTGCCGATGTGAAATGCATGCTGCACAGCCCGCTTCCTCAGCCTCATGCGTGCATCCATCAATGCTGCATAGATTCATTCCTCGAATCATGATTCCCGCCCCCTCGGTGGTCTGGCTTCCGTGCCAGCTTTTTCTTGACTCCATATGTAGCCCGGAATCGTTGCAATGTATAGGTGCTGTGTATTGATTCGTTTTTTACAGGTGTTCTATCGTTTTTGTGGTCTCGTGAACAGCTGGGGCGACGGATCTGCCTAGATTACTCTCAATGGTGAATTGTTTACGGCGTGAGATATTCTTTGGGATGTTTGCGGTGCACTGCCGCATGGTGCGTGAAATGGATGGTGCTTCGATATGGGATTCGAGCAGGAAGCGGTCGGCGAGCTGTATGCCAGCGTATGGGGCAATCGTTCGAAAATGCAGAGGGAATTCACGCGCGGCGCCCATGGAGAGCAGTTCGTGCTTCGGGAGTTGTCCCTCAAGGGCACCCAGACGCCGTCGCAGTTGGCGACTGCGCTTCAAGCCAGCTCAGGCCGTATCTCCACCGTGCTGTCATCATTGGAAAAGAAGGGCTGGATTACGCGCGACATTGATTCTAATGATCGGCGCATCATCCGCGTGAGCCTTACTGATTCCGGGCGTGAGGAGTCTCATCGAATGATTGATGAGATGCGTTCCGCAATCTGCTGGATCTTCTCGCAGATGGGGGAGCGTCGCACGCGCGAATTCGTTGATTTGCTTTCGGAATTCACCACGTACATGTCGATTTGCCATCCCGGCCAGCCGCGTCCCACTCCTGAGCAAGTGCGGGGGGCGTTTGCCGAGCGGGATAAGCGCGTGGCGGAGCGCATGGCGGCCAAACATGCTGAGGGCTGATCGGCAAGCATGATTGATGATGCTCGCAGCGAACATGCAGAATTGTGCATAATATCTTACGGTATAAGTAATCAAATAATGAAAACTATTAAGACATCGTGAATCAATAAGTATCGATAACTCAATCAATCCACAAATCAAATAGTTAATAACCCAATAACCAACCAACACAAGGGGAAACCAATGTTTCGCATCATGAAATACCTCTCCAAAGCGGAGATCGGTCAGATGCTTATCGCCTTAGTGTCCATCGTCGGGCAAATCTGGTTCGACCTCGAACTGCCCGATTATATGTCAGATATCACCACCCTGGTCGAGACGCCGGGCAGCGCAATGGCGGACATCTGGGTCGCCGGCGGCAAGATGCTGCTGGTCTCGCTCGGCTCGGTCTGCTGCGCCATCATCACCGGTTACATCGCGGCACGCGTGGCCTCCAGCTTCGGCCAGCGCCTGCGCTCGCTCGAATTCCGTAAGGTCGAATCCTTCGGCCCGGCCGAAATGAGCAAGTTCTCCACGGCCAGCCTCATCACCCGCTCCACCAACGACATCACGCAAATCCAGATGTTCATCACCATGGGTCTGCAGCTCATTGTCAAGTCGCCGATCATGGCCGTGTGGGCTGTCTGCAAGATTGCCGGCGAGGGCTTCGAATGGACGGTCGCCACGGCCATAGCGGTCGTGATTCTGCTGGTCGCTGTCGTAATCCTCATGGCACTGGTCATGCCGAAGTTCAAGGCCATGCAGAGGCTCACCGATAACATCAACCTCGTGGCCCGCGAGAATCTCACTGGTCTGCGGGTGGTGCGCGCCTACAACGCCGAGGACTACCAGGAGTCCAAATTCACCAAGGCCAACAAGGATCTGACCGATACGCAGCTGTTCACCAACCGCACCATGGCCATCATGATGCCGCTGATGAACACGGTGATGAACGGCCTTATGCTCGCCGTCTACTGGATTGGCGCCTACCTGATCGAGGCCGCCGAGCTTACCGACAAGCTCACCGTGTTCTCCAACATGGTGGTGTTCTCCAGCTACTCCGTGCAGGTGATTATGAGCTTCCTGCTGATGAGCATGGTATTCGTGCTTTGGCCGCGCGCCGACGTGTCCGCACAGCGCGTGATGGAAGTGTTGAACACCGAGCCGATTGTGAAAAACGGCACCAAGCGCGCGGCCGACATCGCAAAGACCGGGCAGACCGGCACCGTGGAATTCAAGAACGTGAGCTTCACCTACCCGGATTCGCGCGAGGCTATGCTGCAGGATATCAATTTCAAAGCCGAGAAGGGCCAGACCGTGGCGTTCATCGGCTCTACCGGCTCGGGCAAGTCGTCGCTGATTAATCTCGTGCCGCGCTTCTACGACGTATCCGCCGGGCAAGTGCTCGTCGACGGTGTGGACGTGCGCGACTATGACATGGTCGCCCTACGCGACAAGATCGGCTATGTACCGCAGCGCTCCGTATTGTTCAAGGGCACCGTGGCCGGCAACATCAGCTACGGCGACAAGCCCGGAGAGAACGACGCGGTCGAACTGGCGGATACTTCCACTTCCGCCGGCCGCAAGCGCGAGGCGCTTCAGCTGGCCACCGATGCCGCCAACGACGGCAAGTTGACAGACGAACAGATGAGCCGTGTCAAGGCCGCTGCCGACGTGGCCCAGGCCAGCGAATTCGTCAACCGCATGGACGGCGGATTCGATTCGCCGATCGCACAAGGCGGCTCGAACGTGTCCGGTGGCCAGAAACAGCGTCTGTCCATCGCCCGCGCCGTCTACCGTCATCCGGAAATCCTGATTTTCGATGACTCGTTCTCCGCGCTCGACTTCAAAACCGACCGTGCGGTGCGAGACGCGCTCGCCAAGGAAGCCAAGGATTCCACCAAGCTCATCGTGGCCCAGCGCATCGGCACGATCATGAACGCCGATCGCATCGTGGTGCTTGACGAGGGCAAGGTCGTGGGCCAAGGCACGCATAGGGAGCTGCTCGAGAACTGCGAAGTGTACCGACAGATTGCCGAATCCCAGCTGAGTGAATCGGAACTGACTGCGTAACTTATATGGCTCCCGCTGGCGGGAGCTGTCGAGCATAGCGAGACTGAGGGTGGTCTCTGAAGCCTCCTCTCAGTCACTTCGTGACAGCTCCCCTCCAGAGGGGAGCCAAGAGACAAAGGACTTAAGAAACAATGCCAAGAGGACCTATGGGCCGCGGAGGCGCGGTCGAAAAACCACAGGATTTCGGCAAAGTCATGGGCAAACTCGTCCGCTTTTGCCGCAAATACGTTCCTGCCATCATCATCGCGCTTGTGCTGGGCGCGGCTGGCACCATCTGCCAGATTATCGGCCCGGACAAGCTCAAGGACATGACCAATGAGATCACCAAAGGTCTGCCTGCGGTAGTGCATGGCAAGCCGGTGCTCAATTCCATCGACATGGGCGCGGTCGCTCGTATCGGCTGGCTGCTTGTGGTGCTGTATGTGGGCTACGCGTTGCTCAGCTACATTCAGAGCTGGATGATGGCCACCGTTACGCAGCGCACTGCGCAGGAGTTGCGTGAGTCGATCAGCAAGAAGATCAACAAGCTGCCGCTCAGTTACTTCGACAAAGTCAGCTACGGCGACGTGCTTTCTCGCGTCACCAACGATGTGGACGCTATCGGCCAGACGCTGGGCCAGTCGCTCGGATCGCTGATCACATCCGCGACGCTGTTCGTGGGCGCATTGGTCATGATGTTCTACAACAACTGGATCATGGCGCTGTGCGCAATCGGTTCAAGCATCATCGGCCTGATCATCATGATGGTCATTATGAAGGTCTCGCAAAAGTACTTCACCCGCCAGCAGGTCGCGTTGGGTGATGTGAACGGCCATGTGGAGGAGATGTACGCCGGTCACACCATCGTCAAGGCATACAACGGCGAGGCGGATTCTATTCGTCGGTTCGAGCGCTACAACGCGGATCTGTACGATTCCGGCTGGAAGTCGCAGTTCTTGTCTGGTCTGATGATGCCGCTGATGAACTTCGTCGGTAATTTCGGCTATGTGGTGGTGTGCGTGGTGGGTGCCGCGCTCGCCATGGACGGCCAGATCGAGTTCGGCGTGATCGTGGCGTTCATGATGTATATCCGCCTGTTTACGCAGCCGCTCTCGCAGTTTGCGCAGGCGTTCCAGAACCTGCAGCGTTGCGCCGCCGCATCCGAACGCGTATTCGGATTCCTCGAAGAGTCGGAAATGGCTGACGAATCCGGCAAGCAGGCGCTGCTTGGCGCTCAAGGCCATGAGGTGCACGGCGATGTGGAATTCAGTCACGTGCGCTTTGAATATGAGGCCGGCAAGCCGATTATCAACGACTTCTCCGCTTCTGTCTCCTCCGGTCAGAAGGTTGCTATTGTGGGCCCGACCGGTGCCGGTAAGACCACTATGGTCAACCTGCTTATGCGCTTCTACGAGATTGCCGGTGGCTCGATCGCCATCGACGGCGTGGACACCAAGTCCGTGCCGCGCTGGAATGTGCACGACCAGTTCTCCATGGTGCTGCAGGATACCTGGATCTTTAATGGCACTGTGCGCGAGAACATCGCCTACTCCAAGCCGGGCGTTACGGATGAGCAGATCATCAGCGCATGCAAAGCTGTGGGATTGCACCACTACATCATGTCGCTGCCGAACGGCTACGACACCGTGCTCGACGAGAATTCGTCGCTGTCCGCCGGCCAGAAGCAGCTGCTCACCATTGCCCGCGCAATGGTACAGGATGCACCGATTCTGATCCTCGATGAGGCCACATCTTCGGTTGATACCCGTACTGAAGAGTTGATTCAGAAGGCCATGGACGCGTTGACCGTGGACCGTACCTCCTTCGTGATTGCGCACCGCCTCTCCACGATTCGCGACGCCGACATGATTCTCGTCATGAATCACGGCGATGTGATCGAACGCGGCACGCATGAGGAGTTGCTGGCTGCTGGTGGATTCTACGCTGATTTGTACAACAGCCAGTTCGCGTTGGCGGGCTGACGGCTGAACTATCGCATGAAAAAGCTGCCCGGAAAATCGGGAGACTGGGCAGCGGAGCGGTCGGCGGTGAGGATGGCGCATTCGAATGGAAAGTGTGCGCGCAGCTGGGCGGCCGGGGTGGTGAAGAGGGCGGTGGCAAGGCCATCAGCTTGGGTGGTAGCCAAAGATGGCGGCGTGGCGGCAACCCATGTGGCGGCTACGCTGTTAACCGGCACACCGTCGATGGCGTTGAGCAGATGGTGGAGTTGATGGCCGGCGGCATCGGTCCAGTGTCGGCGGCTGGGGGAGCTTGCGCAGAACGCGCCTTGGCTGATCTCTGCCACGCCGACGGCGTTAGCCGGGTCGGAGGGGTCTTCAAGGGCGATGGTGATTGGTTCGCTCGTGTGCACCAGCAAATCGCCGCCGGCGTCGAGGACATATCGGAGGTCATTCTGGGCCGCCCCCAGCCTTTCCGCAATCAGATCCACCAGATAGCCCTTGCCGCATGCGCCGAAGTCGAGTGCGGCCGGGCCATGCGTAACCAACGTTGTGCCATGGTGCTCGATGGCGTGATCCCATGTGGCCCGCCCATGAATCGCACCTGTGTGTTCAGCGGCATTGGGTTCGTTCACAGATGAATATGATTTGTCATATCCCAGCCGAATCAGATCTTCGCCCACGCATGGGTCAATCGCCCCATTGGTAGCAGAAAACAAGTGGTCATACAGGTCAAATAGATTCAGCGTCCAGTCAGGAAAATCGAATGTGCCGCCGTGCGTGGCCACGCGCATCTGACCCACAATCGAGTCACCTTTAAATCGAGACAGTACGTTTTCGTAATCGGAAATGAGGTCTTCGATGTGCTGGTGCAGGTCACCGCCCAGCGCGCTCGCGGTATGCAACAGCAGGCCGGTTCCCAAGGCATTGGGGAATGCGGCGGTGTGCGGCAATTGTTCGGTTAGGCCTGTCATACCTACTATCGTAGGGCGTGTGGCTGCGCGGCTGCAAGGCGCTGCGCTGTGCGGTGTATACTGAATCTTGACACTGTGTCAATGTTGATTCGGAGGGTATGAGAATGGACAATGCAACAGCGGTAAGTGCAACGAATGTGTCCGGTGGCTCGTTGCAATCGACTATCAAGGATTTGCCCATTGCCAAAGTGTGGGCCTTCGCGGTCGGCCAGTTCGGCTGGGCGCTGCTTTCCGGCATCATCTCCAACTGGCTCGTCTACTTCTACCAGCCCGATCAGGAGACCGTCTCCCAAGGCCAGACCGTGTTCGTGCCGCAGGGTCTCGTGGTGCTTGGGCTAGTAACCGTGGTGGGAGGCATCACCGCATTCGCCCGATTCTTTGATGCTTTCGTGGACCCGGCCGTGGCCTCCCTGTCCGACCGCTGCGATTCCAAAGCCGGCCGCCGCATGCCCTTCCTGAAATTCGCGGCCCTGCCGCTCGCCGTGGTCACCGTACTCGTGTTCTGGAGTCCGATCAACGGCACCAGTTGGGTCAACGCGGCATTCCTGTTCGTCACTGTTATCGGCTACTACATTGCCCTCACGTTCTACTGCACGCCGTACAACGCGCTCATCGCCGAGCTCGGTCACGATTCCAAGCAGCAGTTGACCATCTCCACCGCCATCTCCTTCACCTGGGTGGCCGGCACCGCCATCGCCTATGTGGCGCCGGTGATTTGGGGCGCATTCGTGCCGATGATGGGGCGCATCACCGCCATCCGCGTGACCTTTACCATCATGGCTGCCGTGGCGTTCGCCTGCATGCTTGTGCCGCCGCTGGCCATTCGTGAGAAGGACTACGTCAACTCGCAGCCCACCTCCGAATCGACCATTGAATCCCTGAAGCAGACCTTTTCCGACGGTGAATTCCGCAAGTTCGTATGCTCCGACGTGGTCTACTGGGTGGCCATCACCACGTTCCAGACCGGCCTGCCGTTCTTCGTGACCAGTCTGCTGAAACTGCCGGAAACCACCACGACCATCTACTTTGTACTCATGACCGGCGTCTCGGTGTTGTTCTATCTGCCGGTCAATATCCTGGCTAACCGTGTGGGCAAAAAGCGCTTGTTGCTTATCGCTTTTGTGATTTTCACCTGCGCGTTCGCCTTTGCCGGTGCACTCGGCTCCGGTGTGCTCGCCCTCATGCCGGCCATGGCCCAGGGGCTGACGCTTTCAGTGGTGGGTGCGATTCCGATGGCTGCATTCGGCATCCTGCCGCAGGCCATCGTGGCGAATATCGCCGATGCCAGTTCCAAGACCACGGGCCAAGATCGTCAGGGCATGTTCTACGCGGCTCGTACTTTTGCCATGAAAATGGGGCAGTCCGTGGCCATGTTGCTGTTCACCGGAGTGTCCACCATCGGCATGGCATCCGGCGCGGGCTACCGTATCGCCGCCGTGTGCGCGGCTGTGCTGTGTGGATTGGGCGGCATTGTGTTCGCGTTCTATAACGAGAAGAAGGTGTTGCACATGCTGGGGGCATAGGCATAGTGCAGTTGCGGCTGGATTGGCTTGATTGATTCGACCAGCCAGCTGGCATACGTTTTTCAGACTATTTCGGCTCTTGTCTGGAAAATGTGCACTGCTGTGTGCTCAGTGTGCGTTCTTCCAGATTTTTGGGAAAATAGTCTGTCTGCCGACACCTTGCCCGAATTGCGTTTGACTGCACCCCGTATTATATTTGTGCGAGTTGCTTTGCGGAGCAAAGTAACATCCAAGGGGCTGTAGCTCAGTTGGTAGAGCGCTTCGTTCGCATCGAAGAGGTCGCGGTTTCGACTACCGTCAGCTCCACGAGACCCTCTGCATTCATTCCACCGCAGAGGGTCTTTTCATTTTGAAAGTAGACCTCAAAAATGCAAAGCGCAGAGAAAACTCGTTGGTGAAGGGTCATTCTGCACTTCGAGGGGCTGATTTGGTGTTTGCTGGAGGTCTACCTCCGTTTCAAGGGGCTGGTCGTTAAGTAGACATGTCTCCAAAACGGCGAAATATCATTGATAGCAGGCCGTTCCTACTCACGTTTTGACGTTTGGGGAGCCCCTCGAAACGGAAGTAGATCTCCGGAACATGTGAAATCAGCCCCTCGAAGTGCAGAATGCTCCTGATCCCACAGCAGATTGCTCTTTGGCTTGGGCAATACTGGGAGTATGACAAGCGCAGATGAGTTGAATGAACAGCGTGACGCTGAACAGAGCGTCGCACAAGTGTCTGAACGCAACGATGGGAACGATGGGATTGATGCCGGCGAACCTGCCGCTTCCCAAACTCGCGAGTCGGCTGTGACTATTCCTGCTGGCACTGTGGTACTCGCTGCGACCCCAATCGGCAACGTCGGCGACGCTTCTGCTCGTCTGGTGGCTTTTTTGGAACGTGCCGACATCGTAGCCGCAGAAGACACCCGCCGTCTGTTCGACCTGGCTCGCCGCCTCGGCGTCTATGTGAACGGCCGAGTCGTCGCCTACCATGACCACAACGAGCGAGACAAGGCCGACGGTTTGCTTGATCAGGTCGAAACCGGTGCGACCGTGCTCGTCGTTTCCGACGCCGGCATGCCCACCATCAACGATCCAGGCCTGGCCATTGTGCGCCGCGCCATTGAACGCGGCCTGCCCGTCACCTGCGCGCCTGGCCCCTCTGCCGTGCTTGACGCGCTTGCCCTTTCCGGCCTGCCCACCGATCGCTTCTGCTACGAGGGATTCCTGCCGCGCAAGCATGCCGAACGAGTGCAATATCTACGCACACTGTTGGGCGAACGCCGCACCATTGTGTTTTACGAGACGCCTCACCGCATCGCCGATTCGATGGATGATCTGCTTGACGCATTCGGCCCGAACCGTCCGATGGCGCTGTGTCGGGAGCTCACCAAGGATTATGAGCAAATCCGGCGAGGTCCAATCGGAGAGATTCGCCAGAGTGTGATTGACGATCCGCCGCGCGGCGAGATGGTACTGGTCATCGGCGGCGCTTCCAGTGAAGAGGCCGAGGCCGCCGCGCCCAGCACGTTGAGCGTGGAAGATATGGCCGTGCTGGCTATCGACCGTGCGTTGGAGGATGGCCTGCGTATCAAGGACGCCATCGCGCAGGTGGTGCAGGAGCATCCGTTGGCCGATGGTTCGCTGGCCAATCGCAAGCAAGTGTATGCGGCGGTGTTGGAGATTAAGGGGTAGGATCCGCGTATTTACATGATGCCGTTGGTTGGCGCTTGCGATTGACGTGGATAATTGATGGCATCTGTAATGATTGAGATTCCGCGGTAATTTGCCGGGGGATGAGACTTGCGGCAGCATTATTCCTCCTCCATCGATTCCAGTAGAACCGCCAGCGCCCGCTTCACTCCTGGTCCACCCGCCTGCGAGATGAATTCCAACAATGCCGCATCCGCCCGAGGATTGGCAATAAGCCAGCGCCTGAGTTCGGGCGCATGCTGGGCGATATGCCACAGCACTTCGATTGGCGTATCCGGCGAACAGGCTACGGATGGGGTCAATGCGATTGGCGGCGATGGTGGGGCATCATGATTGACAGCAGCGCTCGCGTGTGGGCTATGCGATTGAATATCAGAAGCGCGCGGTAGCCGCTGCGCTTGATGCAGACGGTCAAGTCGCCGGGAAGCGTGGCGGCCGGTTATGCGCATTGCCCTAAGGCCGGTTCGGACTCCCGTTGTAATGATTCGAAAAATATCCGTGCGCGACCGGCATGCTTATGATGCCGGTGCTCTTTGATGATCTGCAGGCATTCGCTGGCACGGAAACTGTATGCGGTCATCAAGCGGCATACCAACGTATTGATGGCGGACGGGTCCGGCGCATCGTCCATGCCCATCACCAGATCACAGGCTGTACGCTGCGGTGTGGTGACAGGAAGATTGCCCAGTCGAATAATGTGCTCTGGCGACGTGACCCGCCTGAATACGCGGATGCGGCGGCCTGCGGAAGTCGAACGAAAATGCGAAGTGGAAATCACGTCAATGGTTCTCGGAAAATCCGGACCGCCAAGCCATACCCAGGCGGCAGTCAGCGCGCACGCCACGGTTCCGAACGGGGCGACCGTGGAGACAATCATCGCGCGGCCATATAGTGTGCTGGCGTGTTCGTTCCAGTAGCCAGCGGATTCGTCGAACTTTCGTATGGTGCCGAATGTTTCCAGCCGGCTTAAGCTGAGCGGTCCGGGCAGATCTTTGGTGAACAGCACGGGCGGCACTGATGGGCTGACGGTGGTGTGCCGAGCGGTGCCGGCGTTGGCTATGGTGCTCGTCATCGAGCGATTTGGTGCATTCATGTGCCCGACCATACGCATAGTTTGCGCTCGGGCGCTACCGGATAGGCGAAAACGGTGGATAAGTGGATAATTCCGACTGCCGCGCCGAGATTGTGGACAATGCTGTGGGCGGTTTGTTGAGGGGCTGCGCAATGGTCGGTAATCCACATGTTTAGGCATGCTCTTTGTGCTGTGCATCGGCATTTCGATGGGCTTTCCGCGCGTTGCTTATGCGTGTGCCCGGCGTGTCCCCGCCGCGCCGGATAATCAAACATTATGAGTCATGTTTTGGTGAATGTTGCTTGGCCGTATGCTAACGGCCCCCGTCATATTGGTCATGTCGCAGGATTTGGTGTGCCCTCCGACGTTTACGCGCGTTACGAGCGCATGAAAGGCAATGATGTGCTCATGGTCTCCGGCACCGATGAGCACGGTACCCCGATTCTCGTTGAGGCGGAGAAGGAAGGTCTCACGGCCCAGGAGCTGGCCAACCGCTACAACCGTGTGATCGCCAAGGACCTGTGCGACCTCGGCCTGAGCTACGACCTGTTCACCCGCACCACTACCGGCAATCACGAGCACGTGGTGCAGGAGATGTTCAAGCAGTGCTTGGAGAACGGCTACATCT
>OATI01000489.1_pt1 | contig 33182 bp, 31 predicted proteins | sample 1494981 | NCBI WGS metagenome assembly OATI01 (sample SAMEA2579952, study PRJEB22360) | human gut metagenome
AAGTACATATGGGGTGGGGCGTGGGGGGCGGGGCGCCGGGAGCCGCTGCAAGGTATACTCCGACGACCCCGTGGCTGTTGCCCGCTCCTTTGCCGAGCAGGGCGCGAGCTGGGTGCACGTCGTCGACCTGTCCGCTGCCTTTGGCGAGGACGAGGACGCGTGCGCTGCCAACTCGGCGGCGATCGAGGCCATCTGCGGCGTCGACGGTCTGTCCGTGGACGTGGGCGGCGGCGTTCGCTCGCTTGCACGCATCGACGAGCTGGCCGGCTACGGCGCGCGTCGCATCGCACTAGGCACCGTGCTGGTGACCGAGCCGGGATTTGCCGAGGTGGCGGCTCGCGGCTTTGGCGAGCTGCTCGTGGCCGACATCGCCGCTCGCGACGGCCAGGTCAGGGTGAACGGCTGGCGTGACGGCGCGGGCGTGGCGCTCGACGACGCCGTGGCGCAGCTCACCGAGCTGGGCTTTAAACACCTGGTCTATACCGACATCGCGCGCGATGGCATGCAGACGGGCATCGATGTGGCGGCGTATCGTCATGTGGCCGAGGTCGCGGGCTTTCCCGTCGTGGCGTCGGGCGGTATCTCGACGCTCGACGATATCCGCGCACTGGCCGCGGTGGGTGAGGGCACGATTGAAGGTGCCATTACCGGTCGCGCGCTCTACGAGGGCAACTTTACGCTGGCCCAGGCGCTGGCCGCCGCCCGAGGGGAGGAGTAGCCCATGCTTACCAAACGCGTGATTCCCTGTCTGGACGTCAAGGACGGCCGCGTGGTCAAGGGCGTCAACTTTGTGAGCCTGCGCGATGCGGGCGACCCGGTGGAGCTGGCGCGTGCCTACGACCGCGAGGGTGCGGACGAGGTCGTATTTTTGGACATTACCGCGACGAGCGACAACCGCGCGACGACCATCGAGATGGCGGCACACGCGGCCGAGGAGCTCGCTATTCCCTATACCGTGGGCGGCGGTTTCCGCGACTTGGCGGGCATGCGGACCATGGTTGCCGCCGGCGCCGACAAGGTGTCGCTTAACTCTGCCGCCGTGCGCGATCCGTCGTTGATTAGCCAAGCCGCCGCGGCGTTTGGCAGCCAGGCCGTGGTCGTGGCGATTGATGCCAAGCGTGTGGGCCTGCCCGGCGCATCCGGTGCCGATAGGTGGGAGGTCTTCACGGCGGGCGGTCGCAACGCCACGGGTATCGATGCGGTGGCGTGGGCCGAGGAAGCGGCTCGTCGCGGCGCCGGTGAGATCCTGCTCACCAGCATGGATCGCGACGGCACCAAGGCCGGCTTCGACCTGGCACTCACCCGTGCCGTGGCGCGTGCGGTGCCGATTCCCGTCATCGCGAGCGGCGGCGTGGGCACGCTCGAGCATTTTGCTGAGGGCGTGATTGAGGGCGAGGCCGACGCCGTGCTGGCGGCGAGCGTCTTTCACTTTGGAACCTTCAGCATCCGTCAAGTGAAGGAGTATATGGCGTCGCAGGGCATCCCTGTCAGGTTGGACTTCTAGCGCTGCGGCTTGCCCAGGCACCCGACCTTCCGGCTCCAACCCTCCTCGCGTACTTAAGTACGCGTCGTCGGGCTTGTCGCTCGGAATCTCGGGCATCTGGACAACCCTCGCCGACCTGTGGGGTTTACGGAAATTACTTGGGAGAAATGATGACTGAGGTAATAGAAGCGTCTGATCTTACGTACGACGCCCGCGGGCTGATTCCTTGTGTGGTTCAGCAATATGACACCGGTGAGGTGCTTATGGTTGCTTGGATGAACGAGGAATCGGTGGGGCTGACGCTCAAGACCGGGACCACGTGGTTTTGGAGTCGCAGCCGCCAGGAGCTCTGGAACAAGGGCGCGACGAGCGGCAATATGCAGGAGGTTAAGGAACTCTGGGCCGACTGCGATAGCGATACGCTGCTGGTCAAGGTCGACTCGCCGGGTCCGGCCTGCCATACCGGCAACCGTACCTGCTTCTTTAAGAAACTCGCGTAGGGCGGGCACCCTGTTGGGCGCTCGGTAAAACGGAAAGGATTGAACTATGGGTGTGCGCACCGCAAATGTTCAGGATGGAAATATCGGCGAGACGCTGACGGGTCTGGCCGAGGTGATTCATGGCCGTCGCGACGCGTCGCCGCAGGAGAGCTATACCGCTCGCTTGCTGACCGACGTCGAGGACGAGCTGCTCAAGAAGCTTGCCGAGGAGGCGAGCGAGGTCATCATGGCCTGCAAAGATAACGATCACGACCACATCCGCTACGAGGCCGGCGACCTGATTTACCATCTGCTCGCAACGCTCGAACGCTACGGTATCACCCTCGACGAACTGGCCGGCGAACTCAACGCTCGCCGCCACTAGTCATTGGGGACGTTCTTAAACGACTAGTCGTTTGGGACAGTCTTTGTTGGTGTAACGGGGTCATGGAAGTTGCGGTGGAATAGTTCTTGTTTGACGGTCCTAGGGCTATAAACAGGAACTATTTCACCGCAACTTATGAAGGGATGGCTAGGCGAGGGGTGTGGGTTCCCATTCGCCGGTGGGGTGGGGGATATCGAAGGTTCGATAGCCGCAGTCGTAGGCGTGGGCCTGAGCCTCGCGGATGTTCCAGCAAATATCGCAGGCGCGGTGCGCGTCCGAGCCAAAGGTGATGGGTACCTCGGCGTGGGCGAAGCAACGCAACAGCCCCGTCGAGGGGTAATAGTCGTCGAGGCCCTTGCGCGGCGCGGCGGTCGAGACCTCAACGCGGCGACCCATATCGTGGGCGCATTCGGCCATCTGCTCCCAAAACGGCGCGGGGTCAAAATCGGGCGCGAAGCCTTCCTTCGAAAAGCGCATGACCAGGTCGGGGTGGGCCATTACATCAAAGTTGAGTGAGCTTTCGCAGGCACGGCACCAGTCGTCGACGTAGCGCTCCCACACGCCGCGCACGCCTAAGTTTTCCCAAACGTGCAGGTTGGTGTCGTCGTCGATCCAACCGCAAAGGGAATCGGGTGTATCGGGGCGAGCGACGTTTTCCGTTCCCTCCGTGCCCGCAGCGCCTGCCGCAATATCGCCGGGGTTGCCAATCCAATGCACACTGCCCAGACGTACGACGGCGCCCTGGGACCAGCGCTCAACCAAAGGCTCGCAGCCCTCGTACCAATCGCATTCAAAGCCATAGATAAGCTCGAGCTCCGGCGCAATCTGCGCGGCAAGCTTGCGGGCGTCCTCAAATGCCAGACGATGCGTCGTCAGGTCGCCCTCGACAACCTGTACTTCGCAGTTGGCGTCCATGCTGGCGGGCAGGGTGAGGTGGTCGGTCGAGACCATGATCCGGCAGCCAGCGGCCGCGGCAGCGCGGACGTTTTCCTCAAACGAGGCATGTCCGTCCGAAAACGAGGTGTGGGTGTGGCAATCGACCAGCGGGCAAGCAGACATGGCAGCTCCTTTGCGTCAAGCGAATCCGCTTCATTGTAATGGCGCAGCTCTCAACACGCCGGACACGCCGGGGGTCGAAATCGATTGGAAAGGCTGCGCGACGCGCGGTGCGGCCTCGCTTGCGTTCTCAAAACATGTACATCAGCCTCCAAAAGCTGCAGAAAATGACATGTTTGGAGGCTGATGTACATGTTTGGATAGGGGCGAGGGCGGCGGCGGACGAAAGTCACGCCTGTGCCACGTCCGATGTGCTAGCGTTTGGATGAACAAAACGAGCCCGTGCGGAAAGGAGTCGGACCGTATGCCATGCGATAGCACATCCCCGCTGTCCCGCGAGACCGATGCACCCGAAACCATCGTCAAGTTGGAATGCGATATCGACGACGCATCGCCCGAGGTGCTCGCCTACGCTGCCGACCGCCTGCGCGAGGCGGGTGCGCGCGAGGTGCACTGGCTGCCCCTCTACTGCAAAAAAGGCCGCCCCGGTTGGCAGCTGCAGGTGATCTGCTCGCACGAGGATATCGAACGCCTGCAGACGATTATCTTTTTGGAAACCACGACCAACGGCATTCGTCGCCAGGTCATGGAGCGCGTTTGCCTGCCACGCCGCTTTGAGCGCGTAACGACGCCATGGGGCGAGGTATCCGTCAAGGTGGCCACCCTACCCGACGGCAGTGAGCGCGCGGCGCCCGAGTACGAGGACTGCGCCCGCCTTGCCCGCGAGCACAATGTGCCGCTCCAACGCGTGATGCAGGCGGCCCAGAGCGCGGCACTGCGATTTGAGTAACGCGGCCGGCGGCACGCCACGCCCAGCTCCATCAACCCCACCCGAAAGGACCACCATGAAATACCTCATCGCTTCCGACATCCACGGCTCGGCATACTGGACCGAGCGCCTCTGCGCCGCCATTGAGTCCGAGCAGCCCGACCGCATCGTCCTGCTGGGCGACCTGCTCTATCACGGTCCGCGCAACGACCTGCCGCGCGATTACGCCCCCAAGCGCGTGATCCCGCTGCTCAACGCTCTGGCCGACCGCATCATCGCGGTACGCGGCAACTGCGATGCCGAGGTCGACCAGATGGTCCTCGACTTTCCCGTCATGGCCGACTACGCCACGCTGTTCGACGAGACCGGCCGCGAGCTGTTCCTGACGCACGGCCATGTCTTTGGCGCCGGCATGCACAACAGCGTCGACCACGCGCCCGCGCTGCCCGAGGGCTCCGCGCTCGTCTACGGCCACACGCACATCAAGGTCAACGAGGAAAGCGCCGCGCACCCGGGCCTGTGGCTCTTCAACCCCGGCAGCGTGAGCATTCCCAAGGACGGCTCGCACAGCTACGGCATCTACGAGGGCGGCGCGTTCCGCCACGTGATCCTGGAGGAGGACTAACCATGGCGCAGCATATGGCTCAGCAAAATGCCGAGGGCTCGCGCGATCTGTCCACGCTGATAGACGCGTCGGCCGAGCTGCAGCATCTGGTGCAGACCATCTGGCGTCTGCGTCAGCCCGATGGCTGCCCGTGGGACCGCGAGCAGACGCACCGTAGCATTGGCAAGAACATGATCGAGGAAGCCTACGAGGCGCTCGACTGCATCGAGACGGATGACGCGGTTCACCTGCGCGAGGAGCTGGGTGACGTGCTCATGCAGGTAGTGCTGCATGCGCAGATTGCGGCCGACGTCGGCGAGTTTACGCTGGCCGACGTGGCGCGCGATATCGACGCCAAGCTCATCCGTCGCCACCCGCACGTGTTTGGCGATGCGGATGCCGAGAGCTCCGACGAGGTGCTCAAGATTTGGGACGAGGTCAAGCTTGCCGAGAAGGCCGCCAAGGACAAGGCCGTGGCGGCGGGCGAGGCCGCGCCCGAGGGCCTGCTCGATGGTGTGCCCACGCATCTGCCGGCGCTGATGCAGGCGCAGAAGGTGTCGCGCAAGGCGGCTGCCGTGGGCTTTGAGTGGGAGACGGTCCAGGACGTGTGGGACGAGGTCGCCGAGGAGCGTGCCGAGTTTGAGGCCGAGGCCCCTGGCTCGCCCGAGCGCGAAATGGAGTTTGGCGATCTGCTCTTTGCCCTGGTCAACGTTGCACGCAAAGAGGGCATTGACGCCGAGAGTGCCCTTCGTGCCAGCACGGCAAAGTTCCGCCGCCGCTGGGCCGCGATGGAGCGGATGGCGGCCGATGCTCACGTGGATCTTGCCGAGCTTTCGACCCACGGCCTCAACGACCTGTGGGATGCCGCAAAGGCGGAGGAGTAAGACTGCGGGAACGACGGGCTGACACGCTTTATCGTTCCCGCTAAATTTTTCGAAAATCAAGTGTATCCCTCGGCTAACTTAGGGCATAATGCAAAAAGTGCGACATGGCTAACTTATGAACCTGCGCGCCTCTACAGCGTGCAAGCCGCGTCGCCAAGCATTCAACCCGTTTCCAAGTGAGAGGGAGACAACATGAGCGATATTTTGGACGTCTACGGTCGCGAGGTGCTCGACAGCCGCGGCAATCCCACCGTCGAGGTCGAGGTCGTGCTCGAGGACGGCAGCTTTGGCCGCGCAATGGTGCCTTCGGGTGCTTCGACCGGCGCCTTTGAGGCCTGCGAGCTGCGCGATGGCGACAAGGGCCGCTACCTGGGCAAGGGTGTTTTGCAGGCCGTCGAGCACGTCAACAACGAGTGCGCTAACGCCGTCGTGGGCCTCGACGCCTTCGATCAGTGCGCCGTCGATGCCGCGCTGATTGCCGCGGACGGTACCCCCAACAAGACCAAGCTCGGTGCCAACGCCATCCTGGGCGTGTCGCTGGCCGTCGCCCGCGCCGCTGCCGAGTCGGCGGGCCTGTCACTGTACCAGTACCTGGGCGGCGTCAACGCCCATCTGCTGCCCACGCCCATGATGAACATCCTCAACGGCGGCGTGCATGCCGACAATAACGTTGACTTCCAGGAGTTTATGATCATGCCGGTGGGCGCCCCGAGCTTTGCCGAGGGCCTGCGTTGGTGCGCCGAAGTCTACCACACCCTCAAGGGCGTGCTGCACGAGGCCGGCCTGGGCGGCGGCGTGGGCGACGAGGGCGGCTTTGCGCCCAACCTCAAGACCAATGCCGAGCCGTTCGAGTACATCACCAAGGCCGTGGAGAAAGCCGGCTTTAAGCCCGGCGTCGACTTCATGTACGCCATGGACCCGGCCTCGACCGAGTTCTACAACGCCGAGACCGGCATGTACGAGCTCAAGGGCGAGGGTGTTGAGTACACGAGCGCCCAGATGGTCGATTACTGGGAGAAGCTCGTCGACACCTATCCCATCATCTCCATCGAGGACGGCATGGCCGAGGAGGACTGGGACGGCTGGGTCGAGCTTACCCGTCGCATTGGCAACAAGGTGCAGCTGGTGGGCGACGACCTGTTCGTCACCAACACCGAGCGCCTCAAGAAGGGCATCGAGCTGGGTGCCGCCAACGCGATCCTGGTCAAGGTCAACCAGATCGGCACGCTCACCGAGTCGCTCGAGGCCATCGAGACTGCCAAGGAGGCCGGTTACGCTTGCATCGTGAGCCACCGCTCCGGCGAGACCGAGGACTCCACGATCGCCGACCTGGTCGTGGGCGTCAACGCCGGCCAGATCAAGTCGGGCGCCCCGTGCCGCAGCGACCGTATCGCCAAGTACAATCAGCTCATCCGCATCGAGGACGAGCTCGAGGGCAGCGCGCGCTACGCCGGCAAGGCCGCGTTCTACAACATTCGCTAAACAAGTGGCGCTCGCGGGGGGCGGGGTTGACTCGGCTCCGTTCCACTTCTGATGGCCGCCATTGGGCGCTGGGCCATATGGCTCAGCGCCTTTTTTATGTCGAGCAAAGGCTGTCGAAGGTGGCGCGCACGCTCGTGCTATAACTAGAATACTTAGCGCAAACAAACCTCAACCGCACAAGGCGCACATGGATCAGATTTACGACAACAGGTACTATTCCGCCGGTTCGCGTGAGCCGTCGCCTCGCCGTGCGCGCACGGTGCAGCTCGGTGGGTCCGCCTACGCCGGTGCCGACCGCTCCGCGCAGCGCCCGACAAGCACCTCGCGCCCCAATGCTCAAGTGAATACTTCGACAGATGGACCGGTACGCCCGACACGTTCGCCGCATCCGTCGCGTCCCTCGGCCCAGACGCACGACAAAGCGAGCAGGCCTTCGAGCCGTCTTTCGGGCTCGGACTTTATGCGCTACGCCAACGACAACGCGGTGGTTAAGGCAATCTATGACTTTACGCACGGTTCTCTACGCCCGCTGTTTATCGGTATCGTGGTGGCGCTTGCGCTCGTGAGCCTGTATTTCCCCGTGCGCGACCTATACGTGGCAAAACGCTCGAACGACATCTTGGCCAAGCAGGTCGAGATTCGCGAGCAATACAAAGATGAGATGAAAAAAGACACTGACAAGTGGCTCTCGGAAGAGGGCATTAAGGATCGGGCACGGGAACTGGGCATGGCGATGCCCGGCGAGAAGAGGATTGAAGTGCAGGGCCTGGATGACGATTCGGATGCCTCGTCGAGCCAGAAGTCGTCGAACGCCAAGAAGGCCAGCGAAGTTGCCAAGGAAATCGAAGAAGTCGGCAAGGACGCGCCGTGGTGCATCCAGGCGCTCGACATGCTGTTTGGATTTAACGGCGTCGAGGGTCAGACGGTCGCGTCCAGCGGTGAGTAGGCGAGTAGCGCCCGGAGGGGAGCCCGCAATGACAAATTGCAAACGATATAAGGTGGCCGCGATTGACCTGGGAACGGTGTCGTCGCGACTGGTGTTGGCCCAGGTCGAGGGCGGGGCGATCGTGGAATCGTCCAAGCACACCGAGATTACCGATCTGGGCGAGGGCGTGGACGCGACGGGCCGCTTTTGCGAGGCGGCGGTCGAGCGCGTGCTCGCTGCATGCCGCATGTTTGTGGACGAGGCGCGTGCCTTTGGGGCCGCGTGCATTTGCACCACATGCACGAGCGCCGCGCGCGATGCATCCAATGCCGCCCTGCTGCTGGACGGCCTGCGTAAGCTGGGGCTCGAACCGCAGGTGATTCCGGGCGAGGTCGAGGCGCGCCTGACGTTTTTTGGCGTGGCGCACGACTTTGCCGGCGAGCGCATCATTGTTGCCGATTCGGGCGGCGGATCCACGGAACTCGCGACGGGTGTGTACGCACCGGAGCGTGGGGTCTTCGCGCTGGAGGGTACGCGTTCGCTGGACATCGGTTGTCGCCGCGTGACGGAGCGGTTTTTCTCGGCACTGCCGCCTGCGGACGGCGAGCTTGCTGCCGCTGCCAACTGGGCGGGCGAGCAGTTCGCCGCCTATTTTGAGGGCCTGCCGAGCAATTTTGAGCGTGCAGAGCGCCTGGTCGCGGTGGGTGGCACCGTCACCACTCTCGTGGCGCTGGTTCACGAGCTGGAGCCGTATGATTCGAGCTTTGTGCACCTGCGCGAGCTTTCGATGGAACAGATTTCGGCTGCTATCGAGCACATGTCTGTGTTGGACGCGGACGGCATCGCCGCGCTACCGGGTGTGCAGCCCAAACGCGCGGGCGTGATCTTGGCTGGCGCCGTGGTGATTCGCGAGCTCATGCGTGCCGGCGGCTACAAGACGCTCACCGTAAGCGAGAATAGCCTACTCGCTGGCATGGCCGCCACCATCAACGAGGTTCTCGACGGCGCGACTCCCACCATCGCATGGACTCCCAGCCTCAGCGCCCTCTAAATAAGTTGCGGTGAAATACGGACTAAAATCGCCCTTTCGGGCGCCAAACAGTCCCTATTCCACCGCAACTCAACAGCCGGCACCTGGGGACGTTCCTTTTCTGCCGGCACCTGGGGACAGTCCTTGCGGGGCGTCCCTACAGCGCCTATGCCAGCTTGTCGATTTGCCCAATCTCCCAAAGCGGAATATTGACGAGCATGCCCTCGTCTCTATATGCCGCCAGGGAGCTCCTCACGCAACGCTCGAGCTTGAATTTTTCGCAGGCTATTTTCAGACTCTTCGCTTTAAGGTTCTCTGCCGCCTTGACCTCAAGCGGAAGCACGGTTCCCGCATGGTCGATGGCAAAGTCGGTTTCGGCATTGCCAGAGGTAGAGGACCAATACGCGGGAGTTTTGTCCTGGAGCAAAAGCTCCTGCGCGACGTATTGTTCGGTCAGCGAACCTTTGAACTCGGTAAAAACAGCGGATCCGTTAAGAACGATGGCCGGAGAGAGACCGGAGAGCGCTCCGAGGATGCCGGTGTCGATGCAGAACAGTTTGAAGCCCGAGAGGTCTTCGTAGCTCGAGAGCGGCGCCTTTAGAGCGGAAACACGTGGCACCTTATGAACGATTCCGTAGTCCGTGAGCCACTGGAGGCTTTCCTCGAAATCGCGTGCGCGCGCTCCGGGGCGAAGGGCGCCATAGACAAACTTCTTGTTCTCTTTGGCAAGCTGGCCGGGAAGGGATTTCCAAACCAACCTCATGCGCTCGATGATGCGGGCGGGTGCATGTTTGCCAAAATCGGATTCGTAAGCCTCGATGATTTGCTGCTGAAGCCTTCGGGCTTCGATGAAGTCGCGTGTCTCGGCGAAAGCGGAGACAACTTCGGGCATACCGCCGACAACAAGGTATTCCTTGAGCAAGTGCTCGAGCTTTTCGGTAACGTTTGCTAGAAGGTTCATGTCTGCGGCAAGGATGGCGTCGGCGAGCGGGTCGCCGTCGACGGCACGAACGAACTCGGCGAACCCCATGGGACGCATGGTGAGCTGGTCGATTTTGCCGACGGGAAATGACTCGTTTTCGCGTCGGAGCGCGAGGCCCATATAGGAACCGGCTGCTACGATGTGGTATTCGGGTGCAAGCTCGTTGAAGTACTTGAGCGAGGTGATCCCGCGCGGGGCCTCTTGGATCTCGTCGAAGATGATGAGCGTGTCTGCTGGCGTTACAGTTTGGCCACGTAGGAGTTCTATCTGGGAGATGATGCGCTTGGGGTCGAGGTCCCCATCGAACAGCGAGCGTGTGCTCGGCTCGAGCATAAAGTCAAAACGAATGACGTTTCGATACTGCTGGCTTGCGAATTCGTTAAGAAGCCAAGTCTTTCCTGTCTGGCGGGCTCCCTTAAGCAAGAGAGGTTTGCGATTCGCCCTTGATTTCCAAGCGATAAGTTCACTCATAAGCTGTCGCTGCATATTGCCTCCCAACCCTCTCGGCTAGTATAAGGCCATTTGGGCGTTTCCATCGAAAAATGTGCGAGACAACCACGTTTTTCCATCGGAAAATATGGGAGACAACCACGTTTTTCCATCGGAAAATGTGGGAACACCAACCTAAGTCGCGGTGGAATAGTTCCTAAATGGGCTGGTAAACTGCCAAAACAGGAACTATTCCACCGCAACTTAGAGCCCCGCCGGCGTGTAAAAGAAACGAGCCCGCATCCCTTGGGGACACGAGCTCGTAAACAATACATGGTAGGGGCGGTGGGACGTCCGCGCATTTGCTGCGCAAATACGCACCGGCTTCGGCCGCCTGTCGGCGCCCTCGCCGGCTCGCTACGGACGCTGCGCGTCCGCTTAACGCTCGCCCCCTCGCGGGTTCGAGTCCCACCGGCATCTTAAAGAAACGAGCCCGCATCCCTTGGGGACACGGGCTCGAAAGCTCCATATGGTAGGGGCGGTGGGACTCGAACCCACAATCCTTGCGGCGAGAGATTTTAAGTCTCCTGCGTATGCCAATTCCGCCACGCCCCCGTGAGACTAGAAGTCTAGCACAAGCCGTCCGTTACGCGTTGACGGCCATCGAGTGTTGGCCCGACTTCTCCAGGAACTCCTGGAACTTGGCTTCGTCGCCCTTGTTCTGGTACTGCAGGGCCAGCAGGTACTCCAAGCGGCAGCGCTTGACCGGGTCGTCGCCGACATCCTCGAGCATGCGCTCCAGCTCGGGAATGTCGTTGTGGCGCTTGAGGATCATCGTGTCGTACATCAGCTGACACTCGTGCGCGACTGCCTCGGCCTGACCGCCCTCAAAACCCTTGATTTCGTGCAGCAGCTCTTTGGACTTTTTACGGTCCTCCTGGCCAACGTAGTAGTTAAAGGCCTTAATGACCAGGTCGACGCGCTGCATCTTGGGCAGGTTAAGTCCCAGCAGCAGGTCGAACATTTCGTCAGCGTGCTCGTGGTCCTCGCGCAGCAGATAGGAGTTCAGGCGCAGGTAGTCGCGGTTGTAGCGCGGGTACAGCATGCTGGTGAGTTTGCCGTCGAGCAAACGATCGAACTCATCCCACTGCTTGGCGGCCATCAATTGCTGCAGGCGTTTAAACGTGGTGCGTTTTTTGACGCTAAAGAACACCGACACGGCGATGCAGATGATAACGACGGCGGTCCAGAGGGTGCGGGAATCGGGCATATTAGGGTCCTTAGTCGCTCATAAAGCGAGCGGTATGACAACACGTACTAGATGTATTATACGCAGCGCGCAAGCAAACTGGCATAAAAGCTCATCGAGGCCGAGTGCCATCGCTCGCTGCGGTACACTTACCTAAAGTAAACCATGAAGGGAGACATTACCTATGAAGAAGATCGTTTTGGCTTGCGGTGCTGGCGCTGCTACTTCCACGCTCGTTGCCCAGAAGGTCGCTACCCTGCTCGACGCCAACGGTTATGCCGACAAGTACGAGATCGTGCAGTGCGCCATCTCCGAGGCCAAGGATTACTGCGACGAGGGCGCTGACCTGCTGATCGCCACCACCGTTGCCCCCGAGGGCCTCACCTGCCCGTACGTGAGTGGCGTGCCCTTCATGACCGGCATGAACCGCGTTGCCGCCGAGAAGGCCGTTCTCGACGTCATGGCTCAGTAGGCGCTGACTGCATGAGTGAGCAGAACGCCAACCCGGTAGAGCTCTTTGGTATGCGCGTTGCCCATGTGGGCATTAACGCCACCGACCCGGCAGACGCCCTGGAGATCGCGGAGCTGTTCTCGACGATGATGGGCCTGCCCGTCATCGAGACCCCGGTTTCGTACTTCAACGATTCGCTGGTCGAGATCATGAAGCAGAACGGTCGTGGCACCAAAGGTCACATCGGCTTTGCCGTCAACGACATCGATGCAGCTGAGAAGTGGTTTGCCGAGCGTGGGCTCGAGGTCAACGAGGAGTCGCGCGCGCTTCTACCCGACGGTGGCACCAAACTCGTGTACTTTAAGCGCGAGTTCGCCGGTTTCGCCGTGCACCTGTGCCGCGAGTAGCGCACAAGCTGCCATAGCTGGCAAAAAGGGATAGGGTCGCGTGGCCCTATCCCTTTATTTATGCCGAGGGGCTTCCTATCGTGGCAGGCGAATCGTAAAGCGGCTGCCGACCCCTTCGACCGAGGTCACACCGATGACGCCGCCGTGGCTGTCGACGATCCACTTGGCGATCGCAAGCCCCAGACCCGAACCCTGTGCGCCGGCATCGCGCGCGTTGTCGGCACGGTAGAACCGCTCGAACGCGTGAGCTGCGGATTCCTGGTTCATGCCGATGCCCTCGTCCTCAACACTTATGTCGATCGTGCCCGCGCCCGCATCTGGCGTTATGCCAAATGTGACGGTCGTTCCCGCATCCGAGTACTTGGCGGCGTTTTGCACGATCACGCGCAGAGCCTGCTTCACGAGCGCCACGTCGACGGGCGCGTCGCAGCGCGGGTCGCTGGCAAGCGTAGCGTCAGAAGCCAGCCGATACGTGTGCTCGGTATCGATCATCTGTGATTCTTCGCATACCTCGCTGACCAGTGCAGCCAAGTTGGTATGCGCGCGCCGCAGGACCGTGCGCCCGGCATCGCCGCGTGCCAAAAACAGCAGCTGCTCCACAAGCTCTTGCATGTGCTCGCTTTCGGCTTTAAGGGACGCGATGGATTCCGCCAGCACGTCCGGGTCGTCCTTACCCCAGCGGTCGAGCATGTTCACGTAGCCCTGAATCACCGCGATGGGCGTGCGCAGCTCGTGGCTCGCGTCGTTGACAAAGCGCATCTGCTGCAGCTTGGCCTCTTGCATCTGGCGCAGCAGGCGGTTGAGTGCGACCTCGATGCTTGCCAGGTCGGCGTCGCCGGTGGTGACGCTCGGCGAGTCGACGCTTGCGCGCTCGATGGCCTGCTCCAGTGTTTCCATTTTGCCGCCGGCGAGTTGCATGCGGCCGAGTTCGTCCACGCGCAGGGCCAGATCGTTGAGCGGCGCCATGGTGCGGCGCACGCGGCGGGCGCCGCCGAGCATGTTGAGCACGCTGATGACCTGCCAACCCACAACGACAAGGTAGAGAGGCCATAGCGTGACGAGGTCCTGCGCGAGGGGGAAAGTCTTGGTGGTACGCGCAAGCTCGACGGTATAGGTGAGCGTTGTCAGGTCCCAGCCGCGCGCGGGCGTCAGCGTCATGCCGCGAACGGTGGCGCTGGGGATCCATCCTGCGGTAAACGCGCCGTTGGGCAGCGTCTGGTTGTATCCATAGACAAGGATCGCCGCCACAATCACTGCTAGCAGCAGGTCGAGCCAAACGTAGCTCATCAGGCGGCGCCACATATAGCTCCAGTTGATGGCGCGGGCGATGGAGGTGACGCGCTTGGCCTCGGCGTTACGCGCGGCAGACATAGCCCACCCCGCGCACGGTCTGGATGATGCGGACGCCGCCGGCGTCCTCGATCTTGGCGCGTAGATGCGCGATGTGCACGTCGACGTTGTTGGTGTCGCCCATGTATTCGTAGCCCAGCGCTTCGTGCGCGATGCGTTCGCGCGTGAGCACGGTCTCGGCATGCGCCATAAGCAGGGCGAGGACATCGAACTCGCGGGCCGTGAGCGCAATGGGCGAGCCGCCGACCGTGACTTCGCGGCGGTCGGGGTCGAGCGCAACCGGGCCCACGGCGAGCGTGGCGGGGGAGAGCGAGGCGGAAACCTGGGTCGAGTCACTGACCGGGGGTATCGCGGTGGCGCCGACACCCGTGCCGCCTGCCGCGCCCGTCCCGATGCCGCCAACGCCCGAAGCCGCCCGCACGGCCTCCGAGCGCTTCAACGCCACGCGGATCCGTGCGAACAGCTCCTCAATCGCAAACGGCTTGGTCAGGTAATCGTCGGCGCCGGCATCGAGCCCGGCCACCTTGTCCATCACGGCATCGCGCGCGGTGACCATTATCACCGGCACATCCTTGTGCTTGCGGACGCGCCGCAGGACCTCCATGCCGTTGAGCTGCGGCAACAGCACATCGAGCAGAATAAGATCGTAGTTGCGCTCCAGCGCCAGGTCCACGGCGGTGCGGCCATCGGCGGCGTGTTCCACCTGGTAGCCCTCGTGCTCCAGCTCGAGCGTCACAAAGCGGGCGATTTTCTCCTCGTCCTCTACGATCAGGATCCGTGCCATGCGTGCCCCCGTCTGCGATTACTTGTCGTCGTTCAGATTTTGCTTGATGTCGTCCGCGGCATCGGCGGCGTGATTCATAAGGTTGTTGATGCTGCCGGGCACGTCGCCGTCGCTGTCGATGCGGTAGCGCATGCCAAAGAACAGGCCAATCAGCATCAGCCAAATCGTAGCGCCCCAGGCAAACAGGGCGATGATGGGGATCAGGATGGGGATGTTGAGGATGATCGCATCGCGGCGCGTGGCGATAAACTTGGTGTCCAGACTCAGGCGGAAGAGCTTTTTGAGGTACTCCCACACGCCGTCCATCTTCTTGGAGAAGTCGGTCTTTTCGCTCGACTTCTCGTAGGCGGCCTGCGCGGCGACCATCTCGGCCGAGGGTTCATCGACCGGCTCGGACTCGGTGGCGGCATGCGCCGACGTGGTCTGCGTCTTGCCCTGCGACTCGAGCCAAATCATGGCATCCAAAACGTTGCCGTCGGCAGCGTCGAGCGCGGCCTTGGCATCGGTGTAGCTCACGTTGCACTTGGTGCGGATGGTTTCAACTTTTTCGAGGTCGTCCATGACCTGTCCTTTCGTTCGATGGGCGCGACGCCGGGCGATCTGCCCGGGCGCGAGCGTTGCGTTCGGCGGCCTGCGTGGCGCCGCCCCGCCCTTGGTCGAACTCTATAGTGCAGGTTATAGATTAAGCGATTCTTGAGCCAAGATTAATGTTGGATGAGTTTTTGGGTAGCGGTGGGAAAAGTATTAGACCTCGATAGCGGGGGATGTGGTGCCGGTGCAAAACGGCGTCAAAGGTTGGTCGAGCAGGCGGTTTCTCCATTGATGTCCGCACGGCATGGGACACTTACCCTGCCGCCCTGCTCTGCCGCGGCGGCATGTACCCAAACAACGACCCTCTAAGGAGTTCGATACCAATGAGCGATAACACCAAGCATCTCGCAAAGAAGTGCGTCAAGGACGCGGGGCCGTGCCTCGCGTTGTGCCTTGCCGGCGCAGCGGTCGCGCTGCTGGCTGTTCTGGGGCCATTCGACGTGCTCCGAAGTGCCAGTTCTCTGCACGTTTGCATGGCCCTTGCCGGCGCCATGATGACCGGCGGCGTGCTCGATCTGGTTTTTTGGGTGCTTGACCCGTTTGGATGGAAGAACGAAGGGTAAGCCCTAAGGGATGGAAGGGCTGGAACGGTTGGCTTAGTGATCGTGCAGAATGTGGGCTAGCGACTTACAGGGAAGTGGTAATCCGATGACGGTCTATGTAACAGGCGATATTCATGGCGGCGCTGACATGCAAAAGCTCCGCGATTGGGAGCTTGGGGATAGCCTGGCGAGCGACGACTATCTCATCATCGCGGGCGACTTTGGCTTTCCCTGGGACTTTTCTACCGAGGAATGTGCCGATATTGCTTGGCTGGAGTTGCGCCCCTACACCGTGCTGTTTGTCGACGGCAACCACGAGCGTTTCGATCACTGGGCGGAACGCCCCATGGAGTTGTGGCACGGTGGGCTGACGCAGCGCCTGTCGGATACCTCGCCCATACGGCGCCTGACGCGCGGCGAGGTTTTTGAGCTCGACGGCTCAACGGTCTTTACCATGGGCGGCGCCACGAGCGTGGACAAGGAATACCGCATTCCGTATTCCAGCTGGTGGCCGCAGGAGCTGCCGGACGAGCGCAACTTTGAGGAGGCGCGGGCAAAGCTCGACAGCGTGGGCTGGACGGTCGACTACGTGATCACTCACACCTGCTCTACGCGCATGCTTTCGTCCACGCTTTATCCAGCGTCCGGCTGGAATTGCCCCTCCGTTGATCGGCTTACGGCATTTTTCGATGAGCTGGAAGACCGCTTGGACTACAAGCGCTGGTACTACGGGCATTTTCATCGGGATACCAACCCGGCCGAGCGTCACACCGTGCTCTACGACTGCATCGTTCGCTTGGGCGACGAACTCCAGCCCTGGGATGTTGCGTAGAGGCGGGGTGGCTGGCTACTCGACCGTTACAGTGATGTTCTCCCGATGCGCGCGGATGACGTCCCAGCTAAAGTGCTCGACCAGCTGCTCGGCGGTACGCGGCGTGGTGTCCGGCGCGACGCCTGTTTGCCCGGCGAGCCATCCCAACAGTGCCTCGGGTGTGCCAAAGCGGGTGCGGAGCTCGCCCAGGTCCAGATCGCGATCGCGCTTGGAAAGGCGGCGGCCGTCCGGTGACATGAGCAGCGGAATGTGCGCGTAGTGCGGCGTGGGCAGTCCCAGCAGATGTTGCAGATAGATCTGGCGCGGCGTGGAACCAAGCAGGTCGCATCCGCGTACGATCTCGGTGACGCCCATGGCAGCGTCGTCGACCACCACGGCCAGCTGATAGGCAAACACGCCGTCGCTGCGGCGCACCAAAAAGTCACCGCACTCGGTGGCGAGTGCTTCGCATTGGGCTCCGTACGTGCGGTCCACGAATTCGATCACGTCGCTGGCGAGGTCGTCGACGGTGGGCACGCGCAGGCGCGTGGCCGGAGCACGCAGGGCACTGCGGCGGGTGATTTCATCAGCAGAAAGACCTCTGCAGGCGCCGCGGTAGATGGGCGTGCCGTCGCTGGCGTGCGGCGCGCTCGCGGCGTGGAGTTCGGCACGCGTGCAAAAACAGGGATAGGTGAGGCCGGCGTCTTGCAGCTGGCGCAGGGCGTCCTCGTACAGATCCAGGCGATCGTGCTGGTAGTAGGGGCCTTCGTCCCACTCGAGCCCCAGCCAGATCAGATCGTCAATCAGTTGAGCGGCAAGTTCCGGGCGCTTGCAGCGATCGTCCAGGTCCTCGATACGCAACACGATGCTGCCGCCCTGGCTGCGGGCCGAAAGCCATGCGCACAGGCAGCTGAACACGTTGCCCAAGTGCATGCGGCCCGAGGGCGACGGGGCAAAGCGGCCCACGACGGGGGTGGGCACTGCCGTTGCTGGTGCGTCCGCGGCGTGTGTTGCTATGTTGCGTGCGTTGATATCCATGCGGACGAGTATAGCGCGGGGCTTGGCAGGGAAGGCGTTGCTGCGCTCACAAGTTGGCGGCGGTGCGCATTGCGCACGGTGGGTTTGCGGCTCAAGGTCTCGATCGCTGCGTACCGACTTAGCCTCACAAACGACAGAAACCCCGGCAGCTCTTCGCAACTGCCGGGGTTTCCGCGGAAAAGGGGGACATGATCCTCGAGCGAACGGCAAAGGGGCAAACCGTTTTCGCTCAACTGCTTTATGCCCCTCGGCTGGCGGCTCAATCAGCGCGTGCCGCACCCACACAAAGCCGCTACACCTGTGACAGAGCTGTGAAGTGGTATCTATTGCTGGCGCAGGCCATGCCAAGGAGTGTCCCAGATTGCCGGCAGATAAGGAACGTCCCCAGGTGCCGGCCGCGGGCGTGACTTTCGTCCCGTTTGATACTCCGCTGGCCTAGATGTTCGTCATGTGCGCCCGTAAACGTGGGACAATGGCGTTGCTGGTATCACAGACAAAGGATGTGCCTATGAACGCCCCCGTTGCCAAAACCTGTCGGCAGCGCCGCCTGTTTGCGCGATTTGCTTCCGTCTGCGTGCTCGTCACGCTTGCGTTGCTGCTGCTGCCTGTCGCCGCGCACGCCGACGGCTACTCTATGACCCAAACTTATATCAGTGCCACGGTTGAGGCCGATGGATCGCTGACCGTTGTCGAGGGACGCCGGTTCGATTTCGACGACGACATCAACGGCGTATATTGGGATATCAATACGGGCACCAATCAGCAGGGAGGCGCGGCGGGCGTCAATGTGCTGAGTGTCGAGGAAGAAGACACCGCGTTTAACAAAGTCGATAGCGCGAACAATGGCGACTCTGGCGTCTACACGGTCGAGCAGACCGGTGACGGCGTAAAGATTAAGGTGTTCAGCCCTCACGAGAGCGGCGACAGCGCGATCTATTACGTGAGCTACACCATGACCGGTGCGGTTATGAACTGGGCCGATACCGCCGAGCTCTACTGGAAATTTGTGGGTGACGGCTGGTCGGCGGACTCCGATGATGTCGAGATGGAAGTCTACTTCGCAAACGCCGCTGCCGGGACGGCGGCCGTCAAGGGCGACAACTTCCGCGCGTGGGGCCACGGTCCGCTGACGGGCGATGTGTCGCTCGATGAGGATGAGCCCATGGTCACCTATACCATTCCCTGCGTGCATCAGGGCGAATTCGCCGAGGCGCGCATCGCCTTCCCCAGCGACTGGGTGCCATGGCTTTCCGCCTCGAGCGAGGAGCGCATGTCAACGATTCTGAGCGAAGAGAAAGAATGGGCCGACGAAGCTAACGCCCGCCGCGCTCACGCTCGCGTGATTTCCAATGCGCTTGCCGTGTTAAGTGTTGTCGCGGCGTTGGCCTTTACCGGCACAATCGTTGTGCTCAAGCTGCGCCGCCGCAAGCCCAAGCCGCTTTTCCAGGACGAATATTTCCGCGATGTGCCTTCGGCCGACCATCCCGCCGTACTTTCGGCCCTCATGAGCTGGAACGAGGTGCCCGATCAGGCATATATCGCCACGCTCATGAAGCTCACTGACGACCGTGTGATCAAGCTGGAGCAGGCGACCGTGACCAAGGCCAAGAAGGGTCTGTTGGGGCGCGAAAAAGAAGAGCAGACGTATCGCGTGACGGTGAGTGATGCGGGCTGGAAGTCGGCCAAGGGCATTGACCACATGGTGCTTAAGGTCTTCTTTGCCGGCGCTAAGCCCGACGAGAACGGTGATCGTTCGCGCACGTTTGACGAGCTGCAGCACTACGTCAAGCAGCACGCTACGCCCGTGGGCGACAAGCTCGAGGACTATCAGAACACCGTTAAGGGCAAGCTGGCCGATAGCGAGTACGTTGCCTCGGACGGCATCGTTGCGATGGTGTTTTGCCTGGTTCTCGGTATTCTGATCGCCTTTGTTCCCATGGGATCCATTTTCTTTACCGACGGCGCACAGGTGAACATTATCGCCGCGCTTATCTCGGTGCCGATTGTGCTGGTGGGTATTGGCGTGGGCCTTACGTTCCGCCGCTTTACGCCGGAAGGTGCCGAGGTGGCGGCGCGCTGCAAGGCGCTTAAGCATTGGCTCGAGGACTTCACGCGCCTAAAGGAAGCCGTCCCCGGCGATCTGGTCCTGTGGAATAAACTTCTGGTGATGGGCGTGGCGCTGGGCGTTTCGAAGGAAGTCCTGCGTCAGCTTGCCGAGGCTGTTCCTCCCGAGGTGCGCGAGGCCGGCGGTTTCTACGACAATTACCCCTGCTACTGGTGGTACTACCATCACTACGGAAACCAGTCCCCGCTCGATTCGTTTAACGACGTGTATCACGAGAGCATCCGTGAGCTGGCTTCGAGTTCCGATAGCTCGAGCGGCGGCGGAGGCGGCGGCTTCTCGGGCGGCGGCGGAGGCGGCGTCGGCGGAGGCGGCGGAGGCGGCGGCGGAACGTTCTAGCGGTCGTAAGCTATGGGATGGGTTTTTCTCGACAGCCGTCGGGGAAAGTCCATCCCCTTTTTTGCGCTACCTACGAAGACTGTCCCCAGCGACTAGTCATTTAAGAACGTCCCCAACGACTAGGTATGGCTGCTGGGCCTAGACGGTTAGGTCCAGCTCGTAGAGGAAGCTTTCGCGCGGCATGTCGTGACGGCGCTCTTCGCGGTTGGCGCGGTGCGTGGCCGTGCGCTTAAAGCCGTGCAGCTCGTAGAACTTCCACGAGCAGTTGGAGTCGGTGTACAGGTGCGCCCTCGTCGCTCCAAGCGAGGACAGGTGCGAGACGGCGGCATCGAGCAGAACCGTGCCAACGCCCAGGCCATGGACATCGCGATCCACGGCAAGCAGCGTGACCTCGTTGTCGTGCGGCAACGGGCTGCTCTCGAGCAGGCGGTTGTTGGTTCGGATGGTTGCGCGCACAAACGAGAGATACTCGGCGCACGCATCGGGCTCTAGCTCACGCATCTGCGATAGCAGCGCGCGTTCGGTATCCATCCAATGCTCGTTGATAGTGGCGCCGGAGCTCTGTCCTGCGCGTGCAAGCGCAATGCCGCGCGCCTGACCGTCGATTACGGCAACCTGCGAAAACGTCGAGGAAGAAAGGCAGTAGGCAAGATCGCACGCGGCCTCAAGGCGGTTGTACTCATCGTTATCCGAATTGTTATGCCAAAGCTGCTGCAGAATCAGCGCGATGGCGTCGAAGTCTTCGGTATCAAACGGTCGGTAGAGAACCCGCGAGACCATGGTGCCTCTTTCTTTTGCGGATGCATATCGAGCACAGTTCTACCACGCCATTGGCATCTAATTATGGTGCCCCTGTGTTCCATGAACTCACCGTGCCCGGTGCCATGCCCATCCCCTCCGCTCGCAAACTTTTTCTGCACATGCGCCCGTTGCGGGGTGCATCGATGCGCTCGATGCGCTACATTAAATCAGTATTTTCAATGCCGCTGCGCGAGCGCTGCAGATCGACGTATCACCGACTCACAGAGCACGGCGGCGTACCAGACAGGAGGACTGCATGGGATCTGATGTGAAGATCGCACGCGCGTTGATCTCGGTTACCGATAAGACGGGCGTCGTCGATTTCGCACGGACGCTGGTTGACGACTTTGGCGTCGAGATCATCTCTACGGGCGGCACGGCTCGTGCCATCGAGGACGCGGGCATTCCCGTAACCCCCATCGAGGAGTTCACGGGCTATCCCGAGATGATGGACGGCCGCGTTAAGACCCTGCACCCCAAGGTTCATGGCGCGCTGCTGGCCCGCCGCGATTCCGAGCAGCACATGCAGGAGGCGGCTCAGCACGGCATTAAGCTGATCGACCTGGTCGTCGTCAACCTGTACGAGTTCGAGAAGACCGTCGCCAACCCCGAGGTCACCTTCGCGGACGCCATCGAGCACATCGACATCGGTGGCCCCTCCATGCTGCGCTCTGCCGCCAAGAACGCCACGAGCGTTACCGTCATTTCCGACCCGGCCGACTATGATGCCGTCCTGGCCGAGATGCACGAGACCGGTGGCTGCACCACGCTTTCCACCCGTCGTCGCCTGCAGGTGAAGGTCTACCAGACCACCGCCGCCTACGACACGGCCATCTCCCGCTGGCTCGCCGCCCAGGCAAGCGACGTGGCGGACACCTCTGCCAAGCTCGAGATTTCGCTGGAGAAGGTCGACGACCTGCGCTATGGCGAGAACCCGCAGCAGAAAGCCACAGTCTATCGCTTTGCCGAGGGCTGCGAGAACACCGCGAGCTCGCAGTTCCCGCTCGTGGGCTCCAAGCAGATCCAGGGCAAGCCGCTCAGCTACAACAACTATCTGGATGCCGACGCCGCTTGGAACCTGGTCCGCGAGTTCGACGAGCCGGCCTGCGTAATCCTCAAGCACCAGAACCCCTGCGGTTCCGCCGTTGCCGAGGACATCACGGCTGCCTACGACCGCGCTTTCGCTTGCGATCCCAAGAGCGCCTTTGGCGGCATCATCGCCTGCAACCGCGAGGTTCCCTTTGATCTGGTTGAACACTTTGCCGATCAGAACAAGCAGTTCGTCGAGGTCATCATCGCCCCGAGCTACACTGCCGAGGCGCTCGAGCGCATGGCCAAGCGCCCCAACCTGCGCGTGTTGGCGACCGGCGGCGTGGACCACGGCGCCCAGGTGGAGCTGCGCTCCGTCGACGGCGGCATGCTGGTGCAGGAGGTCGACCACGTGACCGAGGACCCCGCGACCTTTACGTTCCCCACCGACCGCAAGCCCACCGATGCCGAGATGGCCGAGCTCGAGTTTGCCTGGAAGGTCTGCAAGGGCGTCAAGTCTAACGCCATCCTGGTCTCCAAGGGCAAGGCCGGCATTGGCATGGGCCCCGGTCAGCCCAACCGCGTTGACTCCGCACTGCTGGCCTGCGAGCGTGCCGAGGACTTCTGTGAGCGTGAGGGCGTGGAGAAGGGCGGCTTTGCCTGCGCAAGCGACGCATTCTTCCCGTTCCGCGACAACGTCGACGTGCTTGCCGCGCACGGCGTGACCTGCATCATCCAGCCCGGCGGCTCCAAGCGCGATGACGAGAGCATTCAGGCCTGCAACGAGCACAATATTGCTATGGTGTTTACGGGCGCTCGCCACTTCCGCCACTAAGTTCCGCTTTGGGACAAAATAATCTCCGCAAAAGACGGCTGCTCCGTTTGGAGGGCCGTCTTTTTGGTATAAGAGGACGGAATGACTAACACGAAAGGTATGACCATGCCCCAGATTGATGATGCCGAGCTGTTTGGCAATGCCGAGGATCAGCGTGCGTACGAGGACTTTTGCGCCAATCAGGAGGCGGTCGAGAAGTTCACGCTCGACAAGCCCGCGCTTGTCTGCCGTTGGCGCATGTCCAACAAAAAGGTGCCCATGCTCAACCGCCACATTCGCGCACTGTCCGAGCGCCTGGTGCAGGGCGAGCCGCTTACCCATAACATGCTCAGCTGGGCCAAGCAGCACGTTGAGTGGTCGCTTGCCGAGGGCGATTACACTGCGCACGACGGCGTGCTCATGCTGGTGATCGATGTCAACGGCAATGCCGCCATGACGGTGGGGGAGTACGAGCCGCTGGCTGACACCTCGGCCAAGGCGCTGCGTGCCCGCTCCGCCGAGGCCCGCTCCGAGGCCGACGAGACCGGCGTGGCGCCTGAGCTGCTCGCTGCCGTCAACGACGGTGAGCTGGCCTTTGTGGCGCCGGAGGACGAGTGCCTGTGCGGCACGGCGACGCTCATTGAGCAGCTGGCCCAGACCAAGGGCATCCCGGTCACGCGCGTAGATATTCCCGCGCAGCTCAAGGGTGCCCTGTTCCTGGTGAGCGACGAGCACGGTGTGGTTGCCGCCGCCGACTCCGACGCCGCCGACTCCGACGCCGCCACGGTCGCCTTCTTCGCCGAAGGCTACGAAAAGCTCCGTGCCCGCCGCTAAATGATGTTTCTGGGACGGGGATTAAAGAATCATTTTGGTCCCCGCCACCGCTGCGAGTGCGAGGCGGACAAAACGGCCCCGCTCGCGAACAGTTCTGTCACCTGGCACCGCGCGAGGCGTGTACTCGCGACGCCGTGGGCATAATGGTGTGGAAGGTGCAAGTTACGCGAAATGGGAGGACACATGGCGCTGATCTATGTCGTTGAGGACGACGAGCCCACTCGTCGTGAGCTTATCGACATCCTTGCCCGCGCCGGGTTTGAGATCGAGGCCTGCGAATCGTTTGAGCACGTCTCGCGCGATATTCTCGCCGCCGCACCCGACCTGGTGCTGCTCGACCTGACGCTTCCCGTCAAGGACGGCCAGCATATCTGCCACGAGGTTCGCCGCGAATCCGAGGTTCCCATCATCGTCCTCACGTCGCGCACGACCGAGATTGACGAGGTCATGGCCATGACGCTCGGCGCGGACGACTTTGTTCCCAAGCCCTATAGCGCCCGTGTGCTCGTGGCGCGCATCAATGCCTTGCTGCGTCGCACCGCGGCGGCGGGCGAGCGCAGCACGCTCGTCCACAAGGGACTGGAGCTCGACCTCGCACGCTCCATGGTCACCAACACGCAAACGGGCGCCAGCACCGAGCTCACCAAAAACGAGCTGCGTATCCTCTCGCTGCTTCTGAGCCGCGCGGGCAAGATCGTTTCGCGCTCGGCCATCATGCAGGACCTGTGGGACTCCGACGCCTTTGTGGACGACAATACGCTTACCGTCAACATCAACCGCCTGCGCACCACGCTCGAAAAAATCGGCATCAAGGGGTATTTGACAACGCACCGCGGCCAGGGCTATTCGGTCTAGGGGCCGGCTATGTCGTTTGGCAAGTTCTTTAAAGATGCGCTGCTTCCCGTCGCCGTGTGGACGTGCGGTGTGCTGCTGAGCTGCTTTGTGCTGACGGTCGTCGGCGCACCCGTTTCTATCGTGGTCGTGGCGGTTGGCGTGTCCTTTATCTTCGGTATGCTCGGCATCGTGGTCGAGTACGCTCGCCGTCGCCGTTTTCTGCGTCAGTTGGAGCGCGCGGCCGAGGAGCTCGAGAGTCCCGCATGGGTGCAGGAGATGGTGCAATGCCCGACCTATGCCGAGGGCGAGCTCGAGTACGAGGTCTTGCGCCGGGTGGGCAAGGCGGCATGCGATGAGGTGGCCGAAGGCCGGCGTCAGACCGATGACTATCGCGACTATATCGAGAGCTGGGTCCACGAGGCCAAGCTGCCCCTGGCGGCGGCCCATCTGATTTTGGAAAACCTGGATGGCAGCGAAGACGACCTGTCGCGTGTGGATGACCTGGGTCGCGAGCTGGCTCGCGTGGAGCGCTATATCGACCAGGCGCTGTACTACGCGCGCTCGGAAGTCGTGGAGCGCGACTACTTGATTCGCCGCTGGGATCTCAAGACCCTGGTGACGGGCGCGATTAAGGCCAACGCGCGCGAGCTCATCGCGGCGCACGTGGCCCCGGTGTGCGAGAACCTCGACTTTGAGGTCTTTACCGACGAGAAGTGGCTCGAGTTTATTCTGGGCCAGCTCATTCAGAACAGCATTAAACATGCGCGCGCGGATGGCGCAAAGATCGTGTTTTCGGGTGCGTTGCTGGACGAGGGCCTGGCAAGCGAGCGCATCGAGCTTACCGTCGCGGACAACGGCTGCGGCGTGAGCGCGGCCGACCTGCCGCGCGTGTTCGAGAAGGGCTTTACCGGCGACAACGGCCGCACCACCAAGCGCGCAACGGGCATCGGTCTCTATCTGGTGGCGCGCCTGTGCTCCAAGATAGGCATCGACGTCACCGCGGCATCCGACTCCGGCAAAGGCTTCGTCGTAACATTCGCCTTCTCAACCAACAAGTTCCAATACTTTGAGTAGGCGGGCCGTCTTGCGGCACGGACGGCTATGTTCCCGAACGTGAATATAGCCGCAAGGATTTAAATGAATCGCCCCAAACAAAACGTGCCGCCCCAAACGGGGCGGCCGGACGGCCCCCGGGCGGGCGGGGCGGCACGCCATTTTTCTATCAGACAACTCGTTGAAGTAAGGCTGCGAAGGCCGCGGGGCCGGGAGGGGTTTCCTAAGGGCACATCCCGCAGCCGCAACGCGGCGAGGACGTGCCCGTGGAAACCCCGCAGGCCCCGCGGCCGGTGGGAGCAACGCTACTTCACGACCAGAATGTCGCAGTCCGTATTGCGTAGCAGGAACGTCGAAATCGAGCCCAGGAGCGCATACTTGATCGAGGACAGGCCGCGTGCGCCGCAGAGCACCAGGTCGGGCTTAACCACGTCGAGCATCTCGTCCTTGAGCGTCTCGCGAATGCGGCCGGCGCGAATCATGACCTCGACCTCGGGAATGTCGGGATTGGCCTTGGCCTCTTCGAGCTGCTTGGCGATGGAGTTCTTAAATGCCTCCTCTAGGCCGTTGACCAGATCGACCGGATAGGAACCGGCGCTCTCGAGCGCCGTGGAATCGATAACGTGGCCGATAATCAGCTTGGCGCCGTTGTTCGCGGCGACCTTGATGGCGCGTGCGAGCACAAAATCCTGCTGCTCAGTACCGTCGAGTGAAACAAATACCTTGGTGTAGCCCTCGTTCATGGTTTCCTCCTTGGTCTATCGCACGGGCGCGGGGCTCGTGCATCGGGCGGGCGCGGGCGCGTTGGCCGCCGGACACTTTATCTTGTTGCAGTTATACCCAAGGATTTGGGTTTGACCGCTCGCAATTCTGTGAACGGGCGAGTTTTTTGGTAAGGGTAGGCGTAGACGCGCCCGAACGGTTGATAATGGGACATCGCCCGCACCGTCCGCAGAACAATATCGGCGGGTGTCTAACGAGGGGGTCCCTTTGGATATTATCGAGCTTCTAAAATCTGCCTTCATGGGCCTGGTCGAGGGCATCACCGAATGGCTGCCTGTTTCGTCGACCGGTCACATGATCTTGGTGGACGAGTTCGTCAAGATGAACGTGAGCGAGACGTTCTGGAATATGTTCCTGGTCGTGATTCAGCTCGGCGCCATTCTGGCCGTCTGTGTGCTGTTCTTCCATGAGCTCAATCCGTTCTCGCCCAGCAAGGGCAAGGAGGGCCGTCGCGACACCTGGGTGCTGTGGGGCAAGATTGTGCTCGGCTGCATTCCCGCCGCGGCGATCGGTCTGCCGCTTAACGACTGGATGGAGGAGCATTTCTACAATGCTCCCGTCGTGGCGCTGGCGCTCATTGTGTACGGCGTGCTGTTTATCGTGATCGAGAACTGGCGCGCGAGCAAGCGCGAGGAAATGGCCGTTGCCGGTTCGTTTGGTTCGCGTGCTGTGGTGTCGGGTGGACGTCCCGCCGGTGCGCACTTTGCGGCGCCCGCCGCGGCTACCGCTGAGGATGAGGACGATGACGAGAATCTGGACTTTGGCTCCATCGCCACGCTCGAGGACCTGAGCTGGAAGACTGCGCTGGGTATCGGCTGCTTCCAGGTGCTTTCGCTGGTGCCTGGAACGTCTCGCTCCGGTTCTACCATCATCGGCGGCCTGCTTTTGGGCTGCACGCGTTCGGTGGCGTCCAAGTTTACGTTCTTCCTGGCCATCCCTGTCATGTTTGGCGCGAGTGCGCTCAAGCTGGTCAAGTATTTCATCAAGGGCGGTACGTTCGGCGCCAACGAGGTCGCTATCCTGGGCGTGGGTTGCGTTGTGGCCTTTGTGGTGTCGCTCATCGCCATCAAGTGGCTCATGGGCTTCGTCCGCCGTCACGACTTCAAGTGCTTCGGTGTTTACCGCATCATCCTGGGCATCGTAGTGCTCGCATACTTCTTCGTTCTGGAGCCGATGCTCGGCCTCTAACTTAGTCGACGCTGCGCGGCGGCCAGGGCGACAACTTGTCATTCAAAGGGGGTGGCATGACCAAAAGGTCTATGCCGCCCCCTTTTCATGCCAATTTGTTCGCCCTGACCGTCGCTCGCTGCTGCTGCCATGACATCGGCGGTTTCGTGATTGTCAATAGATTGGTGCAGACTAACCTGACCCCATTGCACCAAATCCGCTGGGCGGGCCTGACGGTGGCGCACGGAGTCGTGGTGTGATTTGCGTCGGTGTCCGCGCGGCTCGGTATACTGGTACGGCTCAAACTATGGCGCCGCCCGCAGGCGCGCCGTCCGTCAGATGAGGAGTCGCCCATGACCCAGCCCTTGCCCTGGGAAAAGAACGCCGCGGTATCCGTGCCGCCCGCGCCGGAACCCGTGCCGCTCGATGCATATGCCGTCCCTGCTGCGCCGGAGCCCGAGCTCGTCCCGCTCGACATCTACGACGCTCCCGCGCCGGCACCCAAGCCCGCCAAGCCGCTCGTCGACATCGACAGCCTTAATTCCGCTCAGCGCGAGGCAGTTCTGACCACCGAGGGCCCGTTGCTGGTGCTTGCCGGCGCCGGCTCGGGCAAGACCCGCGTCTTGACCTTTCGCATCGCACATATGCTCGGCGACCTGGGTGTTAAGCCCTGGCAGATCCTTGCCATCACGTTTACCAACAAGGCCGCGGCCGAGATGCGCGAGCGTCTGGCGGCACTCATCCCCAGCGGTACCCGCGGCATGTGGGTGTGCACCTTCCATGCTATGTGCGTGCGCATGCTGCGCGAGGACGCTGACCTGCTGGGCTACACCGGTCAGTTCACCATCTACGATGACGACGATTCCAAGCGCATGGTGCGCGATATTATGCAGGCGCTCGGTATCGAGCAAAAGCAATTCCCCATCAATATGATCCGCAGCAAGATCAGTTCGGCCAAAAACGCCATGATCAGCCCCGAGGACATGCTCAAATCCGCCGACAGCCCCAACGACAAAAAGGCCGCGCAGGTCTACTTGGAGCTGGAACGCCGCCTGCGCGCCGCCAACGCGATGGACTTCGACGACCTGCTCGTGCGCACGCTCGAGCTGCTGCGCACCCGCCCCGAGGTGCTCGACAAGTACCAAGAGCGCTTCCGCTACATTAGCGTCGACGAGTATCAGGACACCAACCACGTCCAATACGAGATCGCCAACCTGCTGGCCGCCAAGTACCAAAACCTCATGGTCGTGGGCGACGATGACCAGTCCATTTATAGCTGGCGTGGCGCCGACATCACCAACATCCTGGACTTTGAGCAGGACTTTAAAAACTGCAAGACCGTTAAGCTGGAGCAGAACTACCGCTCCACGGGCCATATCCTGAGCGCCGCCAACGCCGTGGTGCGCCACAACTCGCAGCGCAAGGACAAGCGCCTGTTTACGGCCGAGGGCGATGGCGAGAAGATCCAGGCCTTCCAGGCAAGCGACGAGCGCGACGAGGGCCGCTGGATTGCCGGCGAGATCGAAAAACTGCATGCCAAAGGCACGAGTTACGACGATATCGCCGTGTTCTACCGCACCAACGCCCAGTCGCGTATCCTCGAAGATATGTTCCTGCGCGCAGGCGTGCCCTACAAGATCGTGGGCGGCACGCGATTCTTCGACCGTGCCGAGATCCGCGACGTCATGGCCTACCTTAAGATGATCGTGAACCCGGCAGACGAGATGAGCGTCAAGCGCGTCATCAACACGCCGCGCCGCGGCATCGGCTCCACCTCGATCCAAAAGATTGAGCAGCTGGCGCGCGACAACCGTTGCTCGTTCTTCCAGGCCTGCGAGATCGCAACAGCCGAGACGGGCATGTTTAGCGCCAAGGTGCGCAATGGCCTGTCGAGCTTTGTCTCGCTAGTGCGCGAGGGTCGCCGCATGGACGGCGAACTCAAGGACGTCGTCGAGATGATCGTCGATAAGACGGGCCTGCTGCAGGCTTTCCGCGCCGAGGGTACCATGGAGTCCGAGAGCCGCGCCGAGAACATCCAGGAATTCCTGGGCGTCGCTGCCGAATTTGAGGAGACGCACGAGGATATCGAGGGTACGCTCGAGAGCTTGGAAGAGCTGCGCGCAGCCGGTGTTGCCGATGTGCCTGCCGAGCCCGAGTCCGTCGTGGTGAGTGCGCCCGCGCACGAGCCGGGGCCGTCCGCCCCGGCATCCTCGTTTGAGGCGCTTGTTGGCGCCCGTGACGCCGCGGGCGCCAATCCGCTCGATAGCCTGGCCGCTCCAGCGTTGTCTCCGCAGGATGCCTTGGCCGCCGCCATCGCGGGCAACGCGTATACCGTGCCGACAGAGCTGCCGGCGGGTGCCGTGCACGCCGACGAGATCGAGCGCACCTACGGTCCGCTCACCTGTAAGGCGCTGCCGGCACTCATGGAGTGGCTGGCCCTGCGCTCCGACTTGGATTCCCTGGCCGGCGAGACGCATGCCATCACCATGATGACCATCCACTCCGCCAAGGGCCTGGAGTTCCCGGCGGTGTTCGTGGCCGGCATGGAGGAGGGCATCTTCCCGCACGTGCACGACTTTGGCGGCAGCGATGACCCGGGTAAGCTCGAGGAGGAGCGTCGCCTGGCCTACGTCGCCATCACGCGCGCCCGTAAGCGCCTGTTCCTGACCTATGCGGCCACGCGTCGCACCTACGGCTCGACCTCTGCCAACCCGCGCTCGCGCTTCCTCAACGAGATTCCGTTTGAGGATATCGAGTTTAGCGGTATCGGTTCTGCCGGTTTTGAGGGCACGGGCTGGGAGAAGCGCGGCGACCGTCACGGCACCTTTGGTTCGGGCATGGGTTCGGATATGTATGGCGGCAAGGTGTTCGGTTCGCATACGCGCTCGACCGGCGGTTCCGGTTCGCGCGGCGGATCGAGCTTTGACGATTTCTTTGGCGGCAGCAGCTACGGGACCGAGCGCCATCGTGGGGTCTCGCCCGACGCCGGCCGTGTTGCCTCGACCTTTGGTTCGGGTGCGCCGCGAGCCAAAAAGCCGTCATCTAAGGTGTCGCCGACGGTGGAGCGCAAGGTCGATCGTGCCAGCGCGTCGCAGGACTTTGCCGCAGGCGATACCGTGAGCCACAAGACCTTTGGCACGGGTACCGTGATCTCGGTCGCCGGAGACATGATCGAGGTCCAGTTCGAAAAGACCGGCCAGACCAAAAAGCTGATGAAAGGTTTTGCACCTATAGTGAAACTGACCTAGGCGGCTTTCCCAGGCACGGCACCTCGGCCTTCAATCGTCGGGCATGACCTCAAGGTCTATGCCCTCCTCTTTCAGGCCGATCTGCCGCACCTGGAAAACCCGTACATCCGGCTAGGCGGGCGTATGGGGCAACATCGCCTGCTCGAGCAGTCCTGCGCAAGACGGAGGCCACATTAAGTGGCCTCCTTTGCGTGCGGAACTCGCGATCGATGTTGCCTCATACGCCCGCCCGGGTCCTTGGGTAACGTTGCTGGACGAACTTCGCTTTTCTCGTTCGCTTTTTGATCTGGAGAGCCGGGTGGGCTGATAGAAAAATAGATGTGAGTAGGGGCTCTCCCATTTGATGAGCGGGGGAGCCTCTTTATTGCGTTTGGATTGTTTCTTATGACTTTAGGGATTGAGCGTTTTATACGATTCAGTATAATTTCAGATAGATGCTAAAATGTAACTGAAATGAAAAGGGTGATTGGACATGCTGCTAAATTGTCTCCCAAAAAGACTCTTCTCTTTAGAGCTCGCCATCGACCCGGAGCCAGTTGAGATGCAGATTCCTCGCATGTATCTTGAACGGTATTCGCTTCGCTTGGCACGGCTTGGCATGTCTGAGCAGGGCCGTTTTATTGTTGCGGAACCTAAAGAACCGCCCAGTGTCATTTCGGCGCGAAATCTCGTCAATGCAGTGCTTACGTTAGATGCTCGTCCGGTGGCAATTTGCTGGGATGCTATGGATTTAGGTTTTATGCGCGCGCTTTCTTCGGAGGGAATCGCATATATCCGAGATGAGCGAAATGCGTTCCTGCCGTTTATCGGAGCCGTTATTTCCGATGAAGTGCTGGGTGCTTCTCCCGCTGCTCCGCTTTCGTCCCAATCTCAACGAATCGTCCTAAATCTCATTGCGGGACGATGGGTTGACTGCTCCGCCGGCGACCTAGCGCGTCTGTGTGGCAAAAGCGCGGCAAGCGTCAGCGGCTATCTTTCGGAAATCGCCGCTATAGCTCCTGGGTTGATTATGCGGGACGGCAAAAAGCGTATATTGTGTGACGCCGGGCTGTCGACCGAGACGTTGCTAGATGGGTTTGAGGACTATCTTCGCACGCCAGTTTTAGAGCGAATCCGGCTCAAGAAGGTTATCGAGAGAACAGAGCTACGTGCCGTTGATGCGCTGCTTTCCGGTGTGTCTGCCCTTAGCTATATGTCCGACCTTGCCCATGAAGACTCTGCTCCAACCATTGCTCTCGAAAAATATCAGCTAGAGGCCTTGAAAGAGCATATGGGCGACAGATGGCTGGAGGCTCAGTGGTACGAACCGGCGGCAGTTGTGATTGAGGTCTGGTCGTATCCCGTGGACGCGCCGTCCGATATTAGTTTTGACGCGACTGGTTTGCAGTGTGTCGACCCGTTTTCCTTATACGTTGCTTGCGCAAAAGCAGATTACAAAGAAGATCGTCTGCTCGACGCGGTCGAACAGCTCAGGAGGACGATATGTCAAAAGTGAGGGGAATAGAGCGATTTGCCGATGCCATGAGCGGCTGTAAAGGCGGTTACGTCCTTATTGGTGGAGGGGCCTGCAGCGTTCTATTTGACAATGAGGGCGATTCGTTTAGAGCTACTGAAGACTTGGATGTCGTCGTAATTGTTGATGGGAAAGGCGTTGAATTCGCCACTGCATTGTGGGCATTTATCAAAGCTGCCGGATATGAGACTGGAAAGGTCGGCGATGGAAGGTGCACTTACTATCGGTTCTGTTTGCCCGAAGGATCAAGGCAAGTCCTAGACTATCCCGGCCAAATTGAGCTATTTGCCCGACATCCTGATTTTGTGCTCGAAGATGAAACGAGCGAAGTGGCACCTCTTTCCTTTGACGGGGCCGTATCAAGTCTTTCGGCAATTATTCTCGACGATGGCTACTACGAATTTATTCGCGACAACGCAACGAACGTAGAGGGCATTACGTTGCTCGATGCGCTCCATATCATTCCCCTCAAGATGCGTGCACACATTGATATCAATAGGAGCTATGAAGAAGGGCGCCATTGCAACGATAAAGATCGACGAAAGCATCGCTCGGATATTGTTCGACTTGCGGGTTTGTTGCCGCCTTCGGCTCGCTTGGAGCTAATAGAGCAAATGAGGGCTGATGCCGGAGACTTCTTTGCGGACTTTTCTTCTTATGTAAATCGGCAGACCGATCGTAAAGAGAGAGCGCGTCTTCAGGACACATTATCGTTTCTCGAAAAGGTCTACCTATAGGCACCTTGATTCGTTATGTATGGCGAGGGGCTCTCCCGTTTGATGAGCGGGGGAGCCCCTTGTTGCTTTTTGATTGTCGTAACTAGCCAGAGGCTCGCCGGGATGGGACGCGGGGTTTGGTCGATCGCGAGTTCCGCACGAGCCGGAGAGCACTTAATGTGCTCTCCGTGCGAGCAG
>OATI01000525.1_pt1 | contig 31386 bp, 19 predicted proteins | sample 1494981 | NCBI WGS metagenome assembly OATI01 (sample SAMEA2579952, study PRJEB22360) | human gut metagenome
GGTCGCGCGCGCAGACGTGGTGTAAGAGCGTCCTGAGGTCCGTCGCTGCAAGTCCCGATGTTACTCCTTCTTGAGGCCGTGCCTCTCGACTATCTCGTCCACTATCTCCATGGCGCGTCGCCCGAGCGCGCGGCGCCTCCCCTCTGTCGGGACCGGCCTGTCCGCGGGCCCGGCGAAGCCCTCGGCGGCCGAGGCCTCGGAGAACACGCGCTGCTGGGACCACTGCCCCTCGGTCTCCATGAGGCTCGCGCACGTCAGGCGCAGCATCGACTCCCTCGAGGGGAAGGACTGCACGACCCTGTAGCGGCGCTTGATCTCGCGGTTGGCGCGCTCCTGGACGTTGTTGGTGCGGAGCTTGGCCCAGTGCGCCCTGGGGAAGGCCGTGAACGCCAGCGCGGAGTCCTCGGCCTGCTCGAAGACCTCGCCGGCCCTGGCGGACACCGACGCCACCCAGGGCGCCGCCTCGGCCCACACGCAGCGCGCGAGGTCGGGGTCGTCCTGGTAGACCGCGGCGTGCACGAGGTCCCTGACGGCCGCCTTGGAGTCCTCGGGCCTGCCCGAGCAGGCGCTCTGGAGGTTGCGCTGCAGGTGCGTCACGCAGCGCTGCCAGGCACAGCCCTGGAACAGGCGCGAGACGGCGGCCACGAGCCCGGCGTGGCTGTCGGAGACCACGAGGCGAACGCCGGCCAGCCCGCGCTCGCGCAGGCCGCCGAGGAACGTCGCCCAGGAGTCCTCGCTCTCGGTGTCGACCACGTCGCAGCCCAGGAAGTGCTTGCGCCCGTCGGCGCCCAGCCCGATCGCGGTCACGACGCCCTGCGAGACGACCGACGAGCCGACCCTGCAGCTCATGTAGGTGGCGTCGAGCCACAGGTAGCAGCACGGCGTGCCCGACAGGTCGCGGCGGCGGAACTCCGCCACCTCGGCGTCGAGGTCGGAGCAGAGGCTCGAGACCTCCGAGCTCGACAGCGAGGATATGCCCAGCTTGGACGCCACGCGCTCGACCTTGCGGGTGGACACGCCGCACACGTACATCTCCTGCACGATGGCGGCCACCGAGGTGTCGACGCGCGACCATCGCGCGAGCATGCCCTCGGGGTAGTAGGTGCCGTGCCTGAGCTTGGGTATCTCGAGCTCCACGTCGCCCACGGCGGTCTTGAGCGACCTGGGGCGGTAGCCGTTGCGGCTGTTCCCCCTGCCCTCGCTGCGCTCGTTGCGGCCCGCGCCGCACATCTGCTGGGCCTCGGAGTCCATCAGCGCGTTCATCACGCCGCCCAGCACCCTGCACGCGAACTCGCGCGCGTCGCCGCACTCCTGCCAAAGCCTCGCCGCCTCGAGGGCTTCGTCGCGGCCGAGGCGCAGTACACTCTCTTCTTGGGGCATCGCCTTTCCTTCCATTCGTCACCTTCATTACTCCAACGACGAATTCTAGGCGGTGTCCCCTCCCTTTCAAGAAAGGGAAGAGGCGGGGCATGCCCCGCCTCTTACACCACATCTCTGCGCGCTACCCCCCTACAGCCCCCTAAAGCAGCCAACCTGACTGGTTTAGGGGATATTGGAGCCAATTTTAATGAACATACTATGGGTTATGTTCATTATCTTCTTGGATGTAAATGCTAGTCACTTAGCAACAGTACTCATATTTGGCATTTTTTGCCCACTGCCATATAACTAACACCCTAATGCAGACAAAAAACGGGCCGCAGCCCATCGCTGCGGCCCGTTCGGAGGCAAAAGTGGGCGTTAAGCGCTGTAGCCCATCGCTTGCAGCACAAACATGACGACCGTCAACACCGTAATCACGCCGATAGTCGCCCACGTGAGCACGTTCCATACGCGGCCGTTGCGGTTGGCGCCCATAATGTGGCGATCCGCCGCGATAACTACCTGGAATACCAAGACTACGGGCAGCAGCACGCCGTTGATGACCTGCGAGGTCATCATAATCTGGAACAAATCGACGCCAGGCATGAGCACCAACACGGCAGAGATGCCGATGATGGCCGTAATGATGCCGCGGTAAACCGGGGCCTCGTCCCAGCTGCGATCGGCGCCGCGCTCCCAACCAAAAGCCTCGCAGATGGCACTCGACGTAACACCCGGCAGCACACAGGCAGCCAAAAAGCTCGCTGCGACCAGGCCCGAGGCAAACAACACCGTGGACCACTGGCCCGCGATGGGCTCCAGCGCGCGGGCGGCGTCGGCGGCATCGCTAATCTGAATACCCGCCGGGAACAGCACCGTACCGGTCGTGATGATAATGAAGCCCGCAATGATATCAGCAGCGATCGAGCCGCTAACGGTATCAATACGCTGCAGCACGATGTCGTCCTCGCCCGCATTCTTATCGACCACGTTGTTCTGAGCCAAGAAGATCATCCACGGTGCGATGGTGGTACCGATCGTTGCGACCACGAGCGACACGTAGCTGGGATCGTTCTGAATATTGGGAACGACCAAGTCGACCGCGACCTCGCCCCAGTTGGGGCCGGCCATAAACGCAGCGACGATGTAGGTCACGAACACGCAGCTTACCAGCAGCAGAATCTTCTCGATGCGCTGGAAGCTGCCCGACATGGTAAGCATCCACACCAGCAGCGCCACGAGCGGCACCGAAATGCTCGCCGGAACGCCAAACAGAGCAAGGCCGCTCGCGATACCCGCGAACTCCGAGATGGTCACCGCCGTGTTGGCGATCAACAGCGCCGCCATGGCCAGCACGCTCTTGCGCACGCCAAAGCGCTCGCGAATGAGCGACGCCAGGCCCTTACCCGTGACGCATCCGCAGCGCGCCGCGGTCTCCTGCGTCACGATAAGCAGCACGGTCATGACGGGAAGCATCCAGAGCATCTTATAGCCATAGCTGGCGCCCGCGCTGGAATACGTGGCGATGCCGCCGGCGTCATTGCCCGAAAGCGCCGCCAGAAGACCGGGGCCCATGGCGCCAAAGATGGCCGCGATGGTCAGCTTTTGCTTGGTGCTCGCCTTTTGCTTCGTGTTTTGCACGCGACCACCTAACCCACGACTGACATGGTGAGCAGCACCGCGGCGATGCAGTACGCCACACACGAGATCATGACGGCGATGACGTTCATGGCGGTGCCCGACGTGTTGAGGTCGTGCTCGTCGCGCCAGAACAGCACCATCAGGTAAATCACGGCGCTCATGTTGCCAATCAGGCAGATGATGGCGGCAATGTTAAAGCACCCGGTAAAGAGTTGCTCCTCAAACATGGACGCATCGGGGAACGCGGCGGTGCGCACCAGCTGCGCGCACAGGTAGGTCACGAGCGAAAGGATCAGACCCATACCCGTGCTCTGGAAGAAGAATCCCAGGTACGGTTTGGGCTCGTCATCGTGACCGTCGTACTCGAGGAAGTAGTTCTTGACGAACGACACCATGCGCGAGGCAGCAAGCAGCACGAGCGGCATGGCGCACATGGGGAACACCACCAGATGCGCGGAGCCCAGCGCCGTCCCCAACACCGTCGCCATAATGCACGAGGCGATGCCCCACACGACGACCCAGTACTGACGATGCACGAACCAGCTGAGCACGTTCGTCGAGTCGTCCGACGCGCTATCGCCCGAGCCGACACCGGCGATCTGCAGGTCCTCCTGATGCTCCTCGGCGATAACGTCCATGGCGTCGTCGAAGGTCACGATACCCAGGATATGACGGTTCTCGTCGCAGACAGGGATGGCAACCAGGTCGTACTTGGTCATCTCGTCCGTCACGTCTTCCTGGTCCTCATCGGGCGACACGTAGACCAGATCGCGATAGGCGAGCTGGCCCAGCGTGGCGTCGCGGTCGGCCACGATCAGCGTGCGCAGTGAGAGCACGCCGGTGAGCATGCCGCTCGGATCCTCGGTATAGACGTAGTAGACGCTCTCGAAGTCCTCGTCGAGTTTACGAATCGCCTCGATGGCATCGCCGACCGTCGCCGTGGCGGGTAGGGAAACAAACTCCGAGGTCATGATACGGCCGGCGGTGTTGTCCTCATAGCCCAGCAGGTTACGAATCGCCTTCTCCTCCTTGACGCCCATCAGGCGCAGGAGCTTCTCGGCCTTCTCGTAATCGAGCTCGTCGATCAGGTCGGCGGCATCGTCCGGGTCCATCATAGCCAGCATCGACGATGCGTCGGTATCGGACAGGCCCTCGAGCATCTCGGTCATGAGCTCGTCGTCATCGAACTCCGAGATGGCCTCGGCGGCCTGTGCCGTGTCGAGCTGCGCGAACACCTGCGCGCGCAGGCGCGGGTCGAGCTGCTCGATGATGTCGGCGATGTCGGCAGGATGCAGCTCGCCAAGCGTCTTGTGCGACACCGAGAGCTGGATGTTCTTAGTCGAGCGATCGAGCAGGTCCATGTAAGACCAGGCGATAATGTCCTCGCTGAGCGGCTTGCCCAGGTGCTTCATAAAGCTCTCGACGACGTGCTCGAGCGCAGGGCTGATCGCGCGCAGCAGACCGCGGGCGCCAACTTCGGCACCCAGCAGGCGCAGCTGATTTTCGCCCGACATGGAAAACTTGATGTCGTTTACGCGCACGACCTTCATGCCCTGCGTGTCGACGATCTGCTTATTGAGAACGTCACGCGCCAGCAACAGCTCGGTCGGCTGCAGGTACGAAAAACGGATTTCAGTGGCCGACGTCTTAAGGTGTACACCCGTCTCGTCGATACGGTCGACCCATTTGCGCCAGCTGATCATAAACGGCGTCTTGCCGGGACCGCGGAACGCGAGCGACGTCACGTGCGGAAAAACTTCGCCGGTTGCAATGCCAAAATCGTTAACCACGCCGAGCTTTTCGCCGTCGACGTCCAAGACCGGCAATTTGAGCATCTCACTCAGATAATTCAATGGTGCTCCCCATCATTATTCCTGCGGACCGCGCGACCATGCCGGCACGCAATCCGTGGACTTTTAGATATGTATACGCATGCGCGGGCGGCACGCCGCTCGGCGCTCACACCCCGTGCACGCGCAGAAAGCACCTGCATGGGGTCATCGACTGTATGGTCGAGGTTTGGATTTCACCTGTAACCTTTCTCTTGACCCTCATTAACCGCAGTAACTATAGCATCAGCATCGCGCTGCGGCACCGAATTTATGCGCTGCACATTGCAGGCATACCAAACGCTGACGTCCCCGATGGCTACTCTGTGGCGTCGTCGTCCTCGGGGAGTTGGGGGGACACGGCGTTTTTGGGCATGGAAACCTTGGTGAGCGAGGTGAGCTTTTTACTCAATGCCGTGTCCGTCTTGACCAGGTCGCTGAGCGTCACGATCTTGTAGCCGTCGGCGACAAGGCCATCGATAATCTGCGGCAGCGCCTCGAGCGTCTGCTCGGCGCATTCATCGCTATCGGTGAGCAGCACAATATTGCCCGGTGTCATCGAGTCGAGCACGGTCGATACTTGCTCGTCAGCGCCGTTGAGCAGCCAGTCGCCCGAATCAATATTCCACGAAACCACGGCGGACACCAGGTCCATCGAGTCGATCCAGTTTTGCTCGTCAAACGCGGCGTAGGGGGCACGCAGCAGCATCGTCTCGACGCTGGTCGCCGACTTAATCGCTTCGGTGCCCTTTGTGATCTGCTTGCGCACCGTCTCGCGATCCTCGCCCTTGAGCGAATCATCGCTGTAACTGTTGGAGCCAACCTCGCACCCGGCATCGACAATCGCTTTGGCGGTAGCGGGCGAGGCTTCCGCGGCATCGCCCGAAAGGAAGAACGTCGCCGTGACGCCCTTTTCCTTGAGCACCTGCAAGATCTGCTTGGTCGCGCCGCTCGGACCCTCGTCAAATGTCAGGGCCACGTACTTTTTGTTGCCCTTGGGCGCTACGCTTGCGCACTCGACTACGCAGTCGGTGGCGGGCACGACCTCGCCGCGGTCCTGCGTCTTGCCCGACTGCTCGCCGACCCATACCTCGGAGCGGCCCTGAACGCCCCAGGTTTTGACATACTCAATGGCACCCGTGCCCTCGACCTTAAGCTTTGGCTCGATAGTCGTGGCCTGGACCTCGTGCTTTTCGTACACGTTGCGGCCGTCCTTGACCGTCACCTTCTCGCCACCCGTAAGCTCGCGACTATCCCATTTGCCCTGCTTCACGCGCTTGCCGTCGACCTTCACCGACAGCTTTTCGCCGCCATGGCGCTTGAGCACGCTGTCGTCGACGGCCAGCAGATCGCCGGCGTCGTACGTTTCGGTCAGGCTTTGATCGTCGATAAGATTCTGCAACGTAGAGCCCACGCGCACCGCGGTCTTTTGCCCGTTGAGCTCCACGTCCACGCTGCGGTTGACGTAGCCCACGACGGCAGCGATAAACAGCACGAGCGCGCAACCCACGGCGATGAGCGCATAGGGCAGGCGGGACGGTCGACGCGGCGAGCGCCCGTTGCCGATGCGCGCGCTGCGATCGCTAAACCCACGGCTATGGTTGAGGTACATCGCGCCGGGCTTACGGCGACGTCGACGCTGGCCGCTGGGCAGCTGCCCCAGGTCGCGGCGCGCCGTCGGACGCGCACCCGAGGGCCCGTTTAAGTTAGATCCGTTTTGGCGCATGTGCCCTCCCCCATAAACACAGCGAGCCGGAGCAACATGTCTCCGGCTCGCCTCCCATCATTTGGTACGTCGCTATTTGCTAGCTTTTGACGAGCCCCCGCTCGCCTTTTGATATTCGTCCTTAAAGGCCTTGAACATACCGCGCGTCTTGCCGAGCTGCTTGCCCAGTGCGCGGCTGCCCTTGTCCACGGCGACCGATCCCTTGTCATCGAGCACCTTGGCGCCCTTCTTGACCTTATCGCCCACCACGACACTGGCCTCGGCAGCCTTGGCGGCCGCGCCGCCCGAATACCCGAGCGTCTTGACCTCGTCCGAGACAATCATCGCGCCGTTCTCGTAGCCGCGCAGCATCGTCGGCGGCACCTGCGTGTCGCCCACCAACATGCTCGATGCGGCGCTGGCGGTCACATAGAACGTCTGCACAATGCCCGAACGCGGCTTGAACTCAACGTCCGAGCAATAGCCCACGACGTCGCCCGATTCCGTGCGCACGTCCATGCCAACCCAGATGATGCAATCGTCCAGGTTGATATCGAGGCGCTTGGCCGCGGCGGCATCGTAGGTGCCCTTGACGTCGTCGACCGCGACAGCGCCCTCATAGACGCCGATGGCATCGAGCGCCACAAAGCGGTCGGGGCGCTCGATCATGCCCGCGATATCGGACTGGCGGACCATAAAGCCCACCACGCGCGTGCCGCCCGGGGTAAAGACGGGAAAGTGAATCTTGCCGAGCTTTTTGGGGCTGCGCGGCGTGCCGTCCTTTTTGGTACGCTTGTCTTCGGCAGGCTTGCGATAAACCTTGACGCCGACAAAATCCCCTGCGCGCATTATGCCTCGGTCGAGGGCTCCGTGGCCTCGGTACCGGCCTCGGTGACGTTCTCGACCACGACGTCGGCAGCGGGCGTCACGTTGCCGCCCGAGATGGCGTCGTTGAGCTGCTCGCGAAGCTGGTCCATGCGCTCGCGGGCCAGGTCGACCTTGGCGCGCAGGTCATCGGTCTTGGCGTCGACCATCGGACCAAAGTCGTTGACCGCGGCACGGGCCTCCTCGGCACTGTGCTCGTAGGTGTCACGCATGTTGTCCCAGGCATCGTTGGCGATATCGGCGGCCATGGCGCGGGTCTCGGCACCCGAGCGCGGGGCCAAAGCAACGCCGATGATAGCGCCGGCAGCAGCACCAAAGAGCGCACCGGAGACAAAGCTGAAAGTCTTTCCCATGATCATTCCTCTCCTGCGGGCACCTCGATGCCCACCGTTTGAATGCTGTCCATTATACCCGCAGCACAACACTTGCCGTCGCGCTCATCTGCGTACGGTAAAAGCGCAGGTACATGATGGTGATAAGCGAGTGAGCCTACTCCTGCGGCATGGCAGGCATGGCCACCGTGGCGGCCGGGTCCTCGCCGACGCCATCGACGAGCGGCAAGTTGCCCTCGTGCGCCGAGCCGGACGGAGCCGTTGCCGCACCGCCAAAGACGGCCGCGGGGGCCTCGTGGTTCTCGGCGACCGCACCCTCGGTATCGATTGGCATCTGCGGCTCGTCGTCAAAGCTCGGGACGCCTTGGGGCTCCGCAGACTCGGGCTCGGCAGGCGCCTCGGCAACGGGCTCAGTGTCGGCGTCGGCAGGAGCGTCGTCCTCGGGCGCATCCTCGGCCACGTCCTCGCCGTTCGCAGCGGCAACGGCCTCGTGCGGGTCCTTGCCCTCGGCCTCGGCACGCATGCCCAGCACCAGGTTGCGCAGGCCAGCGACCGTGCCTTCCACGTCGGGAGCCGGCTGGTCGGCGTGCAGGTAGGCCCAGTCCATCATAAAGGTCGCCGACGACAGCGCGCCAATGGCCAGCGCATCGTCGGGACACGAAAGCTCAACCTCAAAGACGCGCTCGTCATGCTCGCTCACGCGGGTGCGGCCGCACGAGATGCTGCCGGCAAGCCCGGTCTCGTTCATGAGCTCGACCGTCACGTGCTCCAGCAGGTGGCAAAGCTCGGTCTGCCCCATGCAGTCCTGGAACTCGCGACCCGAATCGCCCAGGCACAGATGCTTGGCAATCGCGGGCACCAGGTAGTACACGCGCGCCGTGGCCTCGATATCCTCCGAGGTCATGAGCGGCATGCCGGGGTTCACCAGCACGTGCGCGCAAATCTTGTCCTCGCTGACGGTGACCTTAAGGATGTTGAACAGGCCTGCCATAACTCTCCCCTACTCTTCCTTGCCCTACTCGTCGCCATCGTGCGGGTCCGCAGAGCCCGCACCCGACGCCGCCGGCTTCTCTGCCGAGGACTCGGAATCCTTCTTATCGGTTTCGGCCGGAGCGATCACGCGAATGAGCGAGATGCGCTGGCCACGCATCGACTGCACCTTGAATTTGTACCCTGCGACCTCAAATACCTCTCCGATGTCGGGCACCGAGTCGCAAAGCTCCAAAATCCAGCCGGCGATGGTCTCATAATCATCGCTTTCCTCGAGCGGCCAACCAAGCTCAATTGCGTCATCGCACGAAAAACGCCCATCGACAAGCCACTCACGGCGCGAAAGGCGCGTGAGGTACTTGTTGTCGGGATCGAACTCGTCCTCGATCTCGCCGACAATCTCCTCGACGATATCTTCGATGGTGATGATGCCGGCCGTGCCGCCGTACTCGTCCACGACGACCACGATCTGGTCGTGCGAAGTCTGCATCTCGGACAGCAACGGCAGGATGTCCTTGGTGTCGGGCACAAAGGTGGCGTCGCGCAAATAGCTGGCGATGGGCTGGTCGCCCTTGCCGTCGAGCGCGGGCTGAATCAGGTCCTTGATGTGCGCGATGCCCGCGACGTTGTCGGGATCCTCGTGATACACCGGGATGCGGCTGAAGCCGGTCTGGCGCATAGTGGACAACACGTCGGCGACTGTCTCGTCGTCCTCGCACATGGTGGTGTCCACGCGCGGGACCATGACCTCGCGAGCCACGGTGTCGCCCAGGTCGAAGATCTCGTGGATCATGCGCTTTTCCTCGTCGAGCAGGTCGTCCTGCTCCGAGACCATGTACTTAATCTCTTCCTCCGAGACGTTCTGGCGGTCGTCGGCGCTCTTGATGCGCAGGATGCGGGCCAGGCCATCGGAGCAGGCACCGGTCAGCCACACGAGCGGGCGGGCGATCTTTTGGAACACGGAGAGCGGTCCCACGACTTGCTTGGATACGCCTTCGGCGTTAGCGAGGCCGATGCGCTTGGGCACGAGCTCACCGATCACGATGGACACAAAGGCGACGGCGACGGTGATGATGACCGGCGCCAGGCCGCGCGCGATGGCGGAAAGCGGCGCGATGCCAAAGCTCATGAGCCACGTGGCAAGCGGGTCGGACAGGCTCGTCGAGGCGACGGCGGACGAGGCAAAGCCCACGAGCGTGATGGCGACCTGGATGGTGGCCAACAGCTGATCGGAGTCGGCGGCAAGCTGGACGGCGCGCTCGGCGCGCTTATCGCCCTCCTCGGCATCGTGCTCCAACACGGCGCGCTTAGCCGTGGTGAGAGCCATCTCGGACATGGAGAAGTAGCCGTTGATAAGCGTCAGGACGAGGGTAGTGATAAGGGAGATGGTTATGTCCATCGGGAGTTTCTCGAACCTCCAAGATTCGGGACGTTAGGGTAAAACGTTGATGGCGGATACGGCAATTGCGCCGGTCGCCCGTGCGGGCGGGACCGTGGGCGCGGTCGCTAGATTACGAAGAGGATCACCGCCATGAACTGGAAGATACTGCCGGCGAGTACCCACAGGTGAAACACGCTGTGAAGATAGCGCACGTTTTTGGCGATATAGAACGGCACGCCCGCGGTGTAGCACACGCCGCCGACGGCGAGCAGGGCAAGTGCCACGGGGTTGAGCAGCGCCACGAGCTCGGGCAGCTTAAAGACAACGAGCCAGCCCATCAGCAGATAGACCAGGCCGCTTACCCAATGCGGCTGGCGCTCGCGCATAAAGCACTCGAGGGCGATGCCGATAATGGCGATGGCCCATACGGCAAAGAACAGCACAGCGCCGCCGTCGTTTGCGAGCGTGATGAGGCAAAACGGCGTATAGCTGCCCGCAATGAGCAGGTAGATGCAGCTGTGGTCGATGATGCGAAACACGCGCTTGGCGCGCGCGGGCTGAATCGCGTGGTAGAGCGTGGAGGCTAGGTATTCGAGGATAATGCTGACGCCGTAGACAATTGCCGCGGCCATGTGGGCCGGGCCTCCGCCGCGCAGGGCGGCGAATACGATCAGGAGCACCAGGCCCGCGATACCCAGCAGGCAGCCGACACCATGGGTGACGGAGTTCATGATCTCCTCACCCACCGTGTAGTGTGGAACGGCCGCGGTCTTGGGTCGCGGCTTAGAACTGTCGCTCGAATCGGACATGCCGGTTACATCCTCCAACGTAAAGAGTTCTCAACACTATATCAAAGCGTCTGGGTACGTGCGAAATTTGCACTATACGTGACCCTTTGTTTACCCATTCTTTGCCTGTTGACGCATCAACGGCGAACGTCCATAATGCGCTTGCATTAAATGTTGATGTATTAACATCTTATAGGAAAGCTTCTTATGTCTCAAAACGCACGTTCCCATCGAAAGCTCAAGATAGCCGGCGTCGTTGCGCTGGTGCTCGTTGTCGCGCTGCTGGGGTTTGCCGGCAACTTTTTGTTTGACTTTGCCCTGAACCCCCAAGCGCCGTACACCATGAAGATGATGCAGGATGGCAAGGACGCCGAAAAGGGCGAGCAGATGGACGCCGAGGAGGGCGAGGCACGGGCGTGGTTTAAGGAAAACCGCGAGAGCAGCAGCCTCACCGCGAACGACGGGACCGAGCTTGCCGCCTGGTATTTTGCTGCGTCGGAGAGCACGCACGACTACGCCGTCTGCCTGCATGGATATACCAACGAGCCCATCGGTATGGCCCGATACGTCAAGCGATTCCACGACCGCGGCATGAACGTACTCGCACCCGCCGCACGCGCCCACGAGCGCTCCGGCGGCGACTATATCGGCATGGGCTGGCCCGAGCGGCTCGATGTCGTCGCATGGATCGAGCGAATCGTTCAGGCTGACCCCGAGGCGCGCATCCTGGTCTTTGGCGAGTCGATGGGTGCGGCAACTGCCATGAACGTCGCGGGGGAATCTCTGCCCGCAAACGTTAAATGCATTATCGAGGACTGCGGTTATACAAGTGTTTGGGACGAGTTTTCTCTGCAGCTCAAGGACGTGTTCGGCCTGCCCAGCTTTCCCTTGCTCGATGTAGCAAACTTGGTGTGCAACGTGCGCGCGGGCTACGACTTTCATAAGGCGAGCAGTGTGGAGCAACTCAAACACGCGACGGTTCCCATGCTGTTTATCCACGGCGACCAGGACACCTTTGTACCGTACAGTATGCTCGACCAAAACTACGACGTGTGCGCCAGCAAGGTCAAGCAAAAGCTCACTATCCATGGCGCCACCCACGCCAAGAGCGCGCAGGTCGACCCCGAACTCTACTGGAACACGGTCGACAACTTCCTCGACAAGAATTTTTAGGCAAAAAGCAACGTCTGGGGTTTTGTTGCCAAAAATCGGTTTGTAGTCGGCGGTATTCGATTTTTCACCGCACTTCTGAAAAGCCGCCCGCAAGCGTTGTGCTCGTGGGCGGCTTTTGCTCAACTTACGCTACAAGGCGCTTGTTTTGTCCAATAGCTAGGCGCTACTTGACCTCGATGAGCTCGTACTCGCTCGTGCCCAGGCCGATCTTCTCGGCGTGCGCGATGCACGCGCGCCAGTCGGTGTCAGGATGCGTGATGCAGAAGGGATCCTTGGCCTGCTCGCCCTCCAGATGCTCGTGGTTGTGCTCCATCTTGGCCGCGCTATCGGTGAGTTCGGTGTTGGGCAGCGGCTCGGATGCCATGACGGCATCGGCGCAGGCCTGGTCGATGGCGACCGGGTCGAAGCTCGCGAACATGCCGATATCGTTGACGATAGGTGTGTCGTTTTCGGGATGGCAATCGCAGTTGGGGCTGATATCCATAGCCAGCGAAATGTGGAAGCTGGGACGCTCCTGGACAACGGCCTTGGTGTACTCGGCGATCTTGCAGTTGAGCACGTCGGCCGCGGCCTCATAGCCGGGCTTGATGCAGTCCTGGTTGCATGCCGCAATGCAGCGTCCGCAGCCCACGCAGCGATCGTGGTCGATGGCAGCCACGTGCACCGTGCGAGTGTTGCCGCTGGCAAGCTCGCGCTCGCGGGTGCCGTCGAACGAGATGGCGTTGTGCGCGCAGATCTTTTCGCAGGCACGGCAGCCAACGCAGTGCTCGGTCGCGACGTTCGGCTTGCCGGCGGCATGCTGCTCCATCTTGCCGGCGCGACTGCCGCCGCCCATGCCCAGGTTTTTCATGGCACCGCCAAAGCCGGCCTGCTCATGGCCCTTAAAGTGGGTGAGGCTGATCACGATATCGGCGTCCATGAGCGCCTGACCAATCTTGGCCTCGTGCACGTACTCGCCGCCCTCGACCGGGACAAGCGCCTCGTCGGTGCCCTTGAGGCCGTCGGCGATGATGATCTGGCAACCCGTAGCATACGGGGTAAAGCCGTTCTGGTAGGCGGTGTCGATGTGCTCGAGCGCGTTTTTGCGGCTACCGACATAGAGCGTATTGCAGTCGGTGAGGAAGGGCTTGCCGCCCAGCTCCTTCACGACGTCCGCGACGGCGCGGGCGTAGTTGGGGCGCAAAAAGCTCAGGTTGCCCAGCTCGCCAAAGTGAATCTTGATGGCGACGAACTTGTTCTCAAAGTCGATCTGCTCGATACCGGCGTGACGGATGAGGCGCTTGAGCTTGTCGAGCTGGCTCTCGCGAGCATGCGTGCGCAGGTTGGTGAAGTACACCTTAGCGGGTGCTGCGGGTGCAGTTGCGGTCATAGATCTATCCCCTCGGTCTATATGGCGTTACAGACATAGAGGATGGTACCAGTTAAAGCAGAGTTAAAGTCAAGTACGGCACCTAGTCATTGGGGATGTTCTTAAATGAGTAGTCGCAAGGGACACTCTTTCGCCACCCGGCAGTTGGGGACAGTCCCCAAGTGCCGGCAGCTAGGGACAGTCCTTTCCAGCCGGCCGGCGAGCCGGCAAGTCAGCAAAGACTGTCCCCGATGACCAGTCGTTTAAGAGCGTCCCCAATGACCAATAAGGGACTACTCCTGCACCTTGAGGGCCTCGGCCAGGCTGACGCGCTTGATGGAGCGCGTGTGCAGCAGCGCCACGACCAGGTAGGTTGCAAAGCCGATTCCTGCGCACGCCGCCATGGACCAAGCGGGCACGTAGATCTCGATATTGCCGTTATAGGCGAGCAGCATCGAGCGGAAGATGGCCGTGAGCGAGCCAATAATGACCGGCAGGCTCAGCACGAGTGACGCCGCAACGCACAACGTGATCGAGCGGATGTACAGATGCGAAATCTCGCTATCGCGATAGCCAAAGACTTTCATGTAGCTGATCGAACGGGCGCTGTGGTCGACCACAGCCTTGGTCAGCAGGTACATAAACAGCAAGAAGATGAACACCGCAAGCCCAACCATCATTCCGATCATTTTGCTCATCATGCCGATGAATTGGTCGCCCACGGCGCGCATGTCGTCGGGCGTGGTGTCGCCGGCAAAGTAACGAGCATCGAGGTCGAGCTTCTCGTTGCTCACATAGCCGTTAAAGTAGGCGGCGTCGTTGTCGAACAGCTCATTAAAGTCGTCGATACTCATATAGATATTCATGTCCGACTTGGAGCCCCAGGCACAGTCCTTGCCCGCGTACTCAAGGGAATAATACTCACCCTCGTACTTGTCGCTGAGCGTGACCTTCTGGCCCTCGCTCCAGCCAAACTTGTCGAGCAAGCCACCGCCAAAGACGACGCGTCCGTCGCCGACGTCCAGCCCTTTCCAGTAGCGCGAATCGGGCGAGATGCCGTAGACAGAAATCGTCTCCTCGCCATTACCATCGCCGCGGTCGTATTGCAGCTGGTAAACGGCATATTTCTCGGCCTGCGCGATTGCGCCCGCGCCGTTGTCAATCGTGTTGACCGGGTGAATGTCGTCGTTGTCGGTGTCGATCTTAGAGGCCTTGTCAATCAGGTCGATAGCCTCGTCGCGGTTGCAGCCGAGGATATCGGCAAGGTCATCGAGGCGCGCATAAAGCGCATCCTTCTTGTCCTGGACGTTTGCAAGCGCACCCTGCGCCGCAGTCAGGCTCTCGGCAGACGGAGATGCAGTCGCGGCATCGGCTGCCGTCTGCGCCGCATCGGCCGCGTCATCAAGCTCGTCCTCGGCATCTTGAGCGGCGGAAAGCAGCGCGCCGTCAACCGACTGCAAGCGCTCGAGTGCTGACCACTGCTCGCGCTCCTCGGCAGTGCCCTCGAGCTCCAGCGGCGCCTTGAGCGTGTACTGGTGCTCGGCGACCAGGCTTGTCTCGAGGTTGTCCGCGTAGTGCGTCATCGTGGGCAGAATCGCCAGGCCAAAGAGCAGCAGCAGCGAGGCAAACGCAATGCCCACAAAGAGCGTGGCAAAGTTGCCCAGGTTGCGCAGAAAGATACGCAGGCGGAAGCGGGAACAAAACCCATGCGCTCCGGCAGTTGCATACCGCGCTTGGTGCCCGATTTGCCGCTCGCCTCGTGACGAAGGAACTGCAACGGCGTCTTGCCCATTTTGCGAAGCAGGCCCACCAGCGTGATGAGGATGAGCGCGGCGGCGGGAACCACGGCGCACTTCACAAAGATCTCCCAGCTCCAGTACACCTGGAAGGGCGGCAGGCTGTACGAACCGTAATAGAGGCTGCGCATGGGCTCGGTAAAGAACACAACGCCGAGCGCAGTGCCCAAAAGCGCCGCGACCACGCCCACGATGGCGGGAAGTGCCAGGTAGTGCAGCACGATCTCGCGACGGCGATAACCGCTGGCGAGCAGCGTGCCGATGATGGCGCTCTCCTCCTCGATGGTGGCGTCGGTAAGGACCACAAAGACGAACGCCATGATCACGATGATGATGTCGAGCAGCGTCATCCACATCATGGAGTCGCCGTCCACGTCATCGCGCGCATAGCCAATGCCCTGATTGGAATCGGCGTCGGTCAGATCGTCCACGCGCGCATCGGCGTCGGTCAGTGCCTCGACCATATCTTGCTCGGCGTCGATGCGGTCCGCGGTGGGGAGGTCGCGATCGGTAAAGGTGAAGGAGTAGGTGTAGGCGGGTGCGCCGCCGGCATCTTCGAGCGCGGCAAAGCCGCCATCGGTGACCTCGGCCACGCCGTACGTGATGGTGTTCACCGTAAAGTCCGAATTGTTGAGGAACAGCGCCTGACTATCGGGCTGGGTCATGATGCCGCAAATGGTGTAGCTGCGACCCTCGAGCTCGACTTTATCGCCCACGGCGAGGTCGTTGTTGATGGCAAAGACACAGTCGATGGCCACCTCGTCGTCCGCCTTGGGCTGTTTGCCTTCGCAGTAGGACGCGATATCGACCTCGGTGCGGTGTGCATAGGTGCGCAGTGTGCGCTTGGTGCCGTCGTCGCCGGTCGCCTTTTTGATGATGGCGTCGATGGAAAAATTCTTGTAGAGCGTAACGCCGCCGACGTCGCCGGCCGCGTCCTCGGCGGCCTTGAGTTGATCGTCGGTAGCCTCGAAGGAGGTGGTCACGCGGCCGTCCTCAATCGTGTACGCATCGCGCATGTCGTCGATAAGGCAGCCGATGGAATGCGCTGCGAGCAAAAGGCCCGAGGTGAGAGCGATGCTTCCGCACATAAGCAAAAAGATGCCCAGGTACTTGCCGATATTGCGGCGCAGCTCGCGCGGGAGACGTTTTGCGAGAGGTGCCATGGCGCCGCCTACCAATCGAGCTCGGCGGCCGCGACGGGCGACTCGTTGAGCTCATCCTCGACGATGCGCCCGTCGCGCAGGCGCAGCACGCGGTTGGCCATGCGGGCGATGGCGGCGTTGTGCGTGACGATGATGATGGTGCAGCCGTACTCGTGATTGACATCCTCCATGAGCTGCAGGATTTCCTTGGACGTCTTATAGTCGAGCGCGCCCGTGGGCTCGTCGCACAGCAGCAGGCCCGGGTTTTTGACGAGTGCGCGGCCGATGGCACAGCGCTGCTGCTGGCCGCCCGAAACCTGGCGCGGAAACTTGTTGCGGTGCTCGTAAAGGCCCAGCGAACGCAGCAGGTCGTCGACATTGAGCGGCTTTTTGGACAGGTGTGCCGTGACCTCGATGTTTTCCTTGATGGTGAGGTCGGGCACCAGATTATAGAACTGGAACACGAAGCCCAGCTCGCGGCGTCGGTATTCGCCCAGGTCGGTAGGCTTGAGCACCGTGAGGTCACAGCCGTCCACCATGATGGAACCGCCGTCGGCATCCTCCAGGCCGCCGATCAGGTTGAGAAAGGTCGACTTGCCCGAGCCCGAGGGCCCCAGCATGACGCAGATCTCGCCGCGGTTGATGGACGTGTCGATGCCATCGAGTACCGTCAGGCGCGCATCACCGTCGCCGTAATGCTTTTTGAGATCCTTAACCTGGACATAGGCTTCCTGCGTTGCCATGGTATCCCCCGTTGTTAGCCTCGTACTACTTTATGAGCGTAATAGTAAACCATGGCGAACTATTTTGGAGCGAGGCCTGGATTTTATTTCAGACTAGTCATTGGGGACGTTCTTAAATGACTAGCTGTTGGGGACACTCTTTCGCCACCCGGCAGTTAGGGACGTTCCCTTTCTGCCGGCAGCTGAGGACAGTCCTTGGCAACCCGGCCGGCAAGCCGGCGGTTCGGCAAAGACTGTCCCCAATGACTAGTCGTTTAAGTCTGTCCCCAATGACCACTCTTGGTCGTTTAAGTCTGTCCCCAATGAGTACCCGATGACTAGGTGGCTAGGCGTGGGATTTGGTGCGTGCGAGGGCTAGGCCTACGGCGGCGATGGCCGCGGCAAAGAGCACGGTGACGCCCAGGTCGCAGGCGATGTCGCCCAGCACGGCGGACGTCAAATCCGAGGCGAGCGCCTTGCCGATCGCGTCGTTCACCCAATATGTCGGCACAAAGTGCGCCACCGTCTGCACGGCCGGGCCCATCAGCGACAGCGGCATCCAGGCGCCGCCCAAAAACGTCATGAGCATGCCGAGCAGGTTGCCCACACCGTTGAGCAGCTCCTCGCGCGCACCCAGGCTCGACAGCGCAAAGCCAACGGCCAGCGGCGTGCACGCCAGGGCAAACGTCGCTGCCAGCGCAAGGCACACACGGCCCGCGCCGACCTCGGCGACCGCGCCGGCAAAGCCCACGACGCCCATCATGCTCGACACAAACCAGATGCAGACGGTGATCACGGCGGCGGCTGCAAACACGGCAAGCGAGCGCCGGCGCTCGGAGATTGGACCGGCATCCATACGACGCACGCGCTCAGGCTCGTTCATGCCCGAGAACACCAACCCCACCGACACGATGACCGACGAGATAATCGCGTACGCACCGAAGTTGAAATACGACTCGAGCGTGGCGGCGGCAGTCGAGTCGACCTTGACCTGCTCGATCTCGACCTCGGCACGCTCGGTGGCCGCATGCTCGGCGGCCTTGGCAACGTCGCCGTTAGAGGCGGCGGGCTCAAGTGCGGCCGTAGCGCCCGCGAGCGAGATCCAGCGCGAGGCCTCGGCAGACGAAAGCGCTGCCGCCATGGTGCCGGCGCCGTAGGTCACATCGAGCTTGGGCAGGGACTCCCCCGCGCGGGCGGCTGCAACAAGGTCGCCCTCAAACCCCTCCGGGATAAAGAACACGCAGTCGGCGCTACCTTTGGCGCTGTTGCTCTTGGATAGCGCGTCCGCAAGGTCGTAGGTGTCGCCGCCGACGCCCGTGACTAGCTCAAAACGAGAACCCAGATGCTTGGTAAGCGCACGCGAAAGGTCGCTGTCGTCGCGGTCGACCACGATCACGTTGGCATCGTAGGGCTTGTACTCGGTGAGCTGCGACGAGTTCCAGCTCACCGACGCCGCGATGAATACGCCCATGAGCGAGATGAACACCGTATAGATGAGCAGATAGAGCGGGTGCGCGAGCGCCATGCGAAGCGCAGTCTTAAAGGTGCTCATAGCGGCTCCTTCCAAAGATCAGCGTGGCGGCGGCAACGAACAGCAGTGCCATAAGGACCAGCGCGCCGGCGCGAACGGCAAAGGGACCCAGGTCCTCAAAGAAATACAGGCGGTTGAACATGTCGCAGATGAGCTTGACGGGGTTGAACCAGCACTCGGCCGGGCAGGCGCGGGCAACATCGTCGGCAAGCGCCATCGCCGGCTCGCCGTAGAGGCCGGCGAACAGGGCGCACGTGGTGGCAAAGCCCGTGAGGATGCCCGACTTGGACGCCTTGCCGCCCTTAACGGGAAGCGTGCCCACAAAGAGCCCCAAGCCTGTGGCGGCAAGCGCGGAAGCGGCGGCGCCCACCAAACACAGTCCCTCGCGCCCGCCAAAGTCGATGCCCACGACCAAGCGCACGTAGCCAATCGCAATCGCCATCGAGGCAAAGGAGACCAGCCACGAGCCCACAAAGATGCCAGCCAGCGACGCCGTCTTGGAAAGACCGCCCACGCAGCGACGTGCGCCGAGGCCCGACAGATTGGGCTGCAGATCGACGACGCTCAAGGCGGCAAACTCGGCAGACATCATCGCCACCAGGCCAAAGAGCGCGTAATAGTAGATGACTGTGCCATCGGGCGTGGTGCGCGTAAGGTTCACGCGGCGGGTGCCGCCCTCGAGCGACAGGGCGCGCGCAACCGCCTCCGGGTCGACAAGCGCCGCCGGGTTGTCCTGGGCAATCTGGGACATGAGCTCGGCATTTTGCGCATACGAGCTTGCCACCGTCTCAAGGATGCTGCGGTCGGTGAGCACCGTCGACGCGCGCGAGCCGTCGTAACTCGATAGCAGCGTGAGCTTGGGCGTGCCCGCAGCGTCGACCGTATAGATGCCCGCGACCTCGCCGGCCTTGAGTGCTTTGCGCGCGGCAGCCAAGTCTTCGTACTCGTGGATCTCGAGCAGCTGATCGTCGCCTTCCTTGGCAAGCGAAGCCGTCACGTCCTTAAAGGTCGAGGCGTCCCAGGCCTCATTCGCTACGACGGCCACCGGCACCGGGTCGACCGTGCCGTCAGAGCTCAGGTTCGCGAACATAAACATGAACATCGTTGAAAGCGCAATGGGAAAGATCGCGCCCCAGACCCATGTACTCGGTCGACGCAGTAGCGTCTTGAGCGTGGTGATGATGGTGTTGAACATGGCCGCCCCCTAGTCGCGCAGCTCGCGGCCGGTGATCTCGAGAAACACGTCGTTGAGGGTCGGCGGCTCGCTCCACACGCGGCCGAGCGCCACGTCGGCGGCGCGCAGCGTGTCGAGGATGTCGACCAGATTGTGCGGACTCGCTTCGCAGGTGCAGACGAGCTCGCCGCCGGAAAGCTCAACCGAAAGCACGTGCTCGAGGGCGCGCAGCCGCTCGACCGTGGCGGTCTCGACGGCGCCGACCTCGACAGTCACGCGCTCGCCCATTTGAATCATGCGTTTGAGCTCGTCATTGGTGCCCTGCGCCAGCACACGTCCGCCGTCCATGATCATGATGCGGCTGCAAATCTGCTCGACTTCCTCCATGTAATGGCTGGTATACACCACCGTGGCGCCCTCGTCGCGCAAGCGGCAGATGCCCTCCAGGATAGCGTTGCGACTCTGCGGGTCGACTGCCACCGTAGGCTCGTCAAAGAAGATGAGCTCGGGCTTGTGCGCAATGCCGCAGGCAATGTTGAGGCGACGCGCCAGGCCGCCCGAGAGCTTGCCGGGGCGAAACTTGGCAAAGTCGCCCAGCCCGACAAAGTCGATCGCCTCGTCCACCAGCGCGCGGCGGCGCTTGCGGTCGCTAACGTAAAGGCTGCAGAAATAGTCGATGTTCTCACGCACCGTGAGCTCGTCGAACACCGCAACTTGCTGCGGGACCACGCCGATGCGGCGCTTGAGGTCGTAGCGGGCGGGCGTCATGGGCTCGCCGAACAGCTCGATAGTGCCTTTGTCGTAGGCGAGCAGTTGCAGAATACAGTTGATGGACGTGGTCTTGCCCGAGCCGTTGGGGCCCAGCAGGCCAAAGATCTCGCCGGGGGCGATGCTCAGGTTAAAGTGGTCGAGCGCAATATGGTCGTCATAGCGCTTGACGAGGTTTTCGACGTGGACGATGTCTGTCATGAGGCGGCCCTTCTGTTGATTGCGGCCCGGTACGATTGCATCATCGCAGGAGCCGCCGGCGCGCGCCAGTGAGCTTTGTCACGAGTGCGAAGCTTGGCCGTGCGGCCTGCCGATGTCCCCGCTTTGCCGCGTGGGAGGAATGTCACGGTTGCGCAGGCGGTCCCTCCACCACGCGCGGCTTCGCGTACAATACCCGTATGAACAGGCTTTTCGACAAATCGATCGTTCTGGCGTGCTGTATTGCGGCCGCCATGGGCCTTGCTGTGGACGTTCACCTGGTCGCGGCGTTTTGCCTTGGCGTTATTGCCACCTCACTGGCCGAGGTCGCACAGGGGGAACGCACGCGTCGCGCAAGCAAGACCGCAAGTTACGCTTACATCATCGCGGCTGTCTTCGTGCCGCCGTTTGTGCCGTTTGCGCCTCTCGCCCTCTATGACATCGCGCGACGCGTGCGCCGTGAACGCATCTGGCCCGCGCTGGCGATTGGCGCCGTGTTTGTCTGCGCGCTTGTCGCGGACCTTCGCGGCGGCGCGCTCACCACCCGAACGCTGCTGCTAACCGCCATCCTTTCGGTCGCCGCCACGTTGCTGTCGCTGCGCACCGCACAGCTGGAGCGCGAACAGGAACGCATGCGTCGCACCCGTGACAAGCTGCAAGAACGCGCCCTGGCACTCGAGGCACGCAACCGCGACCTCGCCGACCGCCAGGACTACGAAGTCGAGCTCGCGACGCTCGCCGAACGCGCCCGCATCGCGCGCGAGATCCACGATAACGTCGGGCACCAGCTCACGCGCGCCTCACTGCAGGCCGAAGCCCTACGCGTGGTCCACGCCGACGAGCCTGGCGTCACCGCCGATTTCGCCGACGTTAAACGCACGATTGACGAGGCGCTCCAGCTTGTGCGCACCAGCGTCCACGCGCTCAACGACAACGCCGTCGACCTTTCCGTGCAGCTCGAACGCACTGTCGAAGGCACACGCTCGGACGGCGGCCCGCAGATTGAGCTTGAAGTTATGGCCGAACATGCGCCCGCAAACGTCGCCAACTGCTTTGCAGCGGTCCTGCGCGAGGCGCTCTCCAATACCATGCGCCACGCTTGCGCCCAGACCGTCACCGTACGGTGCATGGAGCATCCGTCGTTTTACCAGCTCATTGTTACCGACGATGGCGTGGGTGAGGTCCAAGCAAGCGGCCGCGGCACCGCGGAGGGCATGGGGCTCGCCTCCATGCGCGAGCGCATCGAGGCGCTTGGCGGCACCTTCACCGCCGGCCCGCGTGCCGGCGCCGGCGGCTGGCGTGTGTTTGCCACCGTTCCCAAACAGCAAGGAGATGAGGACCGATGAGACTCATCGTTGTCGACGACGACCGCTTGGTGGTCGATTCGCTCAAGATTATCCTGGGCGCCCAGCCACAGATCGAGGTGGTGGGCACCGGCGCCAACGGCAACGACGCGGTTTCGCTCTATGCCGAGCATGCGCCCGATATCACACTGCTCGACATCCAGATGCCGGAGCGCGACGGCCTTTCGGCGGCACGCGAAATCCTTGAGCGCGACCCGGGGGCGCGCGTGGTGTTTCTGACGACATTCTCGGATGACGAGTACATTGTGTCGGCGCTCAAGCTGGGCGCCCGCGGCTATCTGATCAAGACCGATGTCGCCGCCATTCCACCGGCGTTGGCGCAGGTCATGGACGGCAAACGCGTGCTCGAGGGTAAGGCGATCGAGGACGTCGATTTTGACGGAACGGACGTTGAGGCGGGCACGCCCCGCCGGCCTGCGGCCTTCGCCAGCCTAACCGACCGCGAGTTCGAAGTCGCCGAGCTCATCGCCCGCGGCCTCGATAACAAGGAGATTGCCGCCACCGCCTATATGGGCGAAGGCACCGTACGCAACCACATCAGCTCGATCCTTGCCAAAATGGGCCTACGCAACCGCACGCAGATCGCCATCGCCTACCTGCGAGGGTAATTACCCAACGACCGACCGCCCCGGCATAGCAAAATGGCTGCTGCCGATTTAATGCCATTTCAAAACTATGCCGGTTTACGGGGCCAGACTCAGGACCCCCATCCATACCCGCGTTTTCTGCAAAATGACGGCTCGTCTACCTGCGGTTTTATTTTCACGAATATCGGCATGGTTGGGGACTCGTAACTCAGCCCCGTAAACCGGCATAGTTTTGTTCGGGCGGCCCTGCACGAGTGTCTCCGCCAGCCTCGCGGGACCAAAATGAGCCGTTTTCCTCCGTCCCCAAGGGATCAGCCGAAACCGCCCGCCACGAAATCGGCCCATCTACTACGTTTGACTCAATACCCCTGACCATACCTTCGTTTTGAACAAAACCGCAGGCGTTCTACCTGCGGTTTTGTTTTTGCGCTTTTCGGCATGGTTGGGGGTAAGGGGCTAAACGTAGTAGATGGGCCGGTTTCGTGGCGCGCCCTCCTCCCCAACGCACAAAAGCGCCACCACGGAGGAGGGAGATGCCTCCGTGGCGGCTGGGGGTAGGAGTAGGTCGGGATTTAGCCCTGCCGGCCGCCCGGGGCCTTTTGGCCCCGGGCGCTGTCGACGTGCCTAGCGCTTACGGATACCCCAGACCAGGGCTCCGACGCCGGCCATGGCGATGACAAATGTCATAAGCAGAGCGGCGGCCTGCTGGTCACCCGTGGTGGGCAGGAAACCCTTGACCGTCTTGACGATATTCGTCACGGTCTTGGGCGTGCCGGGATCGGGCGTCGGCACGGGCGTCTCGGGCTTCTTGTACGTGTTGTTGAACACGATACCCTCGACGCTCTTGTCGCCCTTGGTAAAGGCGACGTTCGCCTTGAGGTTGCCCTCGCCGTCATCGACCACGTTGACGGTCACGGTAAAGACGGACTTGTCGTAGGTCATACCGACCTCGTCGCCCTTGACCTCGCTGATGGTGTAGACGTGCGTACCGGGCTCGTCGTACTCGAACTTGTCGAAGCCGATCTTGCCGTCGGCATCGTTGGCAACCGTAGACTCGATGTCCTCGCCAACGAGCTTAAAGCTAAACTCGTCCTTCTTGAGCTCGCGTCCCTCGAGCACCTTGATGGCGCCGATGGAGACCTGCGTGGGCATGGCGTGATACTTGTTGGTAAAGCCAGCCGACTCGGTAGCTCCCTCGAGCTTGTGCGCCGCGGTCAGCGTGCCATCACCATTGTCGGAGACGGTGGTCACGACGGTGTAGGTCGTGCCGTCATAGGTGACGCCCTTGTACAGGCCGAGCGCGTTGGGGCAAGCCTCGCGCAGCGTGTACGTGTGCGTGCCGGGCGCCTCGTAGCGAATCGGGCTCAGTGTCACAGTGCCGTTGGCGTCGTTGGCGCCGCTTGCGACAACCACGTCGTCCTCGAGCAGATCAAACGTGAACTCGCCAGCTGCAAGGTCGCGTCCGGTCAGACGCTTGACCGTCTTGACCTGATCGGTCACGGAAGAATCGGTAGGCGCCACGCTGTAGGTGTTGGTGAACGTGAAGGCAGCACCGTCGTCGCCTTCGCGCTTGACGCTCAGATGTCCGGTGCCGTCGTCAGTCACGGTATAGGAAACCTTGCGCGTAGCGTTGGCATCGTTGGTCACGCCAGGGGCGCTGCCGGTCTCGGTCACCGTATAGGCAAAGGTGTGCGAGCGCGGAGCGGTGGGGGCCGCAGGCTCGGACTCGTCGCCGGGCTCGTCAGCGTTGGCATCAGCGTCGGCGCCGACCTCTGCCTCGTCAGCGTCGACGTCGTCAGCTTCGTCTGCCTCGGCCTTATCGGTCGCATCGTCCGTCACGCCCAGAGCGCGGTTGAGGTCCTCGAGCGTAAAGTGGATCTTGCCAAAGTCCACGTTACCGGCTGCGTCGTTGGTTACGGTCGTGCGTTCGGGCATCGGGGCACCTGCCTCGTCGGCGGTCACGGTAAAGGTGAACTTACCCGTGATGTCGGCTGGGGTCAGGCCCTCGGCAACCTGGAGCTTCTTAGTACCGGTGAGCGCGGCATCCACGGCGTCGGCGCCGTAGGCGTTCTCGAACAAGGGCTCGACGCCGCCGTAGTCGACCGTCGCCGTCAGGGTACCGTCACCGTTGTCGACGACGATAACCTTAAAGCCAAAGCTCCACGTTGTAGCGGAAACGCCATTCGGCAGCCCGAATAAATCTTCGTAGGCCGTGTAGTTAATGGTCCAGGCAAGCTTGCCGTCCTTATCGGTACGATAAGCAAGCCCAGCAGCCTCAAGATTAGCAAGCATCTTGGTGTCGTAGTGCAGCGTATCAAAGCTCACGTGCCCGCCGATATTGGGCTTGAGGTTTTCGTATGCCACAAGCTCACCCTGATAGGCGATGCCGAACCAGAACTCGCCGTCGGCCATCGGGCGACCGGTCAGAGTCTTGGTGGCAACGACCTGAGCAGCGGTACCACCAGGCGTGTTGGTCATAGCGCTGTAACTGTTGTGGAACGGCACCAGGGCCTTCTCGACCTTGTTCTCGCCACTCTTGTGGACCGTCTCATGCGTGCCCTCGGGACCACCGGAAACGGTCGTCGTAGCAGTGAGCGTACCGGCGGTGTCGTCGGCGATGGCGATCGTCACCGTGCGTACGGCGTCATCGTAGGTGTAACCGGGCTGGCCGTCGTTCTTTTCGGCCACGGTGTACTTGAAGGTCTTGCCGGCGTCAGCCTGCGTAAATTTAACCTCATGACCAGACAGAATGTCGATCAGTCCGACCGTTGCCTCTGCCGCTGCGGGGGACTTGAAGCTATTATCCCCGGGCAGCAGACCGAGCGCGCGAGCCGAAGCGTCGTCAGCGGGTGTCACGGTAAAGGTGAACTGACCCTCGGTCATGGGGCGGCCGTCCAGATACTTGCTGAGCCACAGACCGCCGGCCGCGGTGTAGTTAAGCTCAGTGCGGTACGTGTTGGTAAAGCGTCCGTTTTCCTTCTTGGTGACGTTGGCGGTCAGGTTGCCATCGCCGTCCTCGGTCACGGTTACTTCGGCGGTCGCGACGTGGGAGTCATACGTCATGCCGACCGTATTGCCCGCGTTCTCGCGGATCTCGTACTTGTAGGTTCCGGCAGCCGTGTAGCGAATCTTGCCGAACTTGATGGCGGCAATGCCGTCCTTCGCGTCCTTCTTGCTCACGGTTACGGTTGCGGGATCGGGCAGTGGGGCGTCTTCGGGGGCGGTGATGGTAAAGCTGAACTCGTCCCCATCCGTCCAGTCGCGGCCGCTGATGACCTTGCTCAGGTCAAAGTCGAGGTCTGCATCGGTCGGGGTCACGCTGTAAGTGTTCTCGAAGGTCGCAGGCGTGGCGCTCTTCAGCTCGTGCGTAGCGCTGAGGGTACCGTCACCGTTGTCGGTAATGGTGGTCTCGATGGTGTACTTGGCGTCGCTGTACGTGATGCCCTTGCTGGTGGTTCCGCCGTTGACCTCGCGCAGCGTGTAGGGGTACTTGCCGGGCTTGGCGTACTTCACGGCGCCCATCGTGATGTTGCCGCTGGCGTCGTTGGTGCCGGTGGCGACGACCTTGTCGCCCTCGACGAGCTCGAAGGAGAACTCGCCGGCAGCAAGCTCGCGTCCGGTCAGGACCTTATTCGCGGTGATCTGGTCGGTGACGCTGAACTCGTCAGGATTCGGCTTGTAGCTGTTGTTGAACTTCGCCTCGTCGGCTCCATTCAGGACATGCTTCGCCTCGAGCGTGCCGTCGCCCTTGTCGGTGATGGTCGTCTCAATGGTGTAGGTCTTGCCGTCGTAGGTGATGCCGTTGTTGGCGTCGCCCGGGACCTCGCACAGCGTGTAGGTATGCTTGCCGGCAGCGGTGTACTCGATGGGGCTCATCTTGATCTTGCCGCGGTCGTCATTCTTGCCGGTGGCGACAACATCGTTGCCCTCGACGAGCTCGAAGGAGAACTCGCCTTCCTTGAGATCGCGCCCGGTCAGGACCTTGGTCGCCGTGATCTGATCAGTAACACTGAAGCTCTTGGGGGTTACGGTGTAGGCGTTCTCGAAGGTCGCCTTGTCAACATTCTGCAGCTTGTGCTCCACGCTGAGGGTGCCATCGTTGTTATCCTTGACGGTGGTCACAATAGTGTACTCAGCGGTGCTGTAAGTAATGCCGTTTTCGGTGGTGCCGGCCTTGGTCTCGCGCAGTATGTAGGTGTGCTCGCCAGCCGCAGTGTAGGTGACGGGATCCATTACGATCTTGCCGTCGGCATTGTTGGTACCGGTGGCGACCACGTTATTGCCCTCGACGAGCTCGAAACGGAAATCGCCAGCCTTGAGGTCGCGCCCGTCCAGGACCTTGTCCGCGGTGATCAGGTCGGTGACGCTGGAGCTCTTGGGGGTCACGTTGTAGGAGTTCTTGAACTCGGCAACCTTGACGTCCTTCAGAACATGCGTGGCGCTGAGCGTACCGTCGCCGTTGTCCGTGATGGTGGTCTCGATGGTGTACTTGGCGTCACTGTAGGTGATGCCCTTGCTGGTGGTTCCGCCCTTGACCTCGCGCAGCGTATAGGCGTGCGTTCCGGCCTTGGTGTACTCGATGGGGCTCATCGTGATCTTGCCATCGGCGGCGTTCTTGCCGGTGGCAACGACCTTGACGTCCTTGCCCTCGCCCTCGACGAGCTCGAAGGAGAACTCGCCCTCAGCCATGTCGCGGCCGGTCAGGACCTTGGTCGCGGTAATCCGATCCTCGACAGGCTTCACGTTATAGGCATTGGTGAACGTAAATGCCACATCGCCGTCTGGCTTGTGGGATACGCTCAAATTACCCTTGCCGTCATCGGTCACGGTGTAGGAAACCTTGCGCGTGGCGTTGGCGTCGTTGGTCACGCCAGCGACCTCGCCGGACTCAGTCACGGTGTAAGTAAAGGTGTGCTCGCGCTTCTCGGGCTTCTCGCCCAGAGCCTTGTTAAGGTCGTCGAGCGTAAAGGTAATCTTGCCAAAGTCGACCTTGCCCTTGGCATCATTGGTCGCGCTCGCGTTCGTGGGCATGGGTGCGCCCTCTTCACCGGTCACGGTAAAGGTGAACTTGCCGGCAATGTCAGCCGGGGTCAGGCCATCAGGAACCTGCAGATTCTTCTTGCCCACAAGCGATACCTCGACAGGCGCGGCAGTGTAGGCGTTCACAAACTCGTTGCCGGCATCGCCGTAGACAGCCGTCGCCGTCAGGGTACCATCGCCGTTGTCGACAACGGTCACATATGCGTCAATTGCCGCCGTGGTAGTGCTCACGCCCGCAGGCAGCTCGCCGGTCTGCTCGGCAGCAATGTAGCGAATGGTCCACGTGGGCTTGTCTGAGCTAGCGTCAAACGACGCCTTGTCTTCCTCGACCAGCTTGGCAAGCGACTCGGTCGTGTACGTCAGCGGACCGAACTCAACCTTGCCACCCTTGTTGGTTGCATCCAGCAGAACCTCGTCGTGCCCCGCATAGCTCAGCGCAAACTTAAATTCGTCATCGGCCATCAGGCGCCCCGTGAGCGTCTTGGTAGCCTCAAGAGTCAGCGGGGTTTCCGTCTTGGCGCTATAGATGTTCGTGAACTTAGTCTCACCCGAGGTCTTTTCAACGTCGGCCTTAAGCTCACCCTTGGCGTTAACCGTCACAGCCACCTTGAACGTGGCAACGTTCTTGCTGTAGGTAATGCCACCGGCGTCGCCCTTGACCTCGCGGACCTCATAGGTGTACTCGCCCGGCTCGGCATAAGTAATCTTGCCAAAGTTAATGGCTGCCTTGCCCTTGTCGAGATCGGCATTGGTCACAGTTACGGTCGCGGGGTCGGGCATCGGGGCATTGTTGTCGGACGTCGCGGAGAGCTCAAACTCAAACGCATCCGTATCCGCCCACTTGCGGCCCTCGAGCACCTTGGTCAGACCAAAGTCAGTCTTGGTATCCACCGTTGTCGGCTTGGTTGCAAGGCTAAAGATAATCTTGCCGTTGTTGCCCAGGTGCGAATGCACGTGCGTGGAAGTCGCAACGGAGGAAAGGTCATTCCACCTGGGGTTAAGCACGTCGCGCGCGGTCTCGGTCTTGTTACCATTCACCTCCACATCGTCCTTGGTGGTATGCAGCTGGTCGATATAGGCCAAGCGCGCGGTTCCCTTATTAAAGGACCAATAGCCGTCATCTTTGACCAGAGCGCCGTCGTAGCTGGCGATCTCGTGCCCCTCAAACTCCACAACGGCATAGTCGTCCTTCGGCTTGCCGTTTGCGCCCATCGCCACAAACTCGTCCTTGTAGTAATAGACGTCGTTGCCCTGCGGCTTTACCGTCGCGCGCTGGGTGCATTCCTTGTCCGTGTAGATAGGCGTGATTTTTTGGAAGTAATAGTAGCTGTTGGTATCGGCGGGCTCAAACTCGGCGACAACATCGCCCAGCTCGCCGCCCGACCACTTGTTGGCCAGGAAGTAGACCGTCTGGTTGTCGGCGTCCTTGTGGTCATCGATATACTTCTTGAGCACCTTATCGGGCGTAAACAGGTTGTTGCGTGCTTCGTCCTTGACGCTCGAGGTGTATTTAATCTGAATAGGCTTGATGTCATTGAGCGACGTGCGCTCAAAGATCCCGTTTTCCATGTCCACGTGATAACGGATCAGCGGAATCAGCGATGCGGGGATCTTAACCGTCACGATATCGCCCTGCTGCGCATTGGCAGAGCGCTCGACGGTGATGACCAGGTCCTTGGCCACGCCCGAAAACTCGTACGTGTCCGTATTGCCCTTGGTTGTCTTGGTCACTTCATCAAAGGGGACGCCATTAATCTGAGCGCTGACAAACGTATCGACCTGCATAAAGTCGCCCAGCTCATCACTGAAGGTGATGTAGCCGGACTTGCTCTCGTCGTAACCATCCTCGATCTGAGTGGGAGAGCCCTTGCCCGAGGTGATAGAGCTCGAGATATCATCAAACACCTTCTTGAGCTCATCGGCATTCGACGCAGCCTTGTAGAAATCGGAATTCTCGGTGCGCTTACCAAGCTCATTGGTTGTGTAGGACGTGGCGTTTGGATAGTTGCTCGACACGGCGTGCATGAACTTGTTTTCGTCGCTCGTCCAGTAGTTCGTAGGCTCGTCAGCGGGATTCGCATCATCAAAGATGCCGATGGTGTAGACCGTAGCGCCTTTCCCCTTCATTTTCTTGGCGGCGACTATGGCATTATTGGCAACCGTAGGGTTAAAGTTCCTGACGTCTGTGGGCGTGCCGTCCGTAAAGAACACAACTACCTTCTGGGCATCCTCGCGGCCCGACATGTCGCGAGCAAGTTCAAGGCCGTAATCAGCCCGCGTGGCACCGGCAGGTTCGATCTGGCCGACCGTATTCTTAAGTTCCGTCGCAGCGCTATCAACACACGGCGTCAGGCTCTTCATGGTCTGCGAGTAGTTGTGCGTGTATCCCTGACGATCGCGATACGTATCGTTGCCGATCTCGTTTTTCTTTGCACCCGAAAACTTAACGATGGCAACCTGATGCCGCTTATTCGTATCTTTAATGCTCTTGTTTTGCTCGGCGATGGTGTCGATAAAGGAACTGGCAGCTGCCTTGAGTGCGTCGATGCGTTTGGTCGAATCGCTGTCACCCATGTCATTATCCATCGACCCGGAGGCATCAAGCACCATCACGATATCGAGCGGTTTAGTGACCAGCGACGTTGTGTCAGAAGTCGAAGACATCGTGGAGAGCGTCGTCACAAAGTCGGACTTTTCGTCCTGCGCCGGCTCGACCGTCTTGTCCGTCCAGATTCGGCCTACATAACGTGTCGTCAGGTCCTGCTCGCCGCCCGACGCCTAGTACTGCCAGCGGCCGGTGGTGTCAGGGTCGACTATCTTTCCGCTCACCGTCGGTCCGTCCATTCCGGTGCTGGACCTGGCGTTGGCCTCGGGCAGCATGGCAAATGCTGCAGCCGGCAACACCAGCACCACGGCCAGTATCACCGCCAAGAGACCCCTCGTGTACTTACTCATCGCGTCTCCCTTCTCGCGGTCTCAGACCTTGCAACAGCCTAAAGTTACGAAATGAGACACAATTTGGGCAGGTGACACATGTTCCAGATTCGGTTTTTGGCGTGAGACAAATGTCTCACCAAAGTTGAGACACGGCGTTTTCGCAGGAAAACGGGTGCGACTCAAGATGGACGGGGCAAAAGGGCCCGTTTTCCTCCATCCCCGAGGGAGCAGTCGACGGCGCTCGCCACGAAATGAGCCTATCTACTACGTTTAGTCCGGTACCCCCGACCACAATCGCGTTTCATGCAAAATCGCAGGCGTTCTACCTGCGGTTTTCTTTTCGCGTTTTTCGCCGTGGTTGAGGGTAGCCACCCAAACGTAGTAGATGGGCCTATTTCGTGGCAGACGGGTCACGCGGCAGCCCTCACAAGGCAAAAATGATCCGTTTCCCTCTGTCCACGGGAGATCAAGGGCTGCTACGGATATGGTGCTATTTCAAAACTATGCCGGATTACGGGGCTAAAGTCGGAGTCCTCATCCATACAGCCTTTTTTTGAAAAACGGCAAGCAGTCTACCTGCGGTTTTGTTTTTGCGATTTTCCGTATGGTCGGAGGTTCGCTGTCCAGCCCCGTAATCCGGCATAGTTTTTGTTCGCAGAGGCTTAACCGCGCGTTCACGCGCGGGGCCGGTGG
>OATI01000534.1_pt1 | contig 30936 bp, 21 predicted proteins | sample 1494981 | NCBI WGS metagenome assembly OATI01 (sample SAMEA2579952, study PRJEB22360) | human gut metagenome
CTTCGGGGTACTCCCTCTATAAACAGAGGGAGAGTTGAAATACTCCCTGTCTTCGGGAAGAGTCACCAGCTCCTCCTCTGTTTATAGAGGAGGTGGCACGAAGTGACGGAGGAGTTTTGGAGGATAAAATACCTTTTGACACAGCCTCTTTATTTTAACATAGCACCTCTCATCCTCAACCATATACCCCCAAGTTCCCCTCCCACAACCATCCCCCTCCCGCCTAAAAAGTACAATTCTTAGCGATTCTACACACACTTTTTTCTCCATTTTACCGTAAAAATCAAGAAAAAGATGTATTTTCGAAGAACATAAAATCATTGGTTGTGAAAAGGAACATTTTACTTGCATTTCTGACAATTCTTGTCTTATTAAATAGTGCGGCGATCGGATATTACGTTTATCATGATCAGAAGGAACATGAAGAGAACGAGGAACCACCATTCCACCTCATGAAATCATCAGACGTGGACTTCCCGACAACATTCAGCCTGGCTGGGGAAGAGGTCCCACTGGAAAGAATCGACGTGGCAGAGGCATTCAAAAAAGAGTTAATCGTGAACACCTACTTACATTCACACACGATCCAAGTTTTAAAAAACGCCCCCCGCTATTTTCATATCATCGAACCCATCCTAAAAGCGGAAGGAGTTCCGAATGATTTCAAGTACTTAGCCGTCATCGAGAGTAGTTTGAACCCACTGGCCGTATCTTACGCCGGAGCCGCAGGAATATGGCAGCTCATGAGTGCGACGGCTAAAGAACTAGGGTTAGAGGTGACGAATGACGTGGACGAACGCTATCACGTGGAAAAGGCTACCCGGGCCGCTTGTACCTATTTGAAAAAAGCCTACCAAAAATTCGGTTCCTGGACACTGGCCGCCGCCTCTTATAACGGAGGTATGAATATGCTCTCCAGACAAATGGACCGACAAAAAGAAAAAAACTTTTACGACCTCCTGCTAGGTGAGGAAACCGGGAGATACGTGTACCGCATGTTGGCTTTAAAGCAAATCATGGAAGAACCTCACCTGTACGATTTTTACGTGGATCACTTGTATCCCGTGGAGCCGACCACGCAGGTCAAAGTAACCAAAAATATAAAGGATCTGGCGGATTTCGCACAAGAACACGGAATATCCTATAAAACGTTGAAACGCTTTAATCCCTGGTTACGGCAGACCTCGTTAAAAGTCGGGAAACATAAAACGTATTATATTGCCATTCCCGAAAACAAGCAGGCATACAAGTAAAAATATTCGGCACGCTATTTGTACCACCCTGCCTATATTGGATGTAAAAAAACTCCCAACATGGAAAAGAATAAAATAACCGTCTTTTGTGAAAACAATGGACAAGAATACCAGATACCCACGGGATCTAGTTTAAAAGAATTCAAGAAAATCGTGTTCCCTATGAATCATCAGAACATTCTGGGGGCATTAGTTAATAACGAGGTGCAGGACCTGCATTACGAGATATATAACCCCAAATACGTGAATTTCGTCGATGTCACCACGTTGGATGGATATAGCGTGTACTTACGCTCTCTTATTTTCGTACTTTACAAGGCGATACATAATCTCTACCCGAAAAAAACGCTTGTCGTGGAATATCACCTTTCTAACGGAATATTCTGCCGTCTGGCAAACAAGGAATTCGTTCTCACCGGGGACAGGATCACCGAGATAAAAAAAGAAATGCAACGCATCATCGACCACGATTACGAGATCATGCGTACGGAAACTCCCACGGAAGAAGCAATCAAACTTTTTAACAGACAGGGTCTAAAGGATAAAGAGTTATTACTTTCCACACGAGGAAAGATGTTTACCTCCGTTTATTCCATTGACGGCACCTGTGACTATTTCTACGGGACGCTGGCTCCTTCCACCGGATGCTTGAAAGTATTCGACCTGATGGATTACAAGGATGGAATGTTATTAATGCCACCCAAACGCACGAACCCGACACAAATAGTCCCGTTCGTACCCCAAGAAAAGCTGTTCAGCACGTTCAGCGAGTTCAAACGCTGGGGAAAGATCTCCGAGGTTATGCAAATTGGGCATTTAAACCAAGCCATCGAACATAAACACGCCGGGGATATGATTAAGGTAAGCGAGGCCCTGCACGAGAAAAAGATTTCCCAGATCGCTGACCAAATCAAGAAACAGAAAAAGGTAAAAGTTGTGCTTATTGCCGGTCCTTCCTCTTCGGGCAAGACCACGTTCGGAAAGCGATTAGCCATCCAGCTATTAGTGAACGGCATCAAACCCGTCAATTTATCTCTGGATAATTATTTCGTGAACCGGGAAGATACTCCCCGGGATGAAAAAGGAGAATACGATTTCGAGACGATCGACGCCTTGGACATCAACACCTTCAACGATAACATCATGAGTTTATTGAGAGGTGAAGAAGTGGAAATACCCAAATTCTCGTTCGAAACAGGTCAACGTTTCTACGACGGAGAGAAATTAAAGATGAGCAGTAATAACGTGGTTATCGTGGAAGGTATTCACGGGCTGAACCCCAAATTAACCGAATATCTGCCTCATGAAAGCCTATTCAAAATATTTATTTCGGCTCTTACGGTGATCTCTATCGATAATCACAACATTATCAACCCATCGGATAACCGTTTGATCCGCCGTATGGTTCGGGATCACAAATACCGGGGATATTCGGCTCTCGACACCTTAAAAAGATGGGAAAGCGTACTTTCCGGTGAACAGAAACACATCACCCCCTATCAGGAAGAGGCCGATGTCATGTTTAACTCGGCACTCGTGTACGAACTGGGAGCCTTGAAGCAACAAGCCGTTCCATTATTGGAAGAAGTGCTGGTAAAATACCCGGAACACTCCAAGGCGAAACGCCTGTTGAAGTTCTTCTCGTACGTCCAAGCCGTACCTACCCGTGAAATACCACCGACTTCCATTCTCCGAGAATTCCTGGGCGGAAGTTCGTTTAAATATTAAACGAACAAAGAAGTGGAGTTTATTTTTAAAAAGCTCCACTTCTTTATAAATATTTCACCTCTACTCCATTCACTAACGAACCCACCTCATAATCTCGCAAGGTTCGTCGGCAATGTATTGAGCCCCGTTTGCCAATAATTCTTCCCGATCACGGAATCCCCATGTCACCCCGATCGAAGTTACACCGCTATTTACTGCCGTTTGCATATCCACGCCGGAATCTCCCACGTAAAGGACCTCCTCTTTCGTGACTCCTGCCTCTTTCATAATATCGAAGACAATCGTGGGATCAGGTTTCACGGGAATCCCCTCCCGTTGTCCATAAACAAAATCAAAAAGTCCCTCACCGAAATATTCCGGAATTAACTCTTTTGTAGCCGCATGATATTTATTAGAAGCCACGGCTAACAATAAATGACGACGTTTCAGCGTCTTCAGTAACTCACAAATCCCATCATAAGGAGCCGTAAAGTCAGCTTTATGCTCGGCATAATAAGCCATGAAATCTTTCCGGATCTTCAACATATTCTCGTGCGAGCGTTCTGCCTCCGGCAATGCCCGTTCAAGCAACTTGTCAATTCCGTTTCCCACGAAATAACGAAAAGCAGGCAATTCATGTGTCGGATACCCATGTCGCCGTAAAGCATAATTCGTACTCGTCGCCAAATCCTGTAAAGAATTCAACAATGTTCCATCCAGATCAAAAATTACCAACTTCGTCATAGTTCCTCTATTTTTTAGTGATGACAAAAGTATACATATCCGGGGAAACGGCAAAATCGAGTTGCGCATAGACACGATTCGCAACATTCATTAACACGATTCTTAATTAATGTTCAATACAATACAAGTAAAGTTCGCAGTTTCCCATCATGTTCCATCACTTATTTCACTATATTCCAGTACATTCTCTCCCGTCTCCCGCCGTACCTTCACTACTAACTTAACGATAAGTCATCGATAAGTTACCGATAAGTCATCGATCCTCAGCCGACAAGTTATAGTCAATCAAACCTGAACTTCCTGCCAAGATACAGGCGAGACAGGCTTGCAACTACGATAAAAGTCATGATCAACAAGCGACAGACATTATCCCAATGGCATAACACACGAAAAAAGAGGTTGCCGTAACAACCTCTTTCAGCACGGGAGGAGAGGTTCGAACTCCCGACCCTCGGTTTTGGAGACCGATGCTCTACCAACTGAGCCACTCCCGTATTTCGTGCTGCAAATTAAGGTAATTTAAACGAGAAAAACAAGTCCCATCCGGAAGTACACGTAAAAAATATTGCCTAAAAAATACTTGCTATCCCACAAGTATCAGGAGTTCAAGCAACAAATTCATCCAACAAAATACAAAACCTCATGACAATTCTAAAATTAAACCGTATTTTTGTCCCCCGACTTCAATAAAAAGGAACATGGAAAAAGCTGTAGTTGGTCTCAGCGGAGGCGTGGATAGTTTCGTTACGGCACTTCTGTTACAACAACAGGGTTTTGAAGTTATTGGTGTCCACCTGCAATTATGGGAATCACGGGTCGGCTCCTCGCAAGAACCGGAAGTCGAGGAATTGTGTAAACAAACGGGCATCAAACTCTACCGGTTAAATGGTAGACAACTTTTCCAAGAACAGGTGGTCCAACCCTTCATCCAAGGTTACCTTTCGGGAATTACCCCCAACCCGTGCGCCACGTGTAACAGCTTTGTCAAATGGAATCTACTTCGAGACTTGGCAAACGAACTAAAAGTACACCATGTCGCCACGGGACACTACATTCGGATTCTCCCTTTCGCGAACCATTATTACGTCCATAAAGGAGTTGACCCGAATAAAGACCAATCGTACTTCTTATGGGGCGTACCGGAAGAAATTCTATGCCGGGCCATCCCCCCATTAGGAGATTACACGAAAACACAGGTAAAGGAAATGGCCAAAGAACACGGGTTTATCCACTTGGCTGAAAAACAGGAAAGCATGAGTATCTGTTTTCTTGAGAAAGGAGACTACCGGGATTTCATCGCCCGCCAGCCGGGGACAGACTCTTGTTTCACACCCGGCCGGATCGTGGATGAATTCGGAAATCACGTGGGAGAACATACCGGAATCGTGAATTACACCGTGGGACAAAAGAGAGGAATCCCACCCAAGGAACAATTCCCACAATATGTTTCACGCCTATCCCCATCCACGAACCAAATCGTCGTGGGAGATAAGGCAAGCCTACACCGAAGGACCTTTACTCTCGGGCAAGTTCATTTTATTAATCCCGAAGAAATTCATTCACAAGACATAGAAGTTAAAGTACGAGGTATCGGGCTGAACCCGGAAGGATTCGTACAACTATCTTTCCAACCCGACCGGACATTACACGTACAACTCTCCTCTCCCGCATGGGCTATTGCCCCCGGACAACCGGCTGTCTTTTATCGGGAAGACCGGGTAATCGGTGGCGGGATCGTCCTATAACCTTTCAAAACATCATGACATGACATTTTCAGATATACTCCAACAACAATACAAACTATCCTCGGATAGTATCCTCCTTCTCCTTAAAGATGCAATAACCATCTCTTTCAACAAAAAAGAACCCATCGTGCAGGAAGGGCAACGCAATGATTATATTTATTTCGTGGAAAAAGGTTCTGTCCGTGGATTTATCGAACGGGAAGGTAAGGAGTTTACCCTATTGTTTGCATTCGAGGGAGATATGGCCGCCACCATGCCAGACCTGTCACAAACACCGATAGCTAAATTCACGCTAGAAACCCTCGAATCTTCCACGCTCGTGAAAATCTCCCGTTCTCACTTGGAATACCTCTTCCTTCATTCCCTGGAATTGGCAAACTGGGGACGCAAACTGATGGAAAAGACCATGCAGGAGTACGAACATTATTTTATCGAGTACTACTGGGCCGATAAAGGCCACCAGTATCAAATGCTAATAAAAGAATTCCCGCAACTCTTACAACGAGTTTCGTTAAAAGAAATCGCCTCATACCTAAACATCACGCCTCAGTCATTAAGCCGAATTCGGGCTCATTTGAAATAAATCTTACACGAGCATCACCGCTAAACAAAAAATAAAACCAACATCTGTGCCGTCAGTACCCTCAAGAACATCGTGAGCGGGTACACCGTGGCGTAACTCACGGCAGGAGCATCGTTTCCCACGATTCCATTGGAGTAAGCCAATGCTGGCGGGTCGGTCATACTTCCGGCCATTAACCCCATCAACGTGAAATAATTCACTTTATATATGGTGCGGGCAATTATCCCGATAATAATTAAAGGAACCACGGTAATAATAAAACCGTAACCAATCCAGGCATAACCACCTCCATCAATAATGGTCTCCACAAACCCATCGCCTGCACCCAACCCGACACTCGCAAGGAACAAGGCAATCCCCACTTCCCGCAACATCAGATTGGCACTCATAGTCGTGTAAGTCACCAAACCGTATTGAGGACCGAAACGACTGATCAAGATAGAAATAATCAACGGACCTCCCGCTAATCCCAGCTTTACCGGCTGAGGAATACCGGGGAAAGTAAATGGAATACTCCCCAGCAAAATTCCTAAGAATATACCCAAAAATATGGATACCAGATTCGGTTCACGCAAACGACGTAAAGAGTTACCCAACACCTTTGCCACATTCGTAACGGCAGCTTCCGGACCGACAATCGTCAAGCGATCCCCGATCTGTAACTGCAAATTCGGTTTAGCCACCAAATCCACCCCGGCTCGATTCACCCGGGTCACGTTAACCCCGAAACAATTCCGCAACCGCATCTCTCCTAACATTTTCCCGTTCACCTCTCCTTTGGTGATCACGATTCGACGAGACACCAGTTGCTTATCCAACTGTTCCCAAGCAACTTCAACCCGTTCCCCGAGAAAAGCAGTGATCGCATCAATATCTTGTAAGGCAGCCACGACAAGTAATTTATCCCCCTCGCGCAAGCAAGTCTCGGAAGAACCTATTTCAATCCGGTCATCCTCGTGGCAAACCCGCGAAAACACGAACTTTCGGTTTATCAAACGGGTAATTTCCATCAAATCCTTACCAAACAAAGCCGGATTCGTTACCCGCACGGAAAACTGTTGAGCCCCGTTGGCCCGATCCCCGTCCTGCCGTTCCAAATCCTCGTTCTCCTTTTCGAACTTCACCCGGAAGATCACCCGCATCAACAAGATCGACCCGATAATCCCGATCACGCCCAACGGATAAGCCACCGCATACCCCAAAGCAATCGTGGGATCATTCACTCCCGTCATATCCGAATAGGCTTGTTGAGCGGCACCCAATCCCGGCGTATTAGTCACGGCCCCGGAAAGAATACCGACCATCGTTGTAATCGGTAACCCGGTAACGACATGGATAACATACGTGGTAACCACCCCCAACAACACGATTCCCGTGGCCAGCATGTTCAAAGTTAAGCCTCCCTTCCTAAAAGAGGAGAAAAAACCGGGACCAACCTGTAATCCCACGGAATACACGAACAGGATCAAGCCGAATTCTTTCATGAAATGCAACGTATGCCCATCTACCCGCATCCCGAAATGACTGCAAATAATCCCAACAAAAAGAATCCAGGTTATTCCTAACGAAACTCCCCAAATTTTCACTTTCCCAAGCACGATCCCCAAAGCGATAACGATTGCGAACATTAACACCGAATGAGCAACCCCCTGTCCAAAAAACAGCTCACTTAACCAAGACATACTTATTTTAGATTTTAAATTTTAGATTTCAAGTTAAGTAACTCGCTATTTTATCACTCAGCACTCTCCGGGTCTTTTACCTTTTTATCGATAGAACGGCAAAATTCAATATCATCCCGAAACAACTTACGATAAGTAATATAAGTCTGAGATTGTTTTGCTCCGATATAATCCATCAAGTGCATCATCTGTGGGTTGAAATCTCCCACCCAACTCATATCCAACCAATCATATGTCTTCTTCGACAAAATGATATTCTTACAGAAAGCATAAATCATAGCAGCCTCCACCCCACGCCCCTGGAATTCGGATGCAACTCCAAAGATCAATCCCAAGGCCACACGCCCCCGCTTGATATGACGATAATACAGGAATTTCAAAATACCCAACCCGCTAATCTTACCATTCACGTGTTTCACGATATAGTTCAATTCCGGAATCATGATAAAGAAACCGATAGGTTCCCCTTTATAGTAAGCAAAATACAATAAATCAGGATCAAGCACAGGTTTCAGGGTCTTGAATAACACCTCCACCTGTTCCTTATCCATCCCCCCGACGCCATGCACGTTCAAGTTCCACGCCTTATTATAAATCGTCAGGAAAGAATCTTTCGCCTGCCGGGGAGTCATTTCACGATAGGAAATAATCCGGTAATCTTCATTTTTCAACAACCGTTCCGACTTCCAGACCACTACCTTGGAAAGACTTTCCTCCACCAAGCGAGTCCGGTAGATATATTGTTTGAAATAGTCACGGAACCCGTAGTTCTCGAAAAACGGAACATAATATTTATGCGTGTAGGGCATTTGGAATACAGGCGGTTTGAAACCGTCTACCAACAATCCCCACCACTCGTTACGCTCCCCGAAATTCACCGGCCCCTCCATGGACTCCATTCCCCGTTCCTCCAGCCATGCCCGACAACGATCGAACAGCATGAAAGCGGCCTCCTGATCATTAATACACTCGAAGAAACCCATTCCCCCCACCGAGTAGGAATCCAAATGGCAGGAACTTCTATCAATAAAAGAAGCCACCCGCCCAACACATTGGCCTTTCTCATCCCGTAACAGCCAACGGGTACACTCGCCATGCTTGAAAAACGGATTCTTTGCCGGATCGAAAACCTTCGTGATGTCATTATCTAAAGGCCGTACCCAATTTTCGTCATTCTTGTAAAGGGATACAGGTAGCAGCAAAAATTCTTTTGCTTGCTTTTCGTTCAAAACCTCTTCAATAGTGTATTTCATATCTTTATAAACTAATATTTTCAACTTTTACCGGTGAGTGTACACGCACCTGTAATAAATAAATGCCCCGACGAATCCACACGACAATCACGGCTAACACGACACGGGGAAATATCAACCATCCCGCAGGTAATCCCATCACGGCAAACAACAACGGATCCTCCAGTTGCGAATGAGAAATCGCCAAGTGATGATTCAGCAAATCTGCCTCCTGATGTCCCAGTTTCCCCGTCTTGGCATAATCCATCATGATCGCGGAACCGTAAGCCAATCCGACAGTGTTCCCCACCAACCACAGGAAAGCCACATCCGGATTCAGCCCGAACAAGCGCATTAACGGGGATAACATGGCAGACAATATTTTCAAAATACCGAACTCTTCCAACAACCGTTGCAATATCATCAACCCCGAAATCACCAGCACGATTTTCAGCCCCAGCATCACACTACTTTCCAGCCAATGCAACATCGTCTCCCAGAAACCGAGAGAAACCGCCGTTTCCGCCATCATCTTCCCGTTCATTTCCGGCAGCAACCAATTCAAACCAATTGCCGCAACGAAACTTCCCAAGACTCGCAAGATCACCATCCACACCGCAGACGAACCGGTCTTCTGTAACACGATAGTTTCCACGACAAAGTTATGGGAAATCAAACACATCGTCGCCATAATCAAACTTTCCCGCACGGAAAAATCAAGCGTGGAAAGCAAAGCAATCACAGTATATATATTCGTAAATATACTGGTAACGAACACTAAGGCTGCATCTCCCGGCAAACCGATCAAGGTAAACAAAGGGGATGCGAATGAAGAAATATAAGGCAGAATATTAAAGTATGACAGCAAGGTCACGAACAAAGATACCGGCAACATGATTTTCAAAAACCATACTGACGTCTTTATCGCCACGGGTAAGGCCTTTTTCACACATTCCCAAACCCTCGCACTGTAATTTGACATACTTTTTAATTGAAAATTGAAAATTGAAAATTGAAAATGATAAAACCTCATTTACACTTTCCGAATTTTCTTATTAAACTTTTAGCTTTTATCTTTTAATTTTTATCTCAATTCATCGGTTAACAATCTGATTTCCATTGTCGGACTGATTCGCTCGTAGAGGATGTTATAAACAGCCTCCGTGATGGGCATATGGACTTTATACTGCTGATTGATTTCATGAATTCCTTTCACGCCAAAGTACCCCTCGGCAACCATCAACATCTCCATTTGCGCGGACTTCACAGAATATCCTTTCCCGATCATCGTACCGAATGTCCGGTTCCGGCTGAACTGGGAATAGGCTGTTACTAACAAATCACCCAAGTATGCAGAAAATTTAATATCTCGTTGAATCGGATGCACGGCATTCACAAAGCGTTCCATTTCCTGAATGGCATTAGCAACCAACACGGCCTGAAAATTATCGCCATATCGCAATCCGTGACAGATTCCCGACGCAATAGCAAAAACGTTTTTCAGCACCGCGGCATACTCGGCCCCGTATATATCATCGGAAATCGTGGTTTTCACGTAGAAACACTCGAATAATTGAGCCACAGTCCGTGCTACCCGCAGGTTCTCACTGGAGAATGTCAGATAAGACAAACGTTCCAAAGCTATTTCCTCCGCATGGCAAGGTCCGGAAATAATTACAATCTGTCCTAGAGGTACCTCATATTTCTGGTGGAAGAACTCCCCGATAAGTAGATTCTCATCCGGAATCATTCCCTTGATAGCCGAAACGATAATCTTATCTTTCAACGACACTTGCAACCTTGGAGTTACCACGTTTTGCAGGAAAGCACTCGGGATGGCGAACACGATCACATCGGAATTCATGATCACCCAATCCAAATCATCCGAGAACGAGATTTTGTCTATATCAAAATCGACACCACACAAATACCGCGGATTGTGTTTTAATACTTTAAAGGCCTTTATCGATTCAATGTTTCTCATGAACCAATTAATATGCCCGTTATTTTCTGTCAGCATTTTAGCGATAGCGGTAGCCCAACTACCCCCACCTACGACTCCAATCCTTGGTTTCTCAACTATTTCCATGATACCAATAAGTTTATAAAGTTCATAAAGTTATAAAGTTTATAAGGCCCAAAAAATAACTTTATAGACCTTATAAACTTTACAAGCCTTAGAACCTATTTTATCCAGCTTTTTACCTCGTCCGGAGATAAGGTCTTCAAGCCCAATTTCATTTTTTTATTTAAACCGCTCAATTCCTGATGCAACTTGTTCGGATTCTCTACCGCCTTCAAGGCTTCCACGGTCTGGTAACCGGCTTTACGAACCACGGCAACCCAATCAGCCGGGATTCCCAGCTCAATAAATTTCTCGTCTGTATCCACGGTAGCCACTTTCTCCGGTTTCATTTGCGGGAACAACAGTACATCCTGTATAGACGGGCTATTAGTCAGGATCATACAAAGCCGATCGATTCCGATACCCATTCCCGAGGTCGGGGGCATACCGTATTCCAAGGCACGCACAAAGTCGTAATCAATAAACATGGCTTCATCATCCCCTCTTTCCTGAAGTGCCAACTGATCTTTGAAACGATTCAACTGATCAATCGGGTCATTTAGTTCGGAGTAAGCGTTAGCCACCTCCTTACCATTCACGAACAACTCGAAACGCTCCGTTAATCCGGGATCTGAACGATGCATCTTAGTTAGCGGAGACATCTCCACCGGATAGTCGTAAATAAAAGTCGGCTGTATATAATGACTTTCACATTTCTCTCCGAAGATCTCGTCAATCAACTTACCCTTACCCATCGTCTCGTCCACGTTCAAGCCGATAGACAAACAGAATGCCCGGATCTCATCCTCACTCTTACCTGTGATGTCAAACCCGGTATATTCTTTAATCGCCTCGGACATCTTCACGCGCTTGAACGGACGCTTGAAATCCACCTCGTTCTCCCCGAAAGGAGCTTTAGTTGTCCCGTTCACGGCCATTGCCGCTGCCTCGATCATTCTCTCTGTGCTATCCATCATCCACAAATAATCCTTGTACGGCACGTACACCTCCATACAAGTAAATTCCGGGTTATGCGTCCGGTCCATACCCTCGTTACGGAAATTACGGGAAAACTCGAACACCCCGTTAAAACCGCCCACGATCAAACGTTTCAGGTACAACTCGTTCGCGATACGCAAATAGAACGGAATATCCAGCGCATTATGATGCGTGATAAACGGACGCGCCGAAGCCCCTCCCGGTATAGCCTGCAACACCGGAGTCTCCACCTCCAAACATCCCATTTCCGTGTAGAACTGACGGATGGCGTTGATCATTTTCGTACGCTTGATAAACACATCCTTCACCTGCGGGTTCACGATCAAATCCAAATAACGTTGACGGTATCTCAATTCCGGATCGGTAAAAGCATCAAACACTTTACCATCCTTTTCTTTCACAACCGGTAGTGGACGCAAGGACTTGGACAACATCACCAACTCTTTCGCGTGAACTGAGACCTCTCCCATGTTCGTGCGGAACACGAATCCCTTGACTCCCACAATGTCACCAATATCCATTAACTTTTTGAAAACGGTATTATACATCGTGCAAGCTTCATCCCGACTCACATCATCCCGACTCACGTAGACCTGAATCCTACCTTCGGCATCCTGTAATTCAAAAAATGAAGCCTTACCCATAATCCGCCTGCTCATCATTCGCCCGGCAATCACAACCTCTTGCAATTCCTCCGGTGATTTTTCAAATTTATCCAGGATCTCTTTAGAAAGGTGAGTTACTTTAAATTCCGGTGCCGGATAGGCATCTATTCCCAAATTTTTCAACTCGTTTAAAGAGTTCCGGCGAATAATTTCCTGTTCGCTTAATTCTGCAAGACTCATTTTTATATGCTTTAAAAGGTTATATAAAATCTATTTTATCACCGGGCATACGCCCGCTCTAAATTTTATTCAAAAATTAATGTGCAAAGATAATAAATAAAGTGCAAAGAAGAAAGTAAAAGGGCTGCTCTCCCTCGTTATTTACATTTCCCCTGCTTTTTGTTAAAATTTTATCACCAAAAATTCAATCTTATTTTTATACAACTGAAACACAACCGTATAACCTTATTTAGAACAAACCTGTTAAAAAATATAATCAGTATTCTTTTGAAATCCCAAGGAATTTCTGCTTCTTTGTAGCAGAATAGGAGAAAGAGATAATGAAAAAAAGATGGGTCATCAACACCCCACCCGAGTGGGAAAAAATTGACAAACTATCCAAAGAACTTAACTGCAGTCATGTTATCGCGAACTTGCTTTTGCAACGCGGTGTGGACACTGCAGAAGAGGCCCATGCTTTCTTCAATCCCACCCTCAACATGCTCCATGACCCGTTCTTGATGAAGGATATGGATAAAGCAGTTCTCCGGTTGGAAAAAGCAATCAGCACCGAGGAAAAAGTCATGATCTACGGCGATTACGACGTGGACGGTACCACGGCCGTTGCTTTACTCTATAAATACCTGAAAAATAAATGCGAGAATCCGGAGTATTACATCCCGGACAGGTACACGGAAGGCTACGGGGTTTCCATCTTGGCCATCGATTATGCGGCCCGCAACGGGATCACACTCATGATCGTAACCGATTGTGGAGTGAAAGCCGTGGAGAAAGTCCGTTACGCAAAATCCAAAGGAGTGGATGTTATCATCTGTGATCATCACACCCCAGGGGACGAACTTCCGGATGCCGTTGCCGTCCTCGACCCGCAACGGAAAGATTGTCACTATCCCTACCGGTGGTTAAGCGGTTGCGGTGTCAGCTTCAAACTGGCGCAGGCATATAGCATGAAACACAACTTGCCGATGGCAGACCTGTACAAATTGTTGGACTTGGTTTGTGTCAGCATTGCCAGTGACATTGTTCCGATCACGGGAGAGAATCGCATCCTCGCCCATTTCGGTTTATTACAATTAAACAGAAAACCCAGCCTGGGATTAAAAACGATACTAAGTTTCTCCGGAATCGGTAAAGACCTGACGATAAATGACATTGTTTTTCGCATAGGCCCAAAAATCAACGCGGCAGGGCGAGTTGAATCGGGGAATAAATCAGTTGAACTCCTGATTGCCGATGACGAGACCAGAGCCACGGAAGTCGCCGCAAGTATCAACAACTTCAACGATCAACGCAAAAAGCTGGATCACGACATCACCGAAGAAGCCCTCGAATACATCAATCAGTCCCACTACGACCAATCCCAAAAAGCAACCGTACTTTACAACCCGAACTGGCACAAAGGTGTCATTGGAATCGTTGCTTCACGTCTGACGGAATATTACTACCGCCCGACCGTGATCCTGACAGAATCCAACGGTTTGGCTACCGGATCTGCTCGCTCCGTGGAAGGATTTGACCTGTATTACGCCATTTCACAATGTAGCGAATTCTTGGAAAATTACGGGGGACACAAATACGCGGCAGGACTGACATTAAGGCTTGAAAACATCGAACCTTTCAAGGCTAAATTCCAAAAAATCGTGAGTGAAACGATCACGGAAGAGATGTTGACACCCCAGATCAATATTGACGCCCAAATCAAATTAAACGACATCACCCCGGATCTTTATGCCATGATTCAGAAGTTCGCCCCGTTTGGTCCCAACAACACGATCCCCGTGTTCATGACTGAAAACGTGACGAATTTCATTGGTTCAAAACAAGTGGGACGTAACAACGAACACCTAAAACTGGTTGTCGTGGATGACACGAGAGTCTGCAACGACCGGAGTGGTATAGCTTTCGGTATGGGAGAGGCATTTTCCCGTATCAGTAAAGGTGAATATTTCGATATTTGCTACACCCTTCAGGAAAACGAATTCATGGGGAAAAGCGACATTCAAATGATGATTCGGGATTTAAAATTCAAAGAGGAATAAAACATGCAATCTTTATCTTCCAAACTATTGGAAAAAGCAGTAGAACAATTTGCTTCCCTTCCGGGAATCGGACGCAAAACAGCTTTGCGTTACGTGCTACACATGCTGCGCCAAAGCCCCGAAGAGGTAAAGCAATTTACAGCCAGTATCACCGCCTTGAAAGAATCTATCAAAGAGTGCCAGTACTGCCATAACATTTCAGACAGTGACACTTGCGAGATTTGTTCCGACCCGAAACGGGATACTCAAACGATATGTGTCGTGGAAAACATAAAGGACATCATGTCCCTTGAAGCCACCGGCCAATACCACGGGCTTTACCACGTTTTAGGAGGGATTATTTCCCCCATGGACGGCATAGGCCCATCCGACCTTCACATTAACTCTCTACTGGAGCGAGTGGCCAATCCTTCCGTAAAGGAGGTTATTTTCGCCTTGCGAGCCACCATAGAAGGAGACACCACGGGTTACTACATCTTCAAAAAACTCCCCCGCCGGGATGAAATCACGGTTAGCACCCTCGCCAAAGGTATCGCCATAGGTAATGACCTCGAATATACCGACGAACTCACACTGGGACGCTCCCTAGTAAACCGGGTAAAATTTAGTCTAAACGGATGATTTTCCTACATATTAAAAAGAATCCGCCTGAAACAGAAGCTTGAGGCGGATTCACATTTTCTTACGACGAACTATACTTTAGGCTGTACGATTACGGCATAATAATTATGATTTCCACTTAAAGCCAACTCCTCTGCCCGGTAATAACGATTTGCTCCTACTGGAGTACCGTCTTCATAAGTCAATCCTAATCCCCACGGATCATTACATTCAAAGAACAATTCTCCATCAACTACTTTGTATCCTTTAATCAGCAAGAAATGTCCCATCGTTCCACTATAATATTTATCAACTCGAGTCTCCGAATCTCCCGTTTCATTCTTCGATATATAGGACATACTTAAACAGACTATCACTAATTCCCCTGCATCGATATGAGCCTTCACTTGTACGGGGAATTTTTCTTTCATTTCCTCCTCGGTATTATCTAAATACTTCTCACTAGGAATTTCTTCCAGATAAGCAGGACTTCCCCCTCTACTACAAAAATTAATGAAATCCCGAACATCCCCCGGGTACCAGCTTAAATCCGTTGAAGAAGAAGAATAGTAACTAAAATATCTATAACTTCTAGCCCACTCTACGGTCATCTCCTCCATGGGCGATCCGTACCATATAACAGCCATCGCTCCAACAGCCGGTCCACAATTCCGATCCGCATAATCACCTGTATTTTGTTGATCCAAATAACAGCCCTCGGGATCTACCCCCTCGTTACTCTTCTCTTCTGTCAACCAAGCCCCCAACCCCCAAGCTATCGTGTAATCCGTGTTAGAAAGACTCACATCCCAGTAAGCACGATCACCATTTGATGCCGTGATTTTAAATGTTACTGGAGTTGAAAAATTCACAGGAGTCACACCACTAACCACCTCATCCTCATTCACACTTGCCCAAGCCCCCTCCGACAAAGTAAACACAGGTGTAATTTCTCTGTAATTCTCCGGTATATCGGATAATACATACGAAATACTTTTATTATCCGTATCAATCACGGCTTCCGTATCAATCCCCTCAATTGAAAATGATAAAATATCATTTCCGGCAAGTGACGTATTTTTATCATCATCAGAACAACCGTATGGGATCAAGCCCATAGAAAGCAATAATGTTCCACATACAAATGCTTTTATATTTTTCATCATATCAATTCTATATTAATTCGACAATTATTTCACCAATTGCTCCAACTGCATCCGCAATTTAGGATCCGAAGGACGTTTGGCATTTGCATCCACAATTTTCCCCTCTTTATCCACAATCACGATACGCGGAACCCCATGAATCAAATATTTCTTTACCAAATCCGATTTAAAACCACCCGGCACATTCAACTGTAACTCGGCACCCTTCTTATCTTTAACCATCTTTCTCCACAAAGCCATCAACTCATCCCCCGTATCCACTGACATTGAGATAAATACAATATTCTCTCCTTGCATATCATCTGCTAATTTCTCCATGTAAGGCATCTCTGCACGACAAGGAATACATCCCGTGAACCAGAAATCCAACACCATCACCTTGCCTTTAAAATCAGCAGAAGTATATTCTTTTCCTTTCACGTCAACCGCTTTAAACTCCGGAGCCATCTGTCCTCTTGCTATGGTTTTATGAGTTTCTTTGGACTCTTGGTAACGAGCCTCCAAAGCTGGTAACGCCTCCAATGCCTCCGGGTGAGTTATGTATTGACGAACCCCTTCCAGATAGGACGGGAAATCATCAGAATACCCTTTCTGTAACGTGAAATTCAATAACTCCACCAAGAACATGGAACGTACTTTTTCGTTGGCGATTCTTTTCGCATAAATTTCCATGTATTTATCCGGAGAAACCTCAATCCATCCTTTTTTTTCCATCTGCTCGAATGTCCCCAACACCATATTAAACCATTTCGGTATCTGCACAAGAGAAGAATCCGAGAAGTTTACCTCTTTCACGAAATCATAAAAATTATCCGACAGTTCAATTTTCACTTGAGGAGCAAACATTGCAGTATTAGCAGGGCCATTTAATTTTTGTAAATAAAAATCGCAATGATACTTCAATGTCTGTAAACGGATAAAGTCCGGGTTTAAACCAGAAACATCCAGATTAGCAATCAACCGATTCACTTCTTCTGTATTCAATCGTTCCCATTCCGCCGAATAAAGCGGAATATCTTCTGGGACAGAACCTAGATATACATTCTTAGACAAAAACATATTCTCGGCCGCATTATCTCCTGCAAACACAACTCCTTCCGCTCCTTCCTGTATCTCCATCCGTGCGCCCGGAGTCAAATAAACCAAATAGAATTTTTTATTCACCCCCACGTAACGAAAGTACCCCGGCACTTTCAAATCCACCTCATAGATATAATTTCCTAAAGAATCCGGTTCCATTTTCGTATATCCGGCCGTAGACCCTTCCGGAATAAAAAAGAAGTTTCCTTCAACCGTATTTCTAAACTCCACTCTCGCCTTCGTAACCGAAGTCGTCTTATCCTGACATCCGGTTCCGGCAAAAGCCAGAACCGTTAATATCAGAAATACACAACATATTTTATTCATATGGGACATCATTTTGTATTTTGAACCAAATTACTTGTTTCCATCGCATTCTGCGGAAAAGGCCATACATACAAAGGAGAACCGGGTTCCAAAGTAAACTCTTGTGTTTCACCCGCTGTATTAACATAGGTACGAGTAAACGTCTCGTTCAATTGCACGCTAAATCGACGCATATCGAAGAAACCGTTATAAGTGAACATCAACTCCCGCTTTCTCTCCTTACGTACTTGTTCGAAAGCCTCATCTGCACTAGCAGCCGTCAGTTCCGGAGTATTATTTTTTACCCGATTCACGTACAACTCATTCAAATACTTCATCGCATTCTCCGGATCATTTAAGCGGGCATAACACTCTGCCACGATCAAATAAACTTCAGAGAAACGTATCCCGCCACAATTCCACTTTACCTGATTCGAACCGAACATTCTCGCCCCACTCTCGCCTGTCGGCCGATTAGGAGTGTCATAATTTACACAAGTCTTGTAACGCAAATCATTCTGTTTATCAAACAGATCCAACGTCTCTTTGCGAATAAATAAAGGAGAAGGCTCTCCCTGATCATTATTACAGAATTGATATAATAAATTTTCCGGATCACTCTTCAAATGAATAGCAACAGAACTCCATCCTGTCGACTGCATATCCCCGAAAGGCAATTCCTCTAAACCGTTATAAAACATCGGACGCATATCCCACAACTTATGATAGGTTGATTTCAACGCCTCCAATCCTGCATTTAAGGCAGAATCAAGCTCCCCCTTGTACAAATGCACCTTAGCTTTTAATGCCCATCCCAACGTCTTACTAGGACGGAACTCGTTTAACGGGGTTTCCGGTAAATCAACGATAGCCGAATTCAAATCTTCCATGATAAAATCATACACCTCTTGAACCGTGTATTGTTTACTCACCGCCTCCAAATCAAACTTTTTGTGAATAATAATACCATTATCCGTGGCAGCAGTTTCCTTCACGTAAGGCTTAGCAAAAGTATTCACCAACATGAAATAATTATACGCACGCATAGCCTTTGCCTGAGCAATACCCAGTCGCTTATCCGCTTCTGGCCCCTCTGCATCATTCATATTCTCCACCACAATATTATAATTGGCTATCCGGGAGTAACACTTGCTGTAGAGTTCACTAGAAACCATATTTTGCTGCCGCAATCCTTCCGTTTCATCCCATAAGAAAGAGATTGAACGTAATGGATACTGGTAATTTTCAATTTGATCCTTATAAGGCCAGGTCGCATCACCGGCAAAATACCAAAAATCATCTGTCGGATAAGCCGCATCCATCGATTCCACTAACCCCAAATAATCATCTGTTGTATTTAACACGGATTCTCCCTTCGGGACTAAATCCAAATAGTTGTCACAAGATGTCAGTAATACAATCAGACTCAAACCAATGATTGATATATATTTTTTCATACTTTCTCTCGTTTAAAAATTAATACTCAAACCAACACTGTAAGTCGGCATCATAAAGTCTGTACGTTTACCGCCATTTGCGTTAAACGATTCCGGATCGATTCCCTCGTTATTAGCCGCCCAATAAAAAGGATTATCTACCTGCGCCCGAATATTCACGTTTTGTAAATTCCACTTCTTAATCAAATCTTTAGGTAAAGAATAAGCGATACCTATATTACGACACTTGACAAAAGAAGCACTCTTTACATGGGCATCTGCATATTTCCACAAATATTCACGTTGCTCTTGGTCATTCGATCCTCCCGGTCGGATTGCAGGAATATCAGTATCTTTGTTATCCTCTGTCCAACGATTCACAATATCTTTATGCAAAGAACCATTCAAATCACTGTACATCGAATATAACGGAGTAACATCATTTCTCAGAGAATGTCCCGTATAATAAACAAACTTCGTGAAAAATTCCCATGTTTTATATCTCAAGTTCACTGTCAAAGCACCATTCCACTTTGGGGTTAACTGCCCGGCACATACGAGAGCATTTATATTACGCACCGGTTCATTTGCCTTAATATCCCCGTTCTCATCATACACGGAAGGATCGCCATTCTCCGTCAAACCCGCATATCTATAAGCATAGATAGAATTGAATGCATCCCCCTTTAAATAGTTACTATTAGGATACAAAAACATGTCAATCGCATTAGAAGGCGTGAAACCAACTTTCCGAATCTCATTCTTATTATTAGCTGCCGTAAATGTCGTATTCAAATCCCAATCCTTATTTTTCAACCAATCATAAGAAAGTGACAATTCGAATCCAATATTTCTCATTGCACCATTATTTACCCTTGCCGTTTCGAAACCAAGTGACGGGTCCAATGTCTTGTTGGCTAACAGATCAGAACTATATTTACGATAAAATTCCATCGATCCTCTTAAACGACTTATTAAAGCGAAATCCACACCAATATTCAACGTTGAAGTCTTCTCCCAACGCAACATATTATTAGGCGGTGTCAAAATGTCGGTCAGACTAGCTTGCGTGTATAACGAATTAAAGTAAGACCCGAGTAAATAAGGTGAAGAAGATTGATCAACATTACCCGTGATTCCGTATGTTGCTCTTAACTTCAACATACCCAACCAAGCTATATCCTTCAAAAAGTTTTCTCTTGTCATCAACCAACTTGCACCAACCGACCATAACGGACGATAACGATACTTCGGGTCTGACCCAAACAAGTCTGCCTGCTCCACACGCACGCTGGCATTCAAGCTATACTTAGCATCATACGTGTATCCTGCATTTGCATAAGCTGAAACATAACGATGCTTTACATCTGACACTTGCAACATCTCATTCTTCGTCTGTAAGCTACTAACCAATTGACCTGATACACCATTACTTAATGTCAACCAATCCACTTGTTTATAAGTCAATTTCTGATCGTCATATCCATAACGCTCACTATAAGTCACGTCATTAGCATCTTGACGAATCTCACCTCCGGCAAGCACTGTTAAATCATGTTTCTCGGCAAACGTAGTCTGGTAATTCAATTGAGCCCGGAAATTAAAATACTCGTCATTCTGATGCTGTTCAGATCGATGTCCTCCCTGCGGGATGTTATACTCGAAATCTCCCACACTCCCCGACGCATACCTATTTACCATCTCCCTCATCAAATAAGAATCAGCTTCATCGTATTGGATAATACTTGTGTTGGTTTTTTCATACTGAAATTTCAATCCTAAATCCAGCCCTTTCAGCAACTTGAAATCCGTGTGAGCAAATAACCTTACATACAAAGAATTTGTTTTTTGCATATTTTTGTTCATCTCCTCCTTCAGATTGTATCCCATAAATTCCAACCCCTCGGTCTCGTTAATTTCCATACTATGATAGAAATTATGCTTGTACTGGTATACCGGATTTCCGGATTCTGTCACCACACGTTCATAAGGCATAAACTCCAAATAAGTAACACCAGCCTGCGAAGCCTCTTGCTTTGTAATATAAGTATTAGCCCCCAAGGTCAACTTAAACCAATCCGTCAGGTCTAATTCATTTTTTAAATAAATACTATATTTATCTGCACTGGATGATTTCAAATATTTCCCGTTATTCTGATAACGCAAAGAGAAAAATAAATTAGAATTTTTACCCCCGCGAGAAAGTGACAGGTTATAATCCTGCGTAATGGCCGTATGCGTTAAAATATCCTGAGCCTCTTTCCGATAATCATTTTTCCGCATGGCATTAATTTTCTCATCCACCTCTGCCTGAGTCATATTCCCTTTATACAATTCATAATAGTAACGTTCAATTCGGGTATAATTTTTATAGGCACTCGGATCATTCTTAGAATCGAAATACTCACCAGGATTACTCTGGTACAAGGATTCATTTTTCAAAAAGTCAATTTCGAAATCAATGATATCGCTTGTCGATGCATAATCCATATAGCTTATTTTAGGAACCGGATTGAAATAAAAATTTGCAGACAAATTCACATTTAACTTTTCCTCTTTCGAACCTCTTTTCGTCGTAACCACGATCACCCCGTTAGCAGCACGTACTCCATACAATGAAGTAGCTGCCGCATCCTTCAATACCGTAATCGTCTCCACGTCATCCGGGTTAATTGAACTCAGCGCTTGATTCATTACCACACCATCTACTACAAGTAAAGGGGTTGAACTCACCGCGAAAGAAGATGCCCCTCGAATCTCCAACTCATCCCCATAAGTAGACAAACCGGGAGTCAAACCTTCAATCTTGGAAACCAAACTCGTACTTTGTACTTTTCCTAAATCTTCCGCTTTCAAAATCGTCACGGAACCCGTTGAACGTTCACGAGAAATCGTCTGGTAACCGGTAGCCACCACTTCACCCAACATCTCAACCTCTTCCTCCATTGTCACGTCCAATAATTTATCCGAACCATCATACAACAGTTCCTTCGTCTTCATTCCAACAAATGAAAATACCAAGGTAACGTTCTTTTCTGTTAATTTAAACTCGAATCTCCCATCTACATCGGTAGCCGCTCCCAACGTCGTACCTTTCTGAATCACCGCTACACCGGGTAGAGGCATCCCTGTCTCATCCTTCACCACTCCTCGAACCGTGTAAATTTTCTTCTCGTCATTACTTTTATAGGAAATAACAATTAATTCTCCCTCATGGCTATATTTAAAAGGCATTCCCTTTAACAAAATATCCAAACATTCCTCCACACTCTTATTTTCCAATTTTGCAGACACTTTATAACTATTCAAGTCATCATAATTGAAGATAAACTTACAATCAGCTGCTTCACTCAAACTTTTCAATGCTTGCGACAATTCCACGTTTTCAAAGTCCAAGCTCACCACCCGATTTTGAGTCACACCGGATGCGATACTCGTGAAAAAACACAAGGAAAACACGAATTGTATCAAAAACATTTTCACAATTCTCCTACTAACGTTCCTGTCAATGGAACGCTTCTTACTCAAAAGTATTGCCATAAATGATAGTTTTGGTTATAAATTAAAATGATTACTTATTTATCTAATTACCTCGGAAACGACTAACGTCTTTCCATTTACCTTTACTCCAATTCGATTCGTCTTCATCAACAAACCGGTAATCACCGAAATCTCGCTATCCCGACTTGCCCACAATTCAAATCGATAATCTCGAACCTTATCCCCCACGTACATGACATCAAAATCATACCACCGTTTCAAATCATCCATGATAGATTCCAATGACTCGTTCTCGTAATAGAAATACCCATCCTTCCAAGCAATATACCTGTTCACGTTCACCTTCGTGATCTCCGGTATGCTTTCGGTGAAGCGGGCATTCTCTCCCGGGTTTAACGTATACTCCGAACCGTTCTCCGTTTTCTTCACGGCAACCCGGCCCTGTACCAATGTCACGTGAACATCCTCCTCTCCGTAAGAACGTACATTAAATTCTGTCCCGTACACCTTCGTGTAAATATCAGAAGACACGACTATAAAAGGATGTTTCTCATCGTGAGCCACGGAAAAATAACCTTCTCCTTTCAAAAATACCTCCCGTTTTTCACCCACGAAAGAAGTTGGGTAACGCAATTCCGATTCAGAATTCAACCATACAACGGTTCCATCATTCAAGGTCAATTTATACTCTGCCCCCTTGGGTACTCGAAGCGTGTGATAACTGACCACAGCCCCCTTGGCCAAATTGTAATTAATCCCTCTCAGACTATCGTACTCCACACGGATACCTTCACCCAGCTCCCGACTTTCACTCCCGGATGCACTCAAAACAAGTTCCTCTCCGGATTCCGTAATCAACACAGCTTGATTTTTTCCGGGGACAATGTGTTCTGCCACCGGAATCACCTCTTGCTTTTTCGACGACAACGAATTTTCCAACAACCACCAACTGGCGGAAATAAGTATAACCACGGCTGCAGCCACAGAAAACCAAGTCATTCGTCGAGACCGACCACCGGATTTCATCTTCCGGGTAAAATTCCGATATTCTCCCTCCACATCCAACTGATCACCCACGGTCAGCCGAAGCCCTCCTTCCAAGTACCTCCGACATTCCTCGTACAAATCCTTGTTACGGGGTTCTGCCAACCATTCCTGCACCCGGACTTCCTGCAATAACTCAGGATGATTCAGTATCTCGATGACAAAATTTAAACGATCTTCTTCTTTCTCGAATTTCATAACTTCACGTTCATTTTACTATTACACGTAAAGCATGGTAAATGATGTGGGTCAAAAAACAATATTTTTTATTTTTTTAAGAAAAACGCATATAACAATATCATTTCGACATCAGACATTTGTTCCCTTAATATACTGATTGCCTTCGTTATATGCCAACGAACCGTGTTAATAGAAATTCCCAACTCATCCCCCGCCTCTTGATATTTTTTCCGCTCGATAAAACATTTTTTGAACACGGTAGCTGTCTGTTGGGGCATATTCTCAATAATATGCATCACCTTTTCGATGAGTTGCTCATACTCCACGTATTCCTCCTCCTCTTCGGGAAAGGTCTTTTTATAAGCCAAAAACTTTTCTTTTGTTTTTTCCTTCCTCAAAAAATCAAGAGAACGGGAACGAACCAGAGAATATAAAAAGGGACGCAGAGAAACTGAAGAATCCAATTTTTCAAAATTCTTCCACACGTATTCATAAACATCCGTCACGATGTCTTTTGCTTCTTCTTCATCCCGAACAAAGCTTAAAGCATGAATATACAACTCTTTATAATGAGTTTTATACAATAACTCAAACGTGTCCCTCTTTTCTTTATCCACTATAATCTTTCAATTTGATCCATACTTTTTGCATCGATCCTTTTTTCCTCATGTCCAGTTCAAAGATAAATATTTTTATTTTAATCATAATCTTATTCAACAAACCTTCTTTCCACAAAAAACAAATTCCCCTTCCATCACATTTTATTTACATCACATTCCCGGTTACAAAACAGATCAGGGGGAAATAAGGCCACACGCACAGATCACAGACGTTTCGTCCTCGTTCGATAATCGTTCCCATTGAACGTCTTTACACCGACGGGGACACGCCTATCTGAAATCTGTATGCCCTTATTTCCCCCCATCCTCGCAGAGATCTCTTCCCACTCTTTAGCCGTAGACCGATCTCACGCGTAACAAAGAGTAAAAAGAGAATTTATCAAAAGGAAAAGAAATCATGTTTTAAACAACTACCTCCCCTAACCCCTCCTTACACAGGAGGGGAACCGCTTGGTAATCATCCCTCCCCCTGTGTAAGGGGGAGTTGGAGGGGGTAGTCATTTAAAACAAGACTTCTAACACTTTTTCTCTATCACGTTATCGCCGCTCACGATACACGACATCCTTTATCTTAGCAAAACCACTGTATTCCGCCCTTTTCGTCACACTATTATTCACCCCATCCACCGGATAGAACCCTAGCTTCCCGCCATTGTTATCCGGAGCCGCCGTATCATACGAACCCACCATCAACTCATACTGCCGAGCCATAAACTCGTCGGACTGATTATTCAGATCGCTTAACGAGCATTGCCTGTACAGGTTAAATTTCAACATCGTAACCGTCTCGTTTTCCCCTAAAGCAATATTATTCATCGGGTATGTCGTGTTTGTTCCTAAATTATGCAAATACACCTTATTCCCCACGGCATAGAACATATAAGGGAATTGAGAATGGAAAGCAAAAATCGTCGCCTTGTCAAAATCGGGTGCATTCAAATTCTCGTACTTCGCCTCCTGTACGAAACCGTTATTCGACATATTGATCCCGTAAATATAACGTTTTCCACTGGCATCCTGCAAAATAGAATATACCAAACCACCGGAATACCGGGTACTTTCCATGTACACCAATTCCATCCCCGTTTTGAAACTAAACAAACCGTCTTCAGTGTCTGCAACCGGAGTCAAAGCCTGCATAGCATCAGCGACATACCCGTACTTCCAACCCACAAATCGCTTATTATCCGAGTCATACAATAAAGCTGTTTCTCCATTCCCCGGACGGGCCATACTTACCCCCACGTAAGGAGCGACCTTATATTCCGGAGCCTTTCCCCGTTCCGACGTGTTGATCGGGTACTCAAAAGCAGGACCGGAATAATCCCTCACCTGTGCATAAGCATTCCCGGCATCCGTCACGCAGAGATTAGCTAAAGCTCCTGCAGTACTAGCGTTATTTACCGACGTGTAACACACAACATGTTCATTTACCGGTGGAATAATAAAATCAATATTACCAATCTCTAAAGACTCATCCGTTTTGAACGTTTCCCGATCCAGCATATACGTTCCCTCAGCCGACATCACGTAAATAAGATCGGAAGGATTCGCAAATCGATTGGGATAAAACCCGATTCCCTTGGCATGTTTCAACTCCGGCAATCCCAAAGAAGTCAACAGGTCATAAGCCGGGATTACTCGCTCTGCCGAAATCACAGAAATCATATCCATCCGAACACGTTCCTCCTCACCTTCATCACAAAGCACCATCCAACCCTCGTAAGTCGGAGAAGAAACTTTAATATCAAATGTCTTAGACGTCTGAACACCAGAACGCTTGTCCGTCACGGAGAACCATGCAATATACGTGTCTGCCGCAAAAGCTGCCAACGTGTCCAAATCCAATGATCCCGAAGGATTCAGATCAACCCAATGTTGTCCGGATACCAATACACCACCGGATTTTTTCTCAATCTTGTAACTAAACTCAAAATTAGCATTCTCCTTACCAATCTCTCCCTCTAGCGAAGAAACGACCTTCGGATTCACAACAATATGATCGGAATTTCCCAACACCTCCACCACTTCGGGAATGTTCTCGATGGTTATGTCCGCCACCTCATGATAAGTATAATTTCCCTTATCGTCAAAACAACTACAAAAGGAAAAAACAAACAAAAACAGTATAATAGGATTTATTCTCATAACCTTATATTTTTAATATTATTCATACCGGGAATAGTCAACCGAGTAAGAAGGTGCAAGTTGCATATAACTCCCGTCCGCCTCCAACTCCGGAGTTCCTGCATCTGCCTGTTCCTGTAAATATTTCTGTACCGCAGTAGCAAAAAAATTGAACCGTCCATACTGAACCTTCGTCCCTGCATACCCGGCATTACTCCAATCAGAAGGAGTCAACCCACAAACAGAATTAACCACGATATATTTCTTAGGCGTCCAATCCCCAAAGAAACTTCCCCCAAACATAGCCCAGTAACTCGGCTCCGTGTACATCTCGCTCAACGAAAAGGCAAACACATCCCCGTGAATCATCACCCCTGTGGCCGAATAAGCGTTCGTATTCTTATACTCCGGAAAATAACACTTAAAATACTCGTTATCCTCCAAACGAAGAGCTAACCGAACAGCCTTTTCCATCATATCATCCGTGCGAAAGAAACGAACACGCACGTAAGCCGTGCTTTTTCCCGCAGGCACAACTACCGTATCCAAATTTACCTCGTAATGTTTCCCCTCGATAGCTGTTGTTCCCTCTTGATCCACCACTACTTTAAAAGGACGATCGTAATCAACCACCTTTCCCATTGTCCGTATCGTGGCGGACAGCACAGCGCTTTTTATAGACGCCTTGGCTGAGGCGAATGAATAGGCCAACGAATCCCCGTAATATTCCGTGGTACTATTATAAATATAACTGGTCACCCGTTGGAAATAAATTCCGCAATCATCCGTGGTAAAGACCGAAATATCTTGCTTTTCACAAGCACTGAAAACAAATGTCAAGCTTAAAACAAACAATATAATTTTCCATTTCATAACCTTACAATTTAACGATTATCAACTTCGCCGGAAGGCAAGGGTAACACGTAACGTTCTTCCTTAGCTCCATACGTGTTGGTATCATATCCATTCTCGTCACTGTTAATATTAATATACAGCCGTTTGTACATGAAAAATATTTGACCCTCTCCGATAAATTCCCGCAAATATTCCGAACGCAAGCGTTTCATGAAATCATCCTCCGAAACAACCGTTAATTCGGGCAATCCTCTCCGGGTTCGCATCTGGTTCAGCCATCCATAACGATCTGCCAACACGGGTTCACATTCTGCCGCTATATAATACGCCTCGCTCAACCGAATCAACGACATGAAGACTGCATAGAAATATTCCGTATCCGTTGTTCCGCTAGGCTTATCTATCCCCTTGTATTTGATCAAAGAATGCCCGCTCTCCCCCACACCGGAGGCAACTTGCCACCACGTTTGGAAACGGTAATCCTGAGTCTCACCTGCAAAAAGGCTCGTCCCCACGAAATCCTTTCTAGGGTGCAAGTAATTATTCCCCGCTTGCTCGGCACTGAAATAATTGGTATAAATGTCCACCCGGTCTTTCTTGTAAATCCCTGCCAGCACTTCCGAGGAGAACACCCGGTCGGGATTACTTTGGTTCGCCAACAACTTATTCGGGTCCACCGCCGGGAAATGTTCATTCACTTTCGAATCCGCTAACAGTTTTCGAGCCGCGGCCAATGCATTCGCTTGTTCTCCCGCGTACAAGTACACTCTAGCCTTCAACGCCAACACGGCATAATAATTCATCCGTAACTGACGATAACGCAGATACACCTCCTCGTCTTTTTCAAGAGAAGCCATCGGTCCATTCTCTATTACCGGGTCACTACCCGCCAGTAACTCTTCCGCCTCATCCAAATCCCGCAGAATCTTTTCATGTAGCACGGAATCTGCCGTCATCAACGGTAAAGCAACCACTTTCGATGATTCATTGTAGGGAATGGCCTCCGCCTCCGGATGCAATTTATAGACCGGACCGAATAACCGCAACATATCAAAATGCAAGAAAGCACGCACCGCCAACATCTCCCCTTTCAACACCCGGTACTCCTGTTCCTGTAACACACCCTCACTCTCGTCAATATTCTCCAACACCACGTTACAATTCAATATCGTGTTGTAAGCCGTGGTCCATGTACTTTCCAACGCTTTTTTCACACTTTCGTCCGTGTAAGCAAAGGTACTCAACGCTGTCAAGTACGTGTTCACCGGAAGAGGCTGGTAACGTTTCGAGATCACGTCCACCAACTCGTAGGAAAGATTCTTCCCGTAAAGAGCCGAGGATGCCATCTTGTTATATATCCCGTTCACCGCGGTATAAAAACCGCCTCTCGTGGCGAATAATTGTTTCTCCGATTGCTTGTCTTTCGGCTGCACGTCCAGAAAACTCGAACACCCTACACCACACACGAGTATGACCCCGGTCCAAATGATATTCCATAATTTCATAACCATTCATCTTTAAAAATTAAACGAAAGTCCTGCCTCCATGCTCCGCGCAAAAGGATAAGATATACCTCTCTCCGACCGGATTGTCGATGCCCGGAACACGTCACGCATGGAGAATTGTAGTTTCAGGCTACTCAAGCCGAGTTTCTCGATCCACCCGTTGTAAAACTCGTACCCCAGATAGAGAGACTCCAAGGTCAACACGTTCTCCGTCTGCACGAAACGGGAAGACATCGGAGTACTTGCTGCGCTGGCAATATCCTTGAAATGCACGATGTCCCCCACTTCCTGCCAACGCTCGTACAACGCCCGCTTATCCTGATTCTTGTTCAAATCACTCCTTGAAATATTTTCCACCTTGTTGTAAAGAGCCTCGTTGAACACGTCAGCCCCCATCTGGTAACGGAAATTCAAGCTCACGGAAAATCCTTTCCAGTTCAACGATGAACCGATTACCCCCTCCACGTCCGGACGAGTATTCCCGCAAATCACCTCGTCATCATAGGTAAAATCATACGTGTAACCGCCATCCTTGGCATAAAACAACTCCTTCCCGTTCGAGGGATCAATCCCCGCGGACTTCACCGCCCAAATATCATCCGGGTCTGCCCCGTCATAATACCTCACGGTATTTTCACCCTTTCCGCTAGCGTTCAACGTGGAAAGCTTGTTCCCGATCTTGTTTATTCGGGTTTTCTGTGTCCGCACGTTCGCCCTTACCATCCACGAGAAACGCTCCTCGAAATTCTGGAAAATATAATAAGACACCGATGCCGTCAAACCTTGTGATACCTGTTCTCCCGCGTTCGTCATGTAAGTGGATGTTCCGGAAGAAAGTGGTGTACTCACCTTGATCAACAACGGGTCGGTCACCTTGTAATAGTAATCCGCCGTCAACGAAAAGCGTTTATTAAACAGCGTCACGTCCAAACCGATATTCTTGTCCACCGTGATCTGCCATTCCAGATCTGGATTACCGATTTGTGATAACACGGCTCCCAGCCCGAAATAGTTCATCGAACCGTACTGGAAAGAATAGGTCAGCAAAGATTGCGCAGAGTCAAAACTCTGGTTTCCCGGGTTTCCTATTGAAGCCCGCAATTTCAACAAGTCAATCCATGCCACGTGATCCATGATAAACTTCTCCTTGTGCAAGTTCCAACCCAACCCGACCGACCACGTCGTGTTATACTTCCGGGAGGTTCCGAAAACCGATGAACCGCTTGTCCGCAAACTAAAGTCCATCAAGTAGCGATCATCAAAAGAATACCCCGTGTTAAAATAACCGTTCACCGAGCGGGACACGGATTCATAGTAGGTAGGCGTACCGTTTTCCGGGTAACCGTTCGAGAAAGAGGGATAAGAAAAATCTCCTTCCGGAAATCCCAAAGCCGAATATCCCTGGGTCAGTGATTTATCGCTGGAAAGATTTCCCCCGGCAACCAGGTTAATTCTATGTTTTCCCAGTACTTTCGCATACGTGACACTCAATTCCGCCTCCACTTGATTCTTTCGGGTATTCGTTGACCGGTATTCCCCTTTTTTGATGGTTTCCACATCTTCATAGCGGGTATCATTCCGGGAATAAAACTTCTCCGTGTCATCATTCCCGTAAGTCAATC
>OATI01000537.1_pt1 | contig 30634 bp, 20 predicted proteins | sample 1494981 | NCBI WGS metagenome assembly OATI01 (sample SAMEA2579952, study PRJEB22360) | human gut metagenome
ACGTCGATGGTACTGCGTAAAAGTGGGAGAGTAGATAGCCGCCGTTTTAGAGTCACAGACTCCAAACAATGAAAGGAATCAATCGAAAGGTTGGTTCCTTTTTTATTTATAATAATATCATTTATCTTTGTCCCAAAATCAATGCTTTATGATCAAGTCTTATATCTTATTTGTTTTCTTTTTTATCTCTGCTATTCTTTCTGCACAGGAGAGTATTAATTATGCTGTAGTAAAAGATATCCCTTACCGGACTACAGGTGACCCGTATGGTCTGGAACGTTGCAAGCTGGACGTCTATTATCCTGAAAACGGGAAGGACTTCGGGACGGTTGTTTGGTTCCACGGTGGTGGTTTATCCGGTGGAAGTAAGTTTATTCCGGGAGAGTTAAAGAATAGTGGTTTGGCTGTCGTTGCTGTCAATTACCGCTTATTGCCTAAATGTTCGATTAAAGATTGTATTGATGACGCGGCTGCGGCAGTGGCCTGGACATTTAAAACAATAGAAGAATATGGCGGTAGCCGGCAGCGGATATTTGTATCCGGACATTCTGCGGGCGGTTATCTGACAAATATGATCGGGTTGGATAAGAAATGGCTGCAGGTTTACGGTATAGATGCAGATTCAATTGCTGCCCTTATACCTTTCAGTGGACATGCTATCAGCCATTTTGCCTATCGGGAATCGCTGGGAATGAAGGAAACGCAACCCAGTATCGATGAATTTGCTCCGCTTTATTATGTCCGTCCTGATGCTCCTCCTCTAATAATCGTATCAGGCGACCGCGAAATGGAAATGTTGGGGCGTTATGAAGAGAATGCTTATTTCTGGAGAATGATGAAGGTGGCCGGGCATAAAGAGACTTATATCTATGAATTGGATGGATACGATCATGGCTCGATGGCGGCACCGGCTTTTCATATACTAAAGAACCATGTCAGAAGAATTTTAGGGGAATAGAAACAGATGGGGGACTTTTATCCCCCCATCCGTAATTTTATTCATATCGAACTGCGGTACCGGCAGCTGTAACCATCAGCATGCTTCCGCTTCCTCCTACAGTTTCATAATCCAGATCGACAGCAATAACGGCATTGGCTCCCATTCGTGCAGCCTGCTGGCTCATTTCCTGTAAAGCCGTTTCTTTTGCTTCACGCAATACGCTTTCATATGAACCGGCTCGTCCGCCTACTATATCGCGTATTCCGGCAAAGAAATCTTTGAATACGTTTGCTCCTATAATTGTTTCACCGGAAACGATCCCGTAATATTGGGTAATCTTTTTCCCTTCGATGTTGTTTGTTGTTGTCAGTAACATGATTTTCTTTTTATGGATGTGTATTGGTCATTTCAAATACGAGTTTGCCGCCTTTCGCCATCTCGGCATGTGAGAAGAACGGGGTTTCGAGCTCCTTTCCATTCAAAGTAACCGTCCGGATATATTTGTTTTCCGGAGTGTTGTTTTTAACCACGATCTCGAAAATGCCGCCTTTTACGTGAATTAAGGCGCGATCTACCATCGGACGGCCCAATGTGTAAACCGGAATACCGGGAGCAACCTGATAGAATCCCAGGGCACTCATTACGTACCATGCTGACATCTGTCCGCAGTCTTCATTCCCGATGATACCGTCAGGCTTGTTTGTATAGAACTCGCGCATGATATAATCCAGACGTTCCTGGCCTTTCCATGGGGAATCTGTCCAGTTATACAGGTAAGCCATGTGGTGGCTCGGTTCGTTTCCGTGGGCATACTGGCCGATCAGGCCGGTGATGTCGCCGGATGCATGTTCGCCGTCAACCTGTGAAGAGGTAGTAAACAAGGTATCTAGGCGTGTTTCCAGTTCTGTTTTGCCACCGATCGTAGCAATGAAGTTGTCCATATCGTGCGGAGCAAAGAAACTCCACTGGAAAGCATTTCCTTCCGTATAATCGCTTCTCATATGAGCCGAATAACGCGGATTGAACGGTGTACGGAATGAACCGTCACTCATGATCGGACGCATCATTTTTGTTTCCGGGTCCAGATAACGTTTGTAATATTCTCCTTTGGCAGCATAAGCCTGAGCCAATGAATCCAGTCCTGCTTTGGCAGCGATCTGCGAGATACACCAGTCTTCGTAGGCCATTTCCAGTCCCCATGAAACGGATTCGGGAACAGAGTCGGCAGGAACGAAGCCATATTTCTCTTTGAAGTACGGATGGAGGGTAATCAGATCCAACTCGCGTGTCCCTTTGAACTTCTCTGCCAGGTCTTCACGGTATACGGAAGAACGGGCACCGGCTTCCGCCCATGTTTTCAGGTCACCGTCTGCCAGGTCTTTGGAAACCAGGTCAGCCAGGACAGATACAGCCGGGTAGCCGACCATACAGCCGGTATAGCTTGAAGCCAGCGGCCATTTGGGAAGAATACCACCTTCTTTATATCCTTGTACCAACACTTTACCCCAGTCGGCAGCCAGTTCCGGATTGATGATCGTCATCAGCGGGTGAAGGGCACGGAAAGTATCCCACAGGGAGAATACGGAATAATTAACGTATCCCGGTTCCGCCTTATGCACCTTTTTGTCCATACCCAGATAACGACCGTCTACGTCCTGATAGGCGAACGGTGCGATCATCGTATGATATAATGCCGTATAGAAGTTGACCATTACGGTCGGGTCAGCGCTCTGAATTTCGATTGCGTTCAGGGCATCGTTCCATATTTCAGCCGATTTGATGCGGGTTGCTTCGAAATCCCATCCCGGAAGTTCTGCTTCCAGATTCTTTTCGGCTCCGTCAGTATCAACCATGGAAAGGGCTACCTTTACGTACAGAGGTTCCGCCTTTTCCGGGAACTTATAATGGAATTTCAGGTCTTCTTCCGTATTGATGCGCAGGAACAAAGAATCCTGGCGTAATTTGCCCCCGATATATTGGTAAACGGTTTCGATCGGCTCAGAGAAAGTGATCCGGTAAGAAACCGAATGGAAATGTGCCCATCCCTGTGTACGTACTGTACCTTCTACCGTCGAGTCGTTAACAAACAGGTAACTGTTGTCTACCAGTTTGTGTCCCCAGTTCGGTTGCAGGATATGTCCCAGGTCGAGCATAACGCGGCGGTCCTTGGGATTATCGTAAGTATATTTATGAAAACCGACCTTGTCGGTACTCGTCAGTTCCACGTTTACACCGAAGTTATCCAGACGTACGGCGTAATAACCCGGAGTCGCTTTTTCGGTATCTTTATTGAAAAGTCCGACCGGTTTGATCGAATCGCCTCCGGAGAAAGGCAATAGAGCCACATCACCCAGGTCGCCGATACCGGTACCGGAAAGGTGCGTATGACTGAATCCATAGATTTCGCGGTCGTCATAATGGTAACCGCTGCTGGCATCCCAACCCATGATATGCGTATCCGGACTGACCTGTACCATCGCAAACGGGCGGGTGGCACCGGGGAAAGTATGACCGTGGAATCCGGTTCCTATGAACGGGTCGACATACTTGATTTCATCACTTAATAACCCACTGTTGGGAGCCGGCTTGCATCCTACCAGCAGGCAAACTAAGACTACCTGAAAGAATAAGATCGTTTTCTTCACTGTTTATTTTGATTTAGTTTAAAATTAGCGGACTAAAACTATTTAATTAGCACAGCTACAAATATAATGAAAAAGAACTATATACAGGTCTTTTTCCTTTTATGAATAAAAAAGTCACAAAAAACTGCAACCTTTTACCAGGCTGTCTCGTCTAATATAACAGAGATGAAAACAGATGAGTTCATAACAAGGATACTGCCTTTAAAAGACAACCTGTTGCGGGTTGCTTACAGGATCACCGGAAATGCAGAGCGTTCCGAACAGATCGTTCAGGACGTGATGTTGAAGGTCTGGGGAGAGCGTGCCGCCTGGATTGTGATAGAGGACATTCCATCTTATTGCCTGATGGTGACACGTAATATGGCGCTGGATACAATTAATTTGCAGCGGAAGCGGACAGAATGTTTTACCGTCAGATAACTCTTTTATAGAAATAATATGGATTATAACCGTATTACATCGTTATTAGACAAATACTGGGAATGTGCGACCACGATTGAAGAAGAACGGGAGTTACGCCACTTTTTCTCGTCAGACGCATTACCGCCTGAGTTGCGTCCTTATAAGGCATGGTTTCTGACACCGGAAGCAGAGACATTGCCGCCTTTAGGGAAAGAGTTTGACTTGAAGGTGTTACAGCAGATCACCCGGGAGAAAAAGCTACGCCGCCTCCGTCTGTTTTATTCTTTTTCGGCTTTGGGGTTGGTCATACTGGTTCTTTTGACGATCCTCTTGCTGACATCTTCTTTTATGTTGTAATGTTGCTGTGTTTAATATGAAGCCTTGCGGATTTGTTCTGCAAGGCTCTTTCTGTTACCTTTGCGGAAAAATAACAAACTATGTTCACGGTAATCGGAATCATGTTCGGAGGTATCGCCGTAGGATATCTATTGCGCAAAGTCGAACTGCTGCAAAAGATAGGCAAACCTATTTCTTATACGATCCTGCTATTGTTGTTTCTGCTGGGTATTTCGGTGGGGGCCAACGATGCTATTGTAAACAACCTGACAACATTAGGCGGACAGGCTTTCCTGATCGCCCTGGCCGGAACGACCGGAAGTGTTTTAGCCGCCTGGGGAGTCTATCATTTCTTTTTTAAGGAAAGGAGGAGAGAATGAAAGGGAGTCTGATTGTAGTCGGATTCTTCGCTTTGGGCTGTATTCTCGGATGGAGCGGGTATCTGCCGGAAGTGGTCGTTAAGAACGATATCACCATGTATGTACTTTACCTGCTGATGTTTCAGGTCGGGTTGAGTATCGGGAGTGATAAGAAGTTGAAAGATATATTGTGCAGTATCCGTCCCAAGCTGTTGCTGGTTCCGTTGGCTACTATTATCGGGACGCTGACGGCTTCGGCTTTGGTGAGTTTACTGATTACCAAATGGAGCGTGTTCGATTGCCTGGCGGTAGGAAGTGGTTTTGCCTATTACTCCTTGTCTTCTATCCTGATTACGGAGTTGAAAGAGGCGTCGTTGGGTGTACAGATGGCGACGGAGTTAGGAACAATCGCATTGATCGCCAATATCATCCGTGAGATTATGGCTTTGCTGGGCGCCCCGTTGTTTGTCAAGTATTTTGGGCGATTAGCTCCTATCTGTGCCGGCGGTGCCACGACGATGGATACAACATTACCGATCATTACGCGTTATTCAGGAAAGGATCTGGTATTCGTTTCTATCTTTCACGGTATTCTGGTTGATTTTACGGTACCTTTCTTCGTTTCTTTTTTCTGCTCGATGTAAATGTTATATTGATTAATAAATGGAGTAGTAACCTTTATGAAGCACTTACTGATCGTTTTATTGTTGATAATCTCATTCGGTGTAACCGCTCAACCGGCACGAAGACTGGAAAAGCCGGCTGCGGATGGCCCTATCCCTGTAGGACAAGCTGTTTTTTACGGTGAATTTGTTCAGCGACTGAAGAAATTCAAAAGTGGCGGTTATCCTCAGGATATCCGGCTGATAAATATTGAAACGAACGAGGTGCTTGTCTTCCGGGTGAAGTCGACCTTTAAGACTTCGAAAGAAAATCAATTCTGTTACCTGATCGAACCGGGGACGTATGCAATTCTGAATTATTGGTGGACCGAAAGCAAATGGTACGGTGGCCGCTCTTATATGGAACCTATTTATAAGGGGGAAGATTCCATTCAGGAAACCGAACGGAAAATAAAAAGCAAAGAACAACGTCCCGATGAATTAGTCCTGTTCAAATTTTCTGTTGCCGAAAATACATTGAACTATGTCGGAACATGGCATTTCGAGAACTCCCCTGTTTTCTTCACCAACGACAAGGAAGAAACTGACGAAGAAATGCAGGATAAATACAAAAAACTTGATTTTCGGTCTTCTCGCACGGCTATACCGGATTAATCGTTATTCTGTTTATCTGTAATAGCGACCTGTTTGTCGGGTATAAAACGGGTATAAAAGAAGGAGGTTGTATCAATAAAAACTTTGATGCAACCTCCTTTTTTATGTTCTGATTTTTATTTCTTTACTGTCTGCAACATTACTTTTACCGCTTCTTCCAGTTGATGGTCTTCGCCTTTCAACTGTGATTCCGGTGTGTTGTAGATTTCGATATCCGGCTGCAGTTCATGGTTTTCCAGGTAATTACCTTGCATATCCTGAACGCCTACCTGTGGAATACCGAATACGATGGACGGGTCGATCTGTGATTCCCACCATACGGCAGTCATGGTTCCCGGGACGGGAGCACCGATTAGTTTACCGATACCCAACGTCTTGTATACCCAAGGGAAACCATGTGCATTCGAGTAGTTATCTTCGCAAACCAGTACGCATGATGGTTTCAGCCATTTGTTGAAGGGGTCGCTACCGATATACTGCCCGCGAGGCATGAAACGCTGGTATTCTTTACCACTCAACAGCGTAGCCAGGTCATCGTGCAACCAGCCTCCGCCGTTATGACGGGTATCCACAATCACCGCTTCCTTGTTGCGGCAACGTCCCAGCAGTTCGGAATAGACTTCGCGGAAGCTTTCACTGTTCATGCCTTTAACGTGTACATATCCGATCTTGCCGCCGGACAGTTCATCCACTTTCTTGCGGCAGTTTTCTACCCAGCGTTTGTACAGCAGGTTAGATTGTTGGCCATAAGAGATCGGTTTCACCTGCTCTTCGAAACGTTCTTTTGTTGCCGGGTTGTAGACGGACAACAATACTTTCTTTCCGGCTTTACCGCTCAGTAACGGATAATAGTTTTCACCACTTTTGATAGGTTTCTCATTGATCTTTTCAATGATGCAACCCGGTTTGATTTTTGTATCAGCCAATGTCAACGGCCCTTTGGCTATAATCTCGGCAATCTTTAATCCGTCGCCGGTATAGCTGTTATCATAGAATGCACCCAGGCAGGCTGTAGCCGGAGCGGATGACGATGAATAATACCGGGCACCTGTATGTGAACCGTTCAGTTCGCCCAACAGTTCGGACAACATTTCCTGAAAGTCGTAATTGTTGTTGATATGCGGCAAGTAACGGGCATATGCTGTTTTGTATCCTTCCCAGTCGATACCATGGATTGTCGGATCGTAGAATTTGTCTTCCACCTGACGCCATATATGATTGAAAATATATTCGCGTTCCTGCGGCGGGCGATAAGAAAATTCAGCCTTGAAGGGGATACCTTTGGTTTTGCTGTCTTTGATCTCCACCTTTTTCAGCTGGCCACCGGATACCAGGAACAGGTTCTCACCTTTCTTGTCGGCAAACATTCTTCCGCCACCGACACCTTTTATCAGTATTTTGGTTGAATTTTCCTTGAAGTTACGTTCCCACAGGTCGTAACCGCTTTCGAAAGCTGCACAATAGTAGAGTTTGTCTCCTTTCGGTGTCAGCACGGCGTCGCCCATATTCGAAGAGTTGATCGTCAGACGGATGACGCGGTCTTTACGGTTTTCCAGATCGAATTTCAATGGTTCGACAGGCTTGTCCGCATCGTCTTTCTTGTCTTTATCATCTTTCTTCTTGTCATCTTTTTTAGCTTTGGAATCTTTCTTATCTTCCTTTTTATCGTCTTTCTTATCCTTATCCTTGTCTTTGTCCTTATCCTTATCCTTTTCTTCATCTTCAACCAGGGCAAGTTCTTCCTTGCTCAGGCGGAATTTGTCGTATGCTTCGGCATCGAAGAACATGATATAGGTATCATCCTGTGCACCCCAACTGCCGTGGCTGCGGTAACCGGCACGGTCGGACGACCAGATCATCGCTTTGCCATCAAGTACCCATTTCGGATCACCATCAGAGTATCCGCTTTCGGTCAGGTTGGTAATATCTCCGCTACCATCTGCCTTTACCAGGGCAATATCCTTATTGTTCCATCCGCCGATAGCGATATATTGCACCAGGAACCATTTACTGTCGGGTGACCATTGATAAGTCTGGTCGCCGTCGGCATACGAATAGTTGTATTTACCATCCAAAACAGTACGTACCTGTTTACTTTTCAGATTGATGACGCGTAAAGTGGTACGGTCTTCCAGGAATGCCACTTCTTTACCGTCAGGAGAATAAGTAGGCTGGAAAGACGTTTTGTCGGTAACTACCAGCGGTTCTTCCTTGATTTCTTGTGCGTAAGTAAAATATTTGTCGTCTTTACGAACCAGGCTGCTTTGATAAATGCCCCATGTTTCGCCGCGTTCGGCCGAGTAAACCAATGAACGACCGTCAGGGCTGAAATCTATATTACGCTCTTGCTGCGGCGTATCGGTGATCTGGCGGGTCGTTTCGTATTCAACCGATGTCACATATACATCTCCCCGTACGATAAAGGCAACCTCTTTTCCGTTCGGAGAGACAGCAATACTGTTTGCCCCGCTCGACATCAGGCGATGGATCAGATTATTTTCGGTCTGATCGGAGATGATGCTTACCTTTACTTTAGCAGGTTGTCCGCCTTCTTTGACCGTGTAAATCTCACCGTCGTAACCGTAGCACAAAGTACCGTTCTTGTCGGAAGTCAGGAAGCGGACCGGATGTGTCGTATGGTTTGTTATCTGTTTACCGCTTTTGCCGGTCAGGTCATTCTTAAAGATATTGAAGCTGCCTTTTTCTTCACTCAGATAGTAAAAGGCATTTCCGTCCGGCGACCATACCGGATCGCGGTCTTCTCCACGGAAAGAGGTAATCTTTTTGAATGTACGGTCATTATCCAATGTACATAACCAGATATCGCGGGTAATGGAGGATTGGTGGTGTTTGCGCCAGGGATCTTCATATCCTTTGAAATCGTTATACAATACCTGTTTTCCGTCTTTACTGAATGCCAGGTTTTCCATAGCCAGCGAGGAAAATAACTCCGGACGTCCTCCTTGGGTGCCGACCTGATAGATCTGGGTGAACAGGGAAGAAGGGAACTGGCTGTCTTTTACATCCTGCTGGATAGAAGCTGAATAAAGGACATGGTCGTTGTCGCTGAATGTTTCCGGATATTCGTTTGCCGAATGTACGGTCAACTGCGTAGGGGCCCCTCCTTCTTTGTTCATAATGAACACATCGAAGTTTCCGTTGCGGTCGGAAGCGAATGCGATTTGTTTTCCGTCGGGCGACCAGACAGGGCGTGTGTCGTGGGCCGGATGGGTTGTTAACTGGGTAGCTTTACCACCTGTTGTCGGAACGGTATAGATATCCCCCTTGTAAGTAAAGGCGATCATTTCCCCGTTCGGAGATATTGCCGGATAACGCATCCATAGCGGATCGTTCTCTGCAAATGCCGACCCAGTCAGTAAAAGGGCCGATGTTAAGATCAGTAATTTTTTCATGCGTTTATTAATTTCCGTAAAAATACGAGATTATTTTTATACAAATGTCATATTTAACATATTCCTGATAAAAACTGTTCCGGGGATATAATTCAACAGCACGAAGAGAGATCGTATTCCTTCCTTCTTTTTATGTTCGAAAAACGGAACTAAAATGCCGAAACAAAGCAAGATAAGCGAATGTTTTATAAATGAAGTATAGTCAATAAGGCGAGATAGTTTATTTATTCCTATTACAAATACTATTTAAAAACAAATTTAGATCACTAATGAAAAAGTATTTAGCAGAAATGATCGGGACGATGGTACTTGTCCTGATGGGTTGTGGTAGCGCAGTATTTGCCGGAACCGTTCAACCGTTTTCTTCAGTAGGTACGTTGGGCGTTGCTTTTGCTTTCGGGCTGGCCGTTCTGACGATGGTTTACACGATCGGTAAGATTTCCGGTTGTCATATTAATCCGGCTATTACGCTGGGTATGTTACTCTCCAAAAGGATTTCAGGAAAAGATGCGGGAATGTATATGATATTCCAGGTGATCGGAGCGATCATCGGCTCGTCTATCCTGTTTATTCTGGCTAAAGATTCCGGTTCGACGACAACACTGACCGGAGCAAACGGTTACCATGATCTTGTTCCGGCCTTTGTGGCAGAAACAGTCTTTACATTCATCTTCTTACTGGTGGTTTTAGGTTCAACATCCAAAGGTGCCAATACCAAGTTTGCCGGTATCGCTATCGGTTTAGCATTGGTTTTGATCCATATTGTTTGTATTCCTATTACCGGAACATCTGTGAATCCGGCACGTAGTATCGGTCCGGCTTTGTTCCAGGGAGGTGAAGCTCTCTCACAATTATGGTTGTTTATCGTAGCTCCGTTCCTCGGAGCGGCTATCGCTGCTCTTGTCTGGAAAGGTATTAATACAGAAGAAGCATAATCCTTTATTATATTTATATTTTATTCCCCCGGCAGGTTATTCTGTCGGGGATTTTTCTTTTAACAAAATGATATTGCCGTACCATGTAATTTTTTACCTTTGCCCGTAGACTAAACTAAAATATAACATGAACAAGAAACTTATTCTTTCCTTGCTCGCTTTAGCCGGTGTTCCTGCCTTAATGATGGCAGCGGATGATGCACGCCTGTTGCGTTTCCCGGCAACGAACGGTAATGAGATTGTTTTCTCGTATGCCGGCGATCTTTATAAAGTTCCTGCAAAAGGAGGTGAAGCTCAACGCCTGACCTCGCATGTCGGGTATGAGATGTTTCCCCGTTTTTCACCGGATGGTAAAACGATCGCTTTTACCGGGCAGTATGACGGGAACACGGAAGTGTACACCATTCCTTCTACTGGTGGAGAACCCTTGCGAATCACTTATACGGCAACCAATAAGCGCGATGACTTGGGTGACCGTATGGGACCGAATAATATTGTAATGAACTGGACTCCCGACGGTACGAATATTGTTTACCGTAACCGGATCAGCGACGGATTTTCCGGTAAACTTTATACTGTAAATAAAGAAGGAGGCCTTTCCGAAGTGATTCCTTTGCCGGAAGGCGGTTTTTGTAGTTATTCACCCGATGGCAAGCGTTTGGCATATAATCGGGTAATGCGTGAATTCCGTACCTGGAAATATTATAAGGGAGGTATGGCTGATGACGTGTGGATTTATGATCCGGAAAAACAATCAGTCGAAAATATCAGTGATAATCCGGCGCAGGATATTATCCCCATGTGGATCGGCGATGAAATATTTTATATTTCCGATCGCGACCGTATTATGAATATCTTTGTCTACAATACAAAGACCAAACAAACGAGCAAAGTAACCGACTTTACGGAATACGATGTTAAATTCCCGAGTGCCAACGGTAATACGATCGTATTTGAGAACGGTGGTTATATCTATAAGATGGATGCCGGTACAAAAAAGCCTGAGAAGGTGAATGTGACGTTGTCATCCGATAATATTTATGCCCGCAGTGAAATAAAGGATGGTTCCGGCTATCTGACTGAAGCGAGTGTTTCGCCGGATGGTGAGCGTGTGGTGGTTACAGCTCGTGGCGAAGTGTTTAATGTCCCGGTAGAAAAAGGCGTGACAAAGAATATTACCCGTTCGCCCGGACAACATGACCGTGAAGCCCAATGGTCGCCTGACGGAAAATATATTGTTTATATTTCGGATGGCACGGGCGAAACAGAACTTTACCTTCAGGATGCCACTGGTGGTGAACCTGTTCAACTGACAAAAGATAACGATACTTATATCCGTTCTTTTGAATGGAGTCCCGATTCAAAATCAATTGTTTATACCGATCGTAAGAACCGGGTAAACCTGCTTGATGTGGTCGGAAAGAAAACAACCGTATTGTTTCAGAACCCGATGGCGGAGATACGCGACGTAACCTTCTCTCCGGATAGTAAATGGCTGACTTATAGCCGTCCGGCGGAAAACCAGGTAAGTATGGTGTATGTTTATGATATTGCTGCACGTAAGGAATATCCTGTTACGGATAAATGGTACGACTCTTATTCTCCGGCCTTCAGTACAGACGGAAAATACTTGATCTTCGCCTCTTCACGTGACTTTAATCCGACTTATGGCTCTTTGGAATGGAACCATGTTTATAACAATATGGGAGGTGTTTATCTGGCGTTGCTTCAAAAAGATACTCCTTCTCCATTTCTTCAGAAAGATGCCGAAGTAAAAGTTGCTAAAGAAGAAACGGCTAAGAAAGAGGATAAAAAGAAAGAAGATAAAGATAAGAAAGATGTTTCGGCAGAAACCGGTGTAAAGATTGATCTGGAAGGTATAACCGACCGTATTATCAAACTTCCTTTACCGGGTTCTTATTATGGCAATTTTTATTCGGATGGCGAAAAAGTCTGGTATTATGGTCGCGGCGGAACAAAAGTGTACGATTTGAAAAAACAAAAAGAAGATACTGTTGCTGACGGAGCTTCCATGTCTGTTACTCCGGGAAGTAAAAAAGCCCTTTTCTATAAAGGAAGACAGATCTATGTGACCGACATACCTTCCGGCAGTGTTGATTTGAGTAATGCAGTCGATCTTTCCAATATGAAGATTACGGTGGATTATCCGAAAGAATGGGCACAGATATTCGATGAGGCATGGCGTGCTTACCGTGATGGTTTCTATGTAGAAAACATGCATGGTGTGGACTGGAAAGCGATCAAAGAAAAATATGCCGTTCTTCTTCCTTACGTGAAGACTCGTCTGGATCTGAATTATGTGATCGGTGAAATGATCGGCGAATTGAACTGCGGCCATGCCTACGTGAATCCTGGTGAAACAGATCGTCCGAAACGTGTACAGACCGGTCTGTTAGGTGCTGAGATTTCACGTGACAAGAGTGGATTCTTCCGTCTGGAAAAGATATTACCGGGAGCATCCTGGAGTAAAGACCTGCGTTCTCCATTGACAGAACCGGGTATCGAGGCGAAAGCCGGAGAGTTTATCGTGGCTATCGACGGGATTCCGACTAACAGTGTAAAGGATATGTATTCCTTATTAGTCGGTAAAGCCGGTATCCCGACAGAACTTTCGTTGAACAGCAAGCCTGAATTGGGGGGAGCTCGTAAAATAGTGATTAGTCCGTTGGCTGAAGAATATTCGTTGTATCATTACAACTGGGTACAGGATAATATCAAGAAAGTGGATAAAGCGACTAACGGCCGTGTAGGATATATCTATATTCCGGATATGGGCGTAGACGGTTTGAATGAATTTGCCCGTTATTTCTATCCTCAGCTGGATAAGGAAGGTTTGATCATCGACGATCGTGCCAATGGTGGTGGAAATGTATCTCCGATGATTCTGGAACGTCTTTCCCGCGAACCGTATCGTCTGACCATGCGTCGTGGTTCGAACCATATCGGTACTGTTCCGGATGCCGTACAGGTGGGTCCGAAGGTTTGTTTGATCAATAAATATTCTGCATCGGATGGCGACTTGTTCCCCTGGGGATTCCGTGCTTTGGGACTGGGTAAGCTGATTGGAACCCGTACCTGGGGGGGTATCGTCGGTATTAGCGGCCCGCTGCCTTACATGGACGGAACAGATATCCGTGTACCTTTCTTCACCAGCTATGATCCGAAGACGGGCCAGTGGATTATCGAAAACCATGGTGTCGACCCGGATATCCTGATCGACAATGATCCGATTAAGGAATGGAATGGCGAAGACCAGCAGCTGAACAAGGCTATCGAAGAAGTAATGAAAGACCTTCAGAACCGTAAACCGTTGGCTCCGGTTCCGGCTCCGAGGGATTTCAGCAAATAATGTTGAAGTAAAATATGGAAGAAAGGATATCTCACAGCATGGGGTATCCTTTTTTCATTTACATGCTTAAATTACTTTTTTACTGCCAGAAGAACATGCAATAAATTGATTTGCCGATGAATGAAGTTTATTATTTTATATATTTGTGACCGTTAATATGGAAATGGAGAAAGCATGCTAGAGGAAAGGAGATTATTAAAAGAGTTAACCGAAGGATCAGAGTTTAGTTTTAATGCTCTGTACAACCTATGGGCCTCCAGACTTTACCATTTTGCGTTCTCTTATTTGAAATCAGACAGTGCGGCGAAAGATGTCGTGCAGGAAACATTTGTAAAGATCTGGTCTAATAGAACGAGTATTAATCCGGATGCCTCTTTTAAGGCTTATTTATTTACTATCTCCTATCATTTTTTATTGAAAGAACTTCGTCGTCAGTTGAATCATCCCCAGATGGAGGATTACCTGGACTTTAAAAAAGAACTTATTTCGACTGATGATGTAGAAGCTAAATATGATTTCGACCTTTTTCTAAAAGAGTTGGAAGCTGCCAAACAAAAACTGACACCCCGACAAAGGGAAATCTTTGTTTTGAATAAGGAATATAATCTTTCCGTTACAGAAATCGCTTCCCGGCTATCTATAACGGAGCAAGTGGTGCGTAACCAACTTTCTGCCGCATTGAAATTACTACGCAGTGAGTTGTCAAATTATTCGTATCTATTTATACTATTTACTATCCATTTCTAAGAAATATGTTTTATAGCATATAAAAACCGATGTTATAAATTCAGTGTTCGGGGATATAACTCATAAACAAACGAAACTCTCGATTTATGGGTACATCAATAAATAGAAAACTGAAAGACTGGTTTACGAAATATCAGACTGAACAAATCAGCCGCGAAGAATTTTGTGAATTGAGGCAAGAGGTCAATAACTATACTGATGAGGAGCTTTTCCCTGTTTTATTGGACAGTTGGAATAATTCAGAGTATAATAAAACTCTGTCTCCGGAAGATGCACAGGATTTGTTACTTCGTATCCGTAAGGATATAGCAGCCTCTCCGGCTCCGGCAAAGAGAATAAGAAAGTTCTATTGGCGACAGATCGCCGCAACTGTCGCGTTCTTTATTATGGGCAGTTTATCTTTATATTTATATGTAGATAACCGGAATATAACCTTGTTGGCCGACCGAATAATGGAAGTGAAAGTAGGAAAAGGAGAGCGCGTCTCAATCACTCTGCCGGATGGGACAGCCGTAAAACTTAATTCTGAATCGATACTATCTTATAAACAAGATTTTGGTAAAAAAGACCGGCGGGTATCTCTCTCTGGTGAGGGATATTTTGAAGTGCAAAAAGATACACAAAAGAAGTTTGTGGTTAATACGGAGTTCATGGATGTAGAGGTGACAGGAACTTCATTTAACGTATATGCCTATTCTAATAAGGATATGATGGAGATGGCATTGGTACAGGGAAGTGTAACTGTATCTTCGGTTCATCCTCCTTTTGAAAAAATAAATGTCATTCCTAATGAGAAAGTTATATATGATAAGAAAACGGGGAAAATGAAAAAAATCACATCCTCGAATATACTGGAAACAGCTTGGGTAAGTAAGGAACTGGTGTTCAGATCGGAGCCTCTGGAAGAGGTCTTGAAGAGAGTAGGACGTAAATATGGAGTATTCTTTGATGTAACAGATTCTTCTTTTATAAAGGATACTTATACAGGTGTGTTCGATAAAGAAGAAATTGAAGAAGTGATGAATATCCTGAAAATTCATTATGGGTTTGATTATAGAATAAAAGGTGATGGAATTCAACTTTTTGCGAATCGGAAATAGAGTATTAACCTAAAAAAGAAAAATGATGGTAACATAGGGGAAAAAGATATCCGGAAAGCGGGCAGGCTCTCCGGATAGATCGTCGAATTCAGTTCGAAAAGCTATGCGACAACATAGCAGTATAAATAACTAAAAGTCAACTTTAAATTTTTTATTATGAATGTTATTCAAAACTTGTTTAAGTTAAGATGTAAAAGTACAAAATTTTGTAGAATCAATTTGTTTATTCTACTATGTTTTATCTTTTTAACTTCCGTATCTGCTTATGCACAAACCGGTGGCGTCAGTCTGGACCTCAAAAATGTGACATTGGCACGTTTTCTTCAGGAAATAGAAAAGCAGTCGACTTATCGCTTTTCTTATAAAGATGCAGATCTGGCGGAGAAAGAGCCTGTGACCGTTTCTGCAAAGAATCAGTCAGTTAAAAGCTTATTAACCGATATTTTATCTAAGCGTAATTTAGAATATCAGGTTACCGGTAATAAGATTCTGATAACAGTATCTTCTGTGCAGTCTAAAAAATCGAATGTAAAAAGAAAGATAAGCGGAGTCGTTGTGGATGAAAAGGGGGAACCTGTTATTGGCGCTAACGTATCGGAAAAAGGGACAACTAACGGAACTATTACTGATGTGGATGGTCAGTTCTCTTTGGAAGTGGGAGATAACAGTAATCTGTTGGTATCATATATCGGTTATAATGGTCAGGATTTATCTATCAAGGGGAGAGAAATATTTAATATCACATTGAAGGAAGATTCTCAGGCCTTGGATGAAGTGGTTGTTGTGGGGTATGGTACACAAAAGAAAGTTAATTTGACGGGAGCCGTAAGTACTGTCGGCTCCGAAGCCCTGGAAAGCAGGCCGGTTATGACCGCTTCCCAAGCACTGCAGGGAGTAGTGCCGGGCTTGCAAATAACACAGAATTCCGGTAGTATGGATAAAACTGCCAGTATCAATATTCGTGGTATTGCAACGATCGGCGAAGGTTCTGACGGAAGCCCGTTGATATTGATCGATGGTATGGAGGGGGACCTCAATGCCATTAATCCGCAGGATATAGAAAACATATCTGTGTTAAAAGATGCAGCAGCCTCTTCCATTTACGGTTCACGTGCACCGTTTGGAGTCGTTCTGGTTACAACGAAAAGAGGACGTACCGGAAAACCGACATTGAATTATAATAATAGTTTTCGTTGGAGTTCGCCTGTTTTATTACCAGAATCTCCGGACTCCTATACATTTGCTTTGTTTATGAATGACGGAAATATTAATGGCGGGATGACTCCCTTTTTTACGGAAGAGCATTTACAGCGGATATTAGACTATCAAAGTGGGAAAATAACGGAATCGATCGTACCTAATCCAAGTAATCCGTCCAAATGGGGAGACGGTTACCTTTACGGGAATGATAATGTGGATTGGTTCAGATCTATTTTCCGGACAAACGTTTTTTCGCAGGAACATAATTTCAGTATCAACGGAGGTACAGAAGATTTTAATTATTATGTTTCTGCCAACTATCTGGATCAAAACGGTATGATGCAGTTTAATCAGGATACTTATGATCGTTTTGCCAGCACGGTAAAAGTGAATATAAAAGTGACTGACTGGTTGAAATTTAATTATAGCAGCCGTTTCATCCGTGAAGATTACGGACGTCCCAGCGATTTGACGGATAATTTATATTATTATCTGGTAATCCGTGGATGGCCGACATTACCGTTGTATGATCCTAATGGTTATCTCTATGATTCTCCAACTCCGGCATTAGGTTTGCGGGATGGCGGACGTGATAGAAAGAAAACAGATAACCTGTACCAGCAGGCACAACTTGTCATTGAGCCGGTCAAGGACTGGAGAACCTTTGTTGATTTCAATTATCGAATAGAAAATCAGGCACGTAACTGGGATTATCAAAAAACATATAACCATGATGTGGAAGGCAATCCATATCCATACCGGAACAGTTCTCATGTGTATGAAGGCCATAATACAAGCAACTATATGAATATAAATGCTTATACGGAATATAGTAAACAACTTGAATCGGGACATAATTTCAAAGGAATGGTCGGTTTTCAGGCTGAACTGATGAAATATAAATCGATTTCATTACAGCGTGAAGGTATAATTGTCCCTTCGCTTCCTTCGGTAGATATCACTTCAGGTACAGACGCTTATGGGAAAGAGGTGACTCCTTCTGTTACCGGAAATCTGTCAGACTGGGCTACTGCCGGCTTTTTCGGTCGTTTGAATTATGATTATGAAGGTCGGTATCTGGCAGAAATCAATCTGCGTTACGATGGTACATCACGTTTCAGATCAGATAAACGCTGGAAGATGTTTCCTTCTTTCTCTTTGGGGTGGAATATAGCACGTGAAGAGTTCTGGAAACCTTGGGAAGATATGGTCGGAACATTAAAACTGAGAGCTTCTTATGGAGAACTCGGAAATCAAAACACAAAAAGTTGGTATCCGACTTATCAGACAATGTCTGTGAATGCTTCCAACGGTAGTTGGCTGATGAATGGTGCAAAACCTAATACGGCATATGCACCGGGTCTGGTAAGTTCGTTGATGACATGGGAACGGATCAAAACATGGGACATCGGTCTTGACTTTGGTGCTTTAGGCAATCGTCTGACAGGCTCATTTGATTATTATCAGCGTCAGACATTGGATATGGTGGGACCGGCACCGGAATTACCGGTCATATTAGGAACCAGTGTACCGAAAATGAATAATACAGACTTGAAGACATACGGCTTTGACCTGTCAGTCGCTTGGAACGACCGGCTGCAGAACGGATTGGGTTACGGTGTAAAATTTATATTATCCGATTCGCAGACAGAGATCACCCGCTATCCTAATCAGACGGGGCGGTTGGATACATATCGTGAAGGTATGAAATATGGCGAAATATGGGGATATACCACTGTTGGAATCGCAAAGACACAGGAAGAGATGGATGCTCATCTGGCCTCTTTACCAAATGGTGGGCAGGATGCGATAGGAAGTCGTTGGGAAGCCGGTGATTTAATGTTTGCAGATATCAATGGAGATGGAAAAATAGATAATGGAGCGAATACGATCGATGATCATGGCGATCTGAAGATCATTGGGAACTCAACTCCCCGTTTCCAGTTCGGTTTAGATATTTCTGCTGATTATAAAGGGTTTGATTTCCGGGCATTTTTCCAGGGGGTAATGAAACGTAAGTATTTCCAGAATAGTTGGTTTTTCTGGGGATCGGGAAGTGGGGTATATGGATCTTCCTGTCAAATACCTCATTTGGATTATTTCCGTAATGATGAAAATCATCCGTTAGGATTAAATATGAACTCATATTTCCCGCGCCCGGACTTTAGTGATGAGAAAAATCATCAGGTACAGACCGGTTATTTACAGAATGCTGCTTATATCCGTTTGAAAAATATTCAATTGGGATATACTTTGCCTGAATCTCTAACCCGGAAATTTGCTGTATCCAGATTAAGACTTTTTGTCTCCGGGGAAAATCTTTGGACAGGAGCTTCACTGTTTGACAACTTTGACCCGGAAACAATAGACGGAGGCTCACAAGGGAATGTTTACCCACTGTCAAAAGTTATTTCTTGTGGTTTAAGTGTAAACTTTTAATTAGATGCATATTATGAAAATGACAAATAATATAATTAAGAATTTTGCAGGTTTAGTTTTAGTCGGTTTATTAACCGGATGTAATGATTTTCTGGACCGTTCCCCACAATCGGAAATTACGCCCGATGTATATCTGACGGAAGAATCGCACTTGGCAGCTTATGCTAATGGCATGTATCCGGATGTGTTGCCGTCACATAGTGATGCGAGTTTTGGTACATTTGGTCTGGATGTGAATACAGATAATATGGCGGGTAAGTCTTACAATAACCGTTTTGTTCCCGGACAATGGAAGGTTTCGCAAATCGGAGGAGACTGGTCTTTTGATAAGATATACCGTTGTAATTATTTCATGACGGAAGTATTGCCTAAATGGAATAACGGTGAACTTTCCGGTAGTGAAGAAAATATCAAACACTATATTGGCGAAATGTATTTTTTGCGTGCTTATGAATACTTTAAGAAGTTACAAAGTGTGGGTGATTTTCCTATTGTGCGTACTGTTTTTCCGGACCAAATGGAGCCGCTGGTTGAAGCCAGTAAACGAGCTCCGCGTAATGAGGTGGCACGTTTTATTATCTCCGACCTGGATTCTGCTATCGTTTTATTAAAAGAAGAAGCTCCCGACGGACATAAAAACCGTATATCCAAAGCTTGTGCCCAGTTGGTAAAATCGAGAGTTGCCCTATTTGAAGGAACCTGGTTGAAATATTTCAAGGGAACGGCTTTTGTTCCCAATGGTGAAGGTTGGCCCGGTAAAGCAAAAGATTATAATAGTAATTATGAATATCCATCCGGAAATATAGATAAAGAGATCGATTATTTTCTGACTCTGGCTATGGATGCCTCAAAGGCTGTTGCCGAATCAATTACGCTGGTTGAGAATAACGGTGTTTTGAGACAAACCGTCGATGATCCGGTTAATCCATACTTTGATATGTTTGGAGCAGAAGATATGTCTGGATTCGATGAGGTTTTGTTATGGAGACAATATGATAAAGGGTTGGGAATTATGCATGCAGTAGTACAGTTCGCATCCAGAGGAAATGCCGGAGTCGGTTTGACACGTGGAATGGTTAATTCTTTTCTGATGGAAGACGGTATGCCTATTTATGCATCGAACAACTATGCCGGCGATGATTATATTGAAGATGTGCGCAAAAATAGAGACGGTCGTTTATGGTTGTTCCTGAAACAACCGGGACAGGTGAACCTGCTTTATCCTTCCAGTGAAGGGACGCATGGAGCCATGATCGAACCGGTACCTGAAGTTACTAATGCGGATGCAGGCTGGGGATATTCGACCGGATACACTATTTCTAAAGGCTTGAATTACGATCAGAAGCATTGTGGAAATTTTAAATCTTATACCGGTAGCATTACTCTTCGCGGTGTGGAAGCCTATCTGAACTATATGGAAGCCTCCTATGAAAAGTTGGGTTACCTGGACGATACCGCCAAACGATATTGGACGGCTATCCGCGAAAGAGCGAAAGTCTCTACGGACTTTACCAAAACAATCGCAGCTACCAATATGTCGGAAGAGGCTAAAGGTGACTGGGGGGCATATTCTGCCGGCCGGTTGATTGATCCTACCTTGTATAATATCCGCCGCGAACGCCGTTGCGAACTGATGGGCGAAGCGCTTCGCTATATGGACCTGAAACGATGGAGAGCAATGGATCAGTTGATGACATCTCCTTATCATATCGAAGGGTTTAAACTATGGGGACCCATGCAGGACTGGTATAAGGATGACAATGGTAACTCTATCCTGGTATATGGTCTGGATAATTCTTCAGCGAACGTTTCTTCTCCGGAGATAAGCAAATATCTGCGGCCTTATGAAATGTCTTCCAAATCATTAGTCTTGAATGGATATGGCTGGGCAATGGCTCACTATTTGTCACCGATTGCCATTCAGCATTTTATGATTACGTCTGATAATAATGAGGTTGAACAATCTCCTGTTTATCAGAATCCGGGATGGCCTATGACGGCGAATACCGGAGCCGAGTATTAATTGAAAAGAGTGTGTTCCGGGTAGGCTGTGTTGTCTCTTGGTGCACACTCTTCTTAAATAAAAGAATAATGAAAAGAGATAAGATATATTTTTTACTCCTGCTTTTTTTGTGTGGAGTTATCCCTTTATGTGCCCAGGATAAAATCCCATTGGAAGGAGAGTGGTTTTTTAAAGTAGATTCGACAAATGTCGGTGAACAACAACATTGGGAGAGAGATGCGTTCTCTCAAAAAATAAGTCTGCCCGGTTCTACCGACGAATGGGGCATAGGGAACGAGTATCCTTTGTTCAAATCAATTTTAGGAACGAATAATCTGGAAGGATATCCTGCCGATGCCGACTTCGGCATGTTGACCCGTAAGCATAAATACCTGGGAAGGGCCTGGTATCAGAAAAAGTTTATTATACCGGAAGATGCAAAGGATAAGAAATATACTTTGTTTCTGGAACGGGTTATGTGGAAAAGCAAAGTCTGGATTGATGGGAATCCGGTCGGTAGTCCGGTCGATTACTTAAGTACGCCTCATATATATACAGTTGGAAGCCTGACTCCGGGAGAACATTCGATCACAATTCAGGTAGACAACAGCCAGATTCATCCAATCGGAACATTGGGACATGCTTATTGTCCGCACATGCAGTCTCAATGGAACGGGATTGTCGGGGAAATCTGTTTACTGGAAACGCCCCGTATATCTATCGAACATATTGCTGTTTACCCCTCTTTTAAAGATAAAACAGTAAAGACCCGGTTGGAATTATCTAATGACGGTCGGAAGAAAAAAGTAACGCTCCATCTGGCTGTCAAAGAAAAATCAACAGGAAAGACTGTTGCCGTTGAAAAATTAAAGCCGGTTGTAGAAGCCGGTTCTTCAACAGTAGATCATATTTTTATAATCGATGGCTCTTTATTACCTTGGGATGAATTTACTCCGGAATTGTATCAGCTGGAAGTTTCATTGGATTATTCTGGTCAGAAACAAGTAAGCACGACGGATTTTGGTTTTCGTGACCTGGGGATTGCCGACAAGCATTTTACCATCAACGGCCGTAAGTTTATTTACAGAAACAGCCATGAAGGTATGTTTTTCGGAAAGACCGGTTATCCGGCAACAGATGTCGATTATTGGAGAAAAATATGGAAGTTATATAAAGAGCATGGTTTTAATGCCGTCCGTTTCCATTCATCCTGTCCTCCGGAAGCGGCCTTCATTGCAGCTGATGAAATAGGTTTGTATATGCAGGTAGAATTTTTCTGGATAGACGGCTGGATGGGATATAAAGATCTGATAGGAGGAAATAATGAGGCATTGAATGATTTTGTTCTTCGTGAGTTCAAACAGGCTGTTAAGATGTATGGCAATCATCCCTCTATGATGTTGGTTTCATTTGGTAATGAGTTGGGGGGGAATTTTGAACAAATGGGAAAATGGATAGCCGAAGTAAAGAAGGATGATCCGAGACATTATTATGCAGCGGGTATCGCTCATAATATAACCCGTGCAGATGATTATGTAGAATACGGAGGGAAAAATAAAGCCCAGAATTATGAAGGGACGGATTGGGATTACACGCATAATTATACCGTTCCGAAGGCCCATAATTATGACGCCGCTTATCAAAGAAAAGATTTGCCGGAGTTTACCCATGAAGCCGGACAATATATTGTTCATCCGTTATGGAGTGAAATAGATAAATATGACGGTGTGTTTGCTCCCAAAAACCTGGAATATTTCAAAAAACGGGCAGAAGAGAATGGTATCGTAAATCTGGATGCAGAACTTCAGCGTGCTTCCGGCAATATAAATAAAATGCTATATAAAGCGGAGATAGAAGCAACATTGCGAACTCCGTCCAGTGCCGGCTATAGTTTGTTAAGTATGGTCGATTATCCCGGCCAGGGAGAAGCATTAGTCGGTTGGGTGGATCCTTTTTATGAAAATAAAAATTTCATGACAGCTGAGGCATTTCGTTTATTCGGCACACATACGGTTCCTTTATTACGATTCTCCAAATATGCCTGGGAAGAAGGAGAACGGTTTGTAGGAAAAATTGAAGTTTGTAATTATGGAAAAGAAACATTAAAAGGGGCGCAAGTACATTATGTCCTGAAAGATGGTGACAAAATACTGGAAAACGGAACTCTACCGGGTAAAGATATAGAACAGGGCGGCATTACCTTCATAGGCGAATTTTCCCATCTGTTGAAGACCGGAGAACATGGAAGCCAATTAACAGTATCTTTGGATATTGTGGGAACAGCGTACAAAAATAGTTGGAATATCTGGGTTTTCCCTTCTGCGTCTAAAGAAAAAATCTCAGAAGATGTCTTATTTACAACGTCTTTATCTGAGGCATTGAAAAAATTGGAGCAAGGCGGCAAGGTTTTGTTACAGGCGGATCAACTTGGAAGTGTGAAAAACAGAATATATGCTGCATTTAACCCGGTATTCTGGTCAGCCACCTGGTTTGTCGGTCAGAATACGGATGTCAGTGGTGCGTTTATCCGGTCCGATCATGCTGCATTAAACAAATTTCCGACATCCGATGTGATGGATTGGCAATGGAAAGATGTTTGTGATGGTGCCAGAGGTTTTGTGCTGAATGAGTTACCTAAAAGCTATTATCCAATCGTTCAACCAGTGAATGATTTTCATCATGGGAACAAACTGGGTACGATCTTCGAACTGAAAACAAAAGAAGGAGGAAAGTTGCTGGTTTGTGGTTATAATATAACGGATAACCTGGACCGTCGTCCGGCTGCTAGGCAGTTGCGGACTAGTTTACTGCAATATGTGTCTTCTTCTTCCTTTGCCCCTGAACAGCTTGTGAAAAGAGAGTGGTTGGAACAGACACTAACTGATATGCAATCTGTTTTCAAAGAAGAAAGTAATACGCAAAATGCTTTGTTGTATGTTAAAGCCGGAGCTTCTTATACTGATTTAGGTTCAATAAAATGGAAGCCGGAGCTGGATATGGCGATGAAAGGGGAAGGTTTTGATTATCGTGTCGTTTGTGACGGAATTAGGCAGGATGATAACGGCTCTTTCTGGTTCGGTAAAAAGATGTCGATTGAGATTGATGTCAAATATCCGCAGTTGATGGATCTAAAGTTATATTTCTATGACTCGAAAAAACAATCCCGGCGAGGAACGATCCACTGTGAGGATATGCCGGAGGTTGTTTTAAAAGAACATGCAAAAGACTTTTTCGTAACTATCCCGGTAACGCGAGAAAATTGTCTGGATGGAAAGATCGTTGTAGATATCGAATGTACCTCCGGTCCGAACCTGATGATTGATAAAGTGATTCTTTCTCCGCGATAATGTAGAAGAGAATAAGATTGTTTATATATTATTTGAAAGAGGCTGTCGTAATTTTTCATTTATGTTACAGCCTCTATTTTTGTTTTAAAGAACAAAAAAAGTTTATGAAACTAATTTTATTCCTTGGTACGGGGAGACGTTATGGAAGTGTGTCGTAACCCTTTTTTGTCATAGCAGACTTGAATTGCTGGTTTATATAAATATTGATTATCAGTGTAGAATACGATTATGGATGATAAGACAATGAATTTTAATACATCCCATAATCTTAAGCATTATTGGGAGATGGCAGGGATTGTGATCATACTCGCGGTAAATTTTTTTAAGGTATTCGTCTAAAGGTTAATAGTAAAATTCTCAAATATAAATTGAGTACAAAATTTTATTATTGAAGTCTATAATACAAAACAAATACTAAAAAGATGAGAATATTTCTAGTAATACTATTTGCCTTATCCTATTTTTCAGGCAATATGCTGGCAAAAGATCTGAGTAAACAGTCGGGAGTACGAAAAATAAAAGATGTGGTTGTGTACGACGACCCGCAGTTTTACGTAGCATTTCCGTCTGTTGTAAAAAGCGGTGATGACTATCTGGTTGCTTTTCGTCGTGCACCCAACAGGGTCATGTTGGGAGAACCATATCCGACACATACCGATTTGAATAGTTATTTAGTGATGGTCCGCTCCAAAGATGGTGAAACTTGGACAAAAAATCCCGAATTAATTTATGCACATCCTTTTGGAGGATCCCAGGACCCCTGTCTGTTGACACTGAGAGACGGAACGTTGCTTTGTACGAGCTACGGTTGGACACATCTCCGGGAAGATGCCATTGCCCAGTTGGAGCAACCTGTCTACCACGAAGGAGGCTGGGTTGCTTTGGGCGGATATATTATGCGTTCCTTTGATAATGGCAAGACATGGGAAGGACCGATCTATCCTACCGCAGTGAAAGATGGAATCTATAAAGACCCGATGGGAAACCCGTTATCTGCCTATAACAGAGGAGCCTTGTATGAAGGTAAAAGCGGAAGAATTTTTTGGGTAGTGGCTGCCATGGATGACTATCCGCTTACAAAAACATCCAATCACCTGCTTTATTCGGACGACAAAGGGCTGACCTGGCAATACGCAAGTATCGTGGCAACTCATGAGAAATTCATATTCAATGAAGCTTCTGTTTATGAGACACCTAAAGGAGATATAGTCGCATTCATACGTACCGAGAACCCGGAAACACGCGCCTGCATCGCTCGTTCTACAGACGGTGGAAAAACGTTTAAATGGCAACCGATGGGTTTTTACGGACACCCGCTGGCGGCTGTAAGGCTACCGGACGACCGCGTGTTTCTGACATACGGTTACCGGGAGAAACCCTGTGGCGTACGGGCCCGGATTTTAAATGCAGAATGTACAGACTTTGCAACCGCAGAGGAAATCATACTTCGTGATGATAACGGACCCGGTACAGACGTGGGCTATTCATGGCCGGTTGTGCTAGATAATAACAAAGTACTGGTCGTTTACTATATAACCAAAGACGACGGTCAGCGCTATATCGGGGGTACGATCCTGGAAGTAGACCCAAAGAAAAAATAGCATATTGATTTTCTGCTTAAAATAAGAGGGGGAGAGGTCGACAGACCTCCCTCCGCTTTATAACTCCTAACATGTAAGATATAACTCAAAATGAAAAGATACTTCGTATATCTGTTTTTTTATTCTTTCATATCCTGCCATCTTTCTGTGGAAGATAAAGTGTACAATTCCGGAATACATATCATACCGGAACCCTTACAGCTGGAAGTTCGACAAGGCGTCTTTCCTGTCAGCAACTCGACCACTTTATCATTGGAAAATGGTGATTGGGAAAAAGAAGCCTCTATATTAATGAATAAGCTGGAAGAAGCAAGCGGATATAAACTCTCTTTTTCGGATAACTCTTCCAATAATTGCATTAGGTTCAAAACGAATGAAAACCTGGGAGAAGAAGGATACGAAATAGAAGTAGACGACCGGCAAATATCACTTTCGGCCGCCACAGAAAAGGGTATGTTTTATGCCATACAAACATTCTTCCAACTCTTACCGGCAGAAATCGAAAGTGCGAAACCATTGAAAATGAAACTATCTGTTCCTGCTGTTAAAATTGCAGACCATCCACGGTTCAGTTACAGAGGAGTGATGATAGACGTGAGCCGCCATTTCTTTACCGTGGAAGAACTGAAAAAACAGATATCCGTGATGGCCATGCTTAAACTGAACCGCCTGCATTTGCATCTGACGGATAATCAGGGATGGCGTATAGCTATCGATAAGTATCCGCAACTGGTTGAATATTCTGCCGTACAGGAAACATATAATGAAGAGTTATACGGTCCTTGCTATTATACAAAAGAAGATATAAAAGAACTGGTAGCCTATGCCGACCGTCATCATATAGAGGTGATACCCGAGATAGAGTTCCCGGGACACAGTTTGTCGGCCCTGGTTCCTTTCCCCGGATTGTCATGTAGCGGCGGACCTTTTAAAAGTGAACAGGTCTTTGGCTATGAAGAGAATGTCTTTTGTGTAGGCAACGACTCCGTATTCACTTTTATGGAAAATGTATTGACGGAAATAGCCGAACTATTTCCAGCCCGCTATTTACACATCGGGGGAGACGAATGTGTTAAGAGATATTGGCAAACATGTCCCCGTTGCCAGGCATTAGCCAAAAGGCTGAACCTCCGCCCAACTCCGGAGCACTCGGTGGAAGAACAATTGCAAAGCTATGCCATCAAACGGATGGAGCGTTTTATCTCCGGTACGTTGGGTAAACGTATGATCGGTTGGGAAGAAATTCTGGAAGGCGGATTGCCTGAAGATGCAACCGTAATGAGCTGGAAAGGCACCGAATGCGGAGCCAAGGCAGCAGCCACAGGCCACGACGTTGTTATGGCTTCCATGGCCGACGGCCTCTACCTATGTGCTGCACAAGGCGCCGATGAAGTAGAACCGGCTGCTATGGGCGGACAATCTTACCTGAAAGACGTATACGATTTCGAGCCGCTTCCAAAAGAGTTGGCTCCCGACAAAAGAAAACATGTAATCGGTACCCAAGCATGCTTATGGAGCGAATGGACGCCCTCCGGAGAACTGTTGGAATACATGCTCTATCCCCGAACCATGGCTTTGGCGGAAACAGCCTGGACAACACCCGAAAAGAAAAACTGGGACGACTTCCTGCGCCGTCTGGAAAACATGCAGGTCCGTTTGGATTTGAAGGGCATCAATTACCACATTCCGCTTCCGGAAGGAGAATTGACGACCAACAAAGTCTTTACCGGAGATTCTGTCGTGTTGGAATTTAAAAACAGCCGTTCCCTGCCTATGGTCTATACGACAGACGGATCAACTCCCGACATGCATGCTCCCTCTTTGCCGGAGCGGTTAGTACTGCACCAGCCGTGTACACTCAAAGTCTGTACAAAGACTGCAAGTGGCAAACTCAGTCCGATACGTACCATAAACGTTGACGAGCAAACACCCAGACCCGCAGTCGACGGTATCTGCAACGGACGAATCCACCTCCGGCTGGCAAACGGCCTTTTTAAGGATCATAACGACTTTGCAAAAGCAGTATACGAAACAGATACGATAATAAACTCTTTTGCTGCATATAATAACAATAAATTCGATTTCAAAACCCCCGGACTGGCATGCTATTCCGGCGAAATCGAAGTACCGGAGACGGGTATTTACACTTTTAAATCGAACGCGGATGAGTTGTGGATTGCAGAAAGACTAGTAATCTGTAATCCCACCTCTTCCCGCTTTTATGAGCAGAAGACGCAGATCGCCCTCGAAAAAGGTGTTCATTCTTTCGACCTCGTGTTTTCCAACCGCTTGAAAGAAGGATTTGCCACCTGCTGGTACCCAATCGATTTTCAATACCTTCCGCCTTCCGGTGGCGAATGGATAAAAAGCAATTAAAATTTTGTATAAACCATGAAGCACATATATAAACTATTGTTGGCAACTATCCTGTTGGGAAGTTGCCAAACCGACGGAAGCCAGACGGATTTGAATATAAACAGAAATCCGGACGAACTCTTCCTGAATACAACTCCCCATAAAAAAATGATCGTCGACGTCGACATGTGTACCGATGTAGACGACGCTTGTGCCCTGCGGATCGCAACAGCACTCGACGACGACGGCATCATTGACCTGCAAGGAGTAGCCTTTTCCGTAAACGGACCCAATAACCTCGATGCCCTGCGCGGTTTTCTCCTTCACGAAGGCAAGCCCGATGTATTGATAGGAAAAAGCGCGGTAGCCAACCCGCCTGAAGAATCACCCTACTGGGATCTGATGGCCGAATATAGCGATGGCAAGGTGGATGCCTACGAAGCTGTAAAAATGTACCGCAAAATACTCGCCGAAAGCGATACCCCGGTCGATATTGTTACAACCGGCTACACCACCAACATTGAGTGCCTGCTGAAAAGTGAACCAGACGAATACTCCGAGCTTACGGGCCAGGAACTCGTCAAAAGAAAATGCGGACAACTCTACGTCGTAGGCGCAACCTATCCGGAAGGGCGTTGCAACAACATCTGGTTTGCCCCCGCAGCCCGTACGGCGGCAGATTATATCAGCAAGCATTGGCCCTATCCGATACTCTTTTTCACCAACAATGTAGGCGGATTGCTCGTATGCGGCGCCGGCTTGCAACAGGTAGACACCGAACGCAAAGACATCGTAACCCGTGCCTTATACGCCTTCGGAACCGATACCGGACGGCTTGCCTGGGACCCTTTCGGCGTATGGTGTGCCGGATATGCCTGTGGTAAAATCAACCGGCTGGGCTTCAAACGAGTAAATATATTCATTGATACCGAAACGGGTCGCAATACATTTACCGATGCAACCGATGGAAAGCATTACGTCATCTATCCGCTATGCAATAACAAAAACTATTATAATGCCATGATGGATCACCTGTTAATTAAAAAAGCCAAACTTTAATTGCTGACCGAATTATTTAATACCCATTTAAAACACATTTTTTAATACATAAAAGAATATGGAAAAGATAAACAGACGACAGTTCATAAGCCAGTTCGGACTGGCCACAGCAGCCATGTGCGTTTCGCCACGCTTCGCATTTGCCAAGCCACTCGCTTCGGATAAGAAAATCCGTCTGGGCGTAGTTGGAGGCAACTTCGGTTTAGGTTTTTTCTTCCACGAACATCCCAACTGCATCGTTGAAGCTGTGAGCGATCTGGACACCCAACGGAGAAATAAACTGATGGAAGTCTACCAATGTAAAAAATCATACGAATCGCTGGAGAAACTGCTCCGCGACCCCAAAGTCGAAGCCGTAGCCCTTTTCACTCCGGCACCCGACCATGTGCGCCACACAATCCAATGCCTCGAGGCCGGCAAACACGTGCTCTGCGCCGTTCCGGCCGCCATGAACGAAGAAGAATGCCATCAGTTGTTTGAAGCCGTGAAACGTTCCGGACTCACGTACATGATGGCCGAAACAACCACCTACCGCGAAGAAACCATGATGGCACAAGAATTCTATCGCGCAGGCAAGTTCGGAAACATCTTCAGCAGTGCGGCCCACTACTATCATCCCGGCCTGGAAACCTTGTATTTCGACGAAAACAAGAAACCGACCTGGCGACACGGCCTCCCGCCGATGCTATACCCTACGCATGTTACCTCTTTCCTGATCGCCGTCACCGGCGAAAGACTCGTAAGCGTAGCCTGCAACGGTTGGGGCGATGGAAGCCCGCTTTTGAACAACAACCCTTATGGTAACCCTTTCTGGAATGAGACTGCACTCTTCCGTACCGACAAGGGCAACTCCTTCATGGGCGAAGTATGCTGGCGAGGTGCGCTGGTAGGCGTTGAAAGAGGCCAGTGGCATGGCGACAAAATGAGTTACTATTCCGAATATAAAGGCCTGGGCTCGCATCAGGTAGTCTCCAGCGAAATGCAGGGCAAAGACGAAGGCGGTTTCGTTGTCGACGAACCCGAAATGCACTTTGTCGAAATGAAACCCTTCTGGAAGACCGGCTTGCCCGGAAAGATCAGCCATATCAGTGGACACGAGCATGAAAA
>OATI01000580.1_pt1 | contig 28981 bp, 17 predicted proteins | sample 1494981 | NCBI WGS metagenome assembly OATI01 (sample SAMEA2579952, study PRJEB22360) | human gut metagenome
TCAAAGATAAGCTTTAATTGGAAAAATGTTACCAACTATTTTTGGCCACATTACTTAATCGGGAGTGTCAAAAGTTCTTTGACACTCCCGATTATATTATTTATTGATAGCACGATTAAACTCGTCCAATAAAGAACGGAAAGTCTCTTTCACGGAAACAATCTTCGTGGCCCGAAAAGCATTCGCCCCGGCAAAAGCGTAACCGTTATCCATATTTCCCTTGAAAGCGTTGTACAAAGCCGCAATGATACAATAAGGACTCTTGCTTATATCACACGTTTTGATACACTTGCACATACACGTTTTAGGCTGTTTCTGTCCTTCCTTCACCTTCTGGATGAACTTGCTGAATATCGCCCGTCCCGGCATTCCCACCGGACTTTTGATAATCTGTATATCCTCCTGTTTCGCCTCGATGTAAGTCTGTTTGAAAACATCAGACGCATCACACTCTTCCGTGGTCACGAAACGAGTACCCATCTGTACCCCAGACGCTCCCATATCCATAAAACGTTTAATATCTTCACCCGTGTAGATTCCTCCAGCCACGATCACCGGAATATTTTTCCCGTAATGCGTTTCAATATCCTTCACCTCGTCAATCACTTCCGGCAAAATATGTTCCAACGAAAAATGCTCGTCATTGATTTGTTCATCTTTGAACCCGAGGTGTCCCCCCGCTTTCGGTCCTTCCACGACAAACGCATCCGGCAGGTAATTATACAAATTATGCCACTTCTCGGCAATAACTCTTGCTGCACGCGCAGAAGAAACGATCGGAACCAACTTGGTCACGCTATCCTTTTGCAAGAAACTCGGCAAATTCAACGGCAATCCCGCTCCGGAGAAAATAATATCCGCTTTCTCAGCAATCGCGGTCTTCACCATATCCGCGAAATTAGACATGGCAACCATAACATTCACGCCAATCACACCCTTTGTTTTCTCACGAGCTTTACGAAGTTCTTCCTTCAAACCCATGATACTAGCCTGAATATAATCTTTGGATAAATTCCGATATAACAAACCTAATCCGGCACTGGAAATCACACCAACTCCTCCCTCATTTGCCACCGCAGACGCCAATCCGGAAAGTGATATACCAACACCCATACCACCTTGTACAATGGGAACTGAGATTGAGAGATTCCCAATGTTTAATTTTTTCATCATCATATATAAAAGTATTTAAGACAGTCAAAGATACTCTTTATTATTTAACATTCTCATTTTCACATTAAGAATAAACACGTTAGCAACATTATTTACATTATTCAACACGATTATTAACACTGGCATGTTTCTTGCATAAAACCTTAAAGTCATTTTATCGTAATAAAAGTATTCAAGACAGAAGAAAATCAATTGATATGAAACAATTTACACGTAATACTATAAAAACGCTATGCCTAGGAATTATTCTGGGAACAAGCGTTCTATCCATGGCACAAACGACAGAAAAAGAAAATGAAAAATTAATCCCATTCGGGGACTTCAATAGCTGGATGGTACGCATCATTGATGAATCATTTGTCATTGGTGGTAACACGAAAACCCTTTACGAGGTTGCCCCGGTAGACACGATTCGAGGAGACAAACCCTATATCAGTTCCACGGTTTCCCCGTGGAGAACTTCTAACGTCATGGCAAAAGTCAGTGGAGTCACGAAATGCAGTATCTCTGTTTTCCCGGAGAAAAGAGATGACGGCTATTGTGTACGTGTCGAAACGCTCATGGAGAAATGTAAAGTACTGGGTATCGTGAACATCACCGTACTTGTACCGGGTACAATTTACCTGGGACAGATGCACGAACCGATTAAGGACACGAAGAACCCGCAAAGTAAACTGAACGCCGGAATTCCTTTCACGGAAACCCCGAACGCAGTTGTATTTGACTACAAAATGGAAACCCCGGGAACAGATCACCGGATCAAAGCAACCGGTTTTAGCAAAATTGTTGACGTGGCAGGCCGGGATTCCGCCGAAGTATACGTGATCCTTCAAAAACGCTGGGAGGACGAGAATGGCAACGTGTATGCCAAACGGATCGGTACAGCCATAGAACGCCTTTCCGAAAACACTCCCGACTGGAAAAACAACCACAGATTGAATATTCTTTACGGGGACCCGGCAAATCAGCCCGGTAGTAAATCCTATATGCAATTAATCCCCAAAGAACAATCTCTATACTGTATCAACAGCAAAGGTAAATCCGTACCCGTGGAAGAAGTAGGTTGGGGAGATACGGACGACAAACCCACCCATTTGTTCCTGCGTGTATCCTCTAGTTACGGGGAGGCTTACATTGGAACCGTGGGAAATAAACTTTGGGTAGATAACGTACGGTTAGCTTATTAAAAGCGGTAACCATTTGGAAATTAGCTGGGGTGTCCTAAAAGTCATTTTCCCAACTCCCTCCCGGCTTCGCCGTACTCCCTCTATAAACAGAGGGAGAGCTGAAATGTGCCCTGTCTTCGGAAAGATTCACCAGCTCCTCCTCTGTTTATAGAGGAGGTGGCACGAAGTGACGGAGGAGTTTTTGAAATAAAATGACTTTTAGGAAAGCCCCTTGAAGGGGGTAGACCATCATAGTAAGATAACTTCAGTCGAGTTCAATCCTAAATTTTCACAAATTCATGTAAATTATCATTACTAAATTTCAATCATACACGAACCATATTGCGAGCCGCTCCCATTCCGCTCCTATTCCTCCCCTATTCCCCTCCTATCACAATAACAAAAAATAGACATTTATTAGTATATAGAATGATTTGGTTACATTTATAATAACAGTATGATCATATAATAATAGCCATATCTAATAACAACTCCCAATAAACATTTCTTTCACAGGAACAAAACACGATTTACACACGTTACATGAATCACCGTGTCGTATTCTTTTTACACTTAAACCCGCGAATCAACAGGAATATACCCAATAAGATAAACGGAATACTCAACACCTGTCCCACGTCCAAGGTCATTTGATCCTCGAAAGGTACCTGCCTTTCCTTGACAAATTCAATCAAAAAACGAGCCACGAAAACCCAGACAAGGGTATTCCCTAAAAGTACTCCCCGATAACACTTCAACCCGATTCGTCGGTAAAGCAACAAATTTATCCCGAAAATAAAGAAATAGGCCAAGGCTTCATAAATTTGAGCCGGATGACGGGGTACCGAATCAATCTGTTCGAAAACAAAGGCCCATGGCACGTTGGTTTCGATTCCGATAATCTCGGAATTGGCCAAGTTTCCCAAACGAATACACCCCGCCGCTAAAGGTAAAACGAGAGCAATCGTGTCAAGTGTCCGTAACACGTTCTCACCCGTAATCCGGGAATAAATCACCATGGCAATCATCCACCCGACAAGCCCTCCATGACTGGCCATCCCCTGATAACCGGAAAAAATAACACTTCCATCCGACTTAACCCGTACCGGGAGCAAAATTTCCAATGGATGTGCGAAATAATACGCATACTCGTAAATCAGGCAATGGCCCAAACGCGCCCCTAGAAACAAGCCGGCAATACTCAGCATCACGAGTATCTGGAGATGCTCCCACGGTATCCCGTTTTCCCAGTAAACACGTTTCAGTATCCATACGGACGCCACGGTCCCCGCAATCAACAGCAAACTGTAATACATGACAGGGATTCCTCCTACCCAAAACGCAACGGGATCTATGTTCCATTCTATATAATTCATCAAGGACAAAAATACATTTTATTTTCCATTCTTTGACATAGGATACTTGCTACCCCTCCCACATCCTTCTCTTACCTTTCCCTCTGCCAAGAACATATCAAAAGTTATTAATCCTCCCATTTCACTCAATAATGACATGAATATTTTCACGTCAATCGGTAAAATATCTCGAAGAATTGACTATCTTTGCCCAATTTTTAATCAAACCGCATAAAGATAAATTCTATGGCAATCTATTTGGACGATGTATCAAGAACTTTCGGAGAATATCTGCTTATTCCCGGTCTGACCACGAAACAGTGTATCCCAACCAACGTTTCATTGAAAACGCCCTTGGTGAAGTATAAAAAAGGCGAGAAATCAGCCATTGAACTGAACATCCCGTTTGTTTCTGCGATTATGCAGTCCGTTTCCGATTCAGGATTGGCAATTGCACTTGCCCGGAACGGGGGATTGTCATTTATCTTCGGTTCACAACCTATCGAATCACAGGCAGAAATGGTTCGCAAGGTAAAGAAATTCAAGGCCGGGTTCGTTACCAGTGATTCCAACATCACCCCGGAAGCCACGTTGGCAGACGTGCTTGCTTTGGTGAAACGTACGGGACATACCACGATGGGGGTTACCCATGACGGGACCCCGAATGGCAAATTGCTGGGTATTGTTACCAGCCGGGATTACCGGGGAGAAAAAGACCCGAAAGACAGAAAAGTGAAAGAATTCATGACTCCCTTTTCCAAATTAACCGTTGGAGAAATCGGGATGACCCTCAGCGAGGCAAACCAAATCATCTGGGATCATAAACTGAACACCTTACCGATCATCGATAAAGATCAAAACCTTGCTTACTTCGTGTTCCGCAAGGACTATGATAGCCACAAAGATAACCCGAATGAATTATTAAACACCACGGACAAGAAATTACTGGTAGGTGCCGGGATTAACTCCCGTGATTACAAAGAACGTGTTCCCGCGTTAGTAGAAGCCGGGGTGGACGTTTTATGTATCGATTCATCTGACGGTTTCTCCGAATGGCAAAAAGAAACATTACAATGGATTAAACAAGAATACAACGGCAAAGTACTCGTTGGTGCCGGAAACGTGGTAGATCAGGCCGGATTCCGTTATCTGGTGGAAGCCGGGGCTGACTTTATCAAAGTGGGTATCGGTGGAGGTTCCATCTGTATCACCCGCGAGCAGAAAGGTATCGGCCGCGGACAGGCTACAGCCGTGATTGACGTGGCCAAAGCCCGCGATAAATACTTCGAGGATACCGGTATCTACGTGCCGATTTGTAGTGATGGCGGTCTCGTACATGACTACCACATGGTGTTGGCTCTTGCCATGGGTGCCGATTTCTTGATGATGGGACGTTATTTCGCCCGATTCGATGAATCCCCCACCAAAAAACTAATGGTGAATAACTCCTACGTGAAAGAGTACTGGGGAGAAGGTTCTAACCGCGCCCACAACTGGCAACGTTATGACATGGGCGGCAGTGAATCCCTCAAATTCGAGGAAGGCGTGGATAGCTACGTTCCATACGCCGGAAAATTAAAAGACAACTTGGATGTAACCATCGGTAAAATCCGCTCCACGATGTGTAGCTGCGGAGCAACATCTATCTTTGAATTACAAAAGAATGCTAAAATCACCCTGGTTTCTTCAACCAGTATCGTGGAAGGCGGTGCCCACGACGTGATATTAAAAGATCATAACAGATAATATCAAAAAATCCCGGATTAAACTCCGGGATTTTTTATTCTATCTTTCTTCTTGCTGACAAGTGTTGCAATAGTAAATACTACCCCCCAAATAATTCTCTTTTAATATATAATCCCCGCAGTACACGCAATGACTCCCCACTGTATCCTTAGACAAGTAAGGAACGTATCCCCCTTTCTGATCAAACAAATCCTTCTCGGAACAACGTCCTCCCAGTCGGTATATCTCCCGCAAAACCTTCTTCACACACCCGAAAAGCTCTTCCCTTTTCGCCTGCGAAAGAACCGCAATCTTCGTCTTCGGATGTACCCGAGCCAGATACAGAATATCTTGCAACACGCCATTTCCCAAACCGGGAATCATCTGATCCGTGGCAAGAAACGCCTTGGCACTCTTTTTCTGTACCCCTTCGTCATTAATCAGGGACATGAAATACGCCTTGTCAAAAGCATCCGACAACACCTGCGGTTTATTTTTTGCCCCCCCGTAATATGACACCAAACCACCCTCGAAAGAATCCCCCACAAAACACCATACAGCACCGTACATCCTCACGGAAACGATTATGCAACTCTGATCTTCAAACCCGATCAGTAACTGGTGCTTGTTCGGTAACTTCGCCTCAGGTTCGTAATAACGGAGGTTTACCCCGTCGCTAAACACCACCTTGGCATCCCCCACGTTTATTTGCACCATTCCCCCGTAAGCACAAGCCCCGTCCACCATTTTACCAAGTAACATCCCCGGGTATTTTTCCGGGTCCCCGTTGAAAAAGGCAAATTTATGCGGGGTGTAGCAAGGTATAACATCCGTTACGACCTTTCCTTTGATAACCCCGTTCAACTGTTCCGACAAACAAAGCGCTTCAGGTGCCTCTATCATGATTTATAGACTTAAATTAGTATTTTATCTTCTCCAAATATAAAGAAGATATTCTCTACATCAATATAATTCTCAGATATTTCTAATATAATCATCCAAATTTGCTTGGATTATATACAAAATAAATAATAAAAAACCGGTATCATTCCAATGTAAAACTTAAACAATATCCCCTAAAATAGGGATTGTCAGAATATTTCTTGTAATATAATTTTGCATTAAATAAACAGAAAAACAAGATCATTATTTGATCGATTAATAAGTGCTTAAAAAAAGAGAAAGTACATTTTTTTAATTATCTGAGGATGAGCATAACAAATGAATATGTCTAAGAAAAAAAAGCTTGTTGGGGTAAGATCAAAAATCGATCCTTTTTTAATAGCAAAGATCTTAAAACATTCACTTCGTTCTCTTCCCTATTTGGTGTTATTTAATTATTAATTAAAAACAGGAAAAATGAGGAAAATCTCATGTTTTACAAAGAAATGTATCACAATAATCATGTTTAAAATGATGACAATTGTGATATTATTGTGCGTGTTGTCTGTCACAGTTCAAGCTGAAACAGACTCCAAAAAGGAATATACCATTACTGGACGTATATTTGAAAAATCGTCCCCCAAAACTCCTATTCCGTTAGCTTCTATATTTTTCCCGGAACTAGGAATCGGCACCGTCACCAAAATGGACGGAACATTTATCATGAATAAACTAGATGCCGGTACTTACAAAATAGAAGTGACTTCACTCGGATATGAACCAATAAAAATGACAATTGTTCTAGGAGACAAAGAAACAGTTGACCTAAAACTATTCATGGAAAAATCCAATTTCCGATTAAATGAAGTCGTTGTTACAGCACAAAATAACAGAGCAGGGACGTCAACTTCTTCCAAAATCTCACGCATTGCCATGGATCACATGCAAGCCACCTCTTTAGCAGATGTCCTAGCCCTCATACCAGGACAGCTCGTTGAAAACCAAACCCTGCAAAATGCTCTTTCTTTAAATCTTCGATTCTTAACCTTACCCTCCGGAGACCAGATGTCAGCAGCAATCTCCATGAACAGTTTCGGATCGGCAGTTTATAAAGATGGAGCGCCCATATCGAATAATGCAAATTTACAAGCCTTAAGTACTTCCTTCACCTCCGGTGAATCCTCCGTTGGAGGTAGTGCAGCTCCAGCTAATAGTATCGATTTAAGAAATGTTTCCGCTGATAATATTGAATCCATCGAAGTTATCCGGGGTATCCCCTCCGCAGAATACGGAGACTTAACATCCGGAGCCGTAATTATCAATACAAAGGCAGGAATTGAACCTTTGAGGATTAATTTCAGGACAAATCCCAACGTGTACTTATTTACAGCCAGTAAAGGGCTGAACCTAGGAAAAGAAAGAGGTTCTTTACATATTAGTGGAGATTATGCTTATAGTGTAAAAGATATCACTCAATCTTATATATACTACCAACGTGCTACAGCTCGTTTACTATACTCCAATTCATTCTGGAATAAAAAATTACGTTCCAATACTTCACTGGATTTTACTTACGGGGACAATCGTCGGGACAAAAACCCGGATGAAGAGGTACAGCAAATCAAAGAAAACGGAACAACAAAAGGAATCACATTCAACACAAACGGTATTTTAAACACAGATTTTGGGTGGTTAAAAAACATCCGTTACACGTTGTCGGCTTCTTATGTTGCCAAGAACAGCCACCATCAACAAATGCGTTCTAGCGCAAACGCATCTTTCTCAATGACAAAAACGGACGGAACAACTTTATCTAATAAACCGGGTGTAGACGTGTATGATGAGAACGGTAACAAAATCACCAACTTTTCTGATAATGATGCTTCTAATTACACGATTTACCTCCCGGACAGTTATTTAACCAGTTATTCCATAGAAGGACGGGAAATCAATGTATTTGCTAAATTATCCGCAAACCTGATTAAAATTTCAGGACCGATAAGTAACCGGATTATTACCGGAATTGATTTTCGAAGTGACGGAAATCGTGGTAAAGGATTAGTGTTCGATCCGAACACTCCCCCCTATCGAAACTTATCAGCACTGAACTCAACATTCCGAGCCCGTTCATACAAGGAAGTACCCTTTATCAACCAACTGGGGGTATTTGTACAAGAAAACTTCAATTGGTTAATCGGCGGAAAAAGGAACCTAGATGTTTCAGTAGGATTACGTTATGACAAAATATTTGATTTTAACGACATTCTTGCCCCTCGTATTAACGCTTCCTTGGAAATTATTCCTGACAAATTCTCAATTAAAGGAGGTTTTGGAATTGCAGCTAAAACACCTTCCCTTTTATATTTACACCCCGAAACAGCTTATTTTGAATTTGTTCATTACAACAGTATGGCAATGGAATCTATTCCAGAAGCACAACGCCTGTTGTTAACCACGACATACGCCGTTGACACAGAAAATCCGGACTTGAAATTAGCCAAAAACCAAAAGACTGAAATCGGATTCAGATTAAATCTGGGTAAATTACACATGGACGTTACCGCATTTGAAGAAAAAATGAAAAATGGGTATTCACTAACGGATGCGTTCAAACCTATGACATATAAAGTATACGAACAATCCGGTGATCTACCGGCAGACGGGGTCTCTTTCCCAACGTTGAAACTGACAAATGAATATCCGGTATTATTATGTTATAATACTCCTAAAAACAATATTACCATTAATTCCAAAGGAGTAGAATTGGAAATGCAAGTCAATCGTATCGACGCAATCCGGACAGCATTCTCTGTCAACGGGTCATATATTCGCACGGAAACATATAATAATGACTACACTTATTATTTCCCAACCCCTTCCGATCCTGCCAAACGGACTCATGTCGGAGTATATGAAAAAGGAATGGAGAAGTTCCTTAAAGAACGTTTGTTAACCACGTTCAGAGCAACTCACAACATTCCTTCTATCGGTCTTGTTGCCACATTGACTGCACAGGTAACATGGTTCGATAAAAACTGGTACAAAATAAAGAATGATTCAATCCCAGTAAAATACATTTCAAAATATGACGGTAAAATGTACGACTTCGACGTGGATAAAGTGGGAGAAGAAAATTATATGTCTGAAGAGGATTACACGAATATTAAACGTACTGTGAACACGACTCATTATATCAAAGAAAGTATGCCTCCGTTATTATGCATGAATATAAACGTGACGAAAGAATTAGGAGACTACATGCGTGTATCCTTCTTTGCAAACAATATGTTTCGCAGTCATCCGATTTATAAACAGAAAAGAGCCCAGAACAGCTATCTGAAACGGAATGAAGATTTATTCTTTGGTTTAGAACTTTCGTTATTATTAAACAGGTAAATTATGAAGAATATTTTAAGTATCAATATTATAGGTCTTTTTATCCTACTCTTAGGACACTCGTCCTGTACGGATCAATTCAACAAAGCCGGAGAAGCAAAAAAGATGACTCCTTTGACAATATCCGTACAACCCCGAATGACCGAAACAGATGACCAAACCCCTATTCCAAACGAATTAACTGTCAAACTCGAAAACTTTTCCGAAGGTATCAGTATTGAAAAAGAAATTTCTTACGAACCCGGAAAAACATTAGTTGTAGACAGCGTCATCCCTGGAATTTACTCTATCACGATCTCCGGAAAAGCACAAGATGATAACAATGACGAATACTTTTTTAAAGGTAATAAAGTAAATGAACCTCTTGTAGCCAGTTCCACGATAGAGATAGATATTAGTGGACTTGTAGCCGGAAAAATGAAAATCATCCAAATGTATTATTGTGGATCAAAGACGTTGAATAATACAAATTATTTTAGAGATCAATTCTACGAATTTTACAATAACACGGAATCGGAAACATTTTATATGGATGACATATATATTGCTTATTTGTATCCAACAACAGCCAGCAGTACCAACAGTACGGTTTGGCCTTCCGAGGATGGCGATCAGTATGTGTATGCTCAACAAATATGGAAATTTCCGGGCAATGGAACCGATTATCCGCTAAAAGCCGGAGAATCCTGCGTGGTTGCCCAATTTGCTGCCAACCATCGTTTGGCTACGTACAATCCAAATTCCCCCGTAGATTGCAGTAGTGCCGAATTTGAGTTCAATTGTAATAATGCCAATTTTCCAGACCAACCGGCTTATGATATGGAAATTGTATTTTATAACGGTAAGAAACTATACACGATGCCGCAAGTTCTATGGTCCGTCTTCGGACCAGCCATTGCTATTTTCAAAATACCGGAAGGAGAATCCTACGATCCGGTCAATGACTTAACCATGCAAACAACAGATTTAGGAAGTACAAATAGAACGTTACACGCTAAAGTACCGCGTAAATGGTTATTGGATGTTGTAGAAACAGGAGCAAATATCAACAGTATTACCGGCAAACGAGTTCCCGCCGTGCTTGATGCTGGATTAGCCTACGTGGGCGATACCTACGTGTCCCTAGGAATTCACAGAAAAGTGGAATCTACACGGGATAATGGAGATCCTATTTTCATGGATACCAACAATAGTACGGATGATTTTGATATGGGTGTAACCCCAGTTTTCAGAAAATATAACACGAAGATGCCCTCTTGGAATCATACATTGAAATAATTTAATGAAAAAAGATATATTATGAAGAACATATATAAAGAGTTAACAATTGTTCTAGGCTTTATATTCATACCATTCATGGTGAACGCACAAGAGCAAAACGAGGTTGACAACACTCCCGCAGCTCTGGAAAAATTCACCATGTTCAGGTTGTGGCATCACACCTCTAACGCAGCAGGTTCTATGCTTGAGAATCACAAAAAGTACGCAGACGCTAAATTCGGTTATCAGTTTTATGATGGGAATTTCTGCCGTCCTCAAGCGGGAGAATCCGGCAATAGTTTTACCTTTAACACGGAAGGAGGCGGTGCTGTTAACAATAAGTTCTACGCCTGGGGAAGTTTTGATTATTCCCGAGATAAATTGAAAGACGTCCTATACAATGCCTCTATTATAGACCCATTCCGAGATATGCCCTATATGGTAGGAGATACAAACGTAAGTGACTGGAATAATCAGCACTATGTTCTGAAATGGAAGGTGTCAACTCCACAATATTGGAATCTTATTTCTTTTGGATTAGGCGGTAAATACCAAACTTCTATTGGAGCCAAACAAGTAGATCCTCGTGTTGAAAGTAGGTTCTACACGTTTATGATACAACCGGGTGTTGTTTTTTCTTTTTCCGATAAACATCATTTAGGATTCAATTTTGAATATTACAACATACGAGAAGATAGCGAAATGGACAACGTGAATATCTATGTCGATCAACATTATTGGTACATGTACGGATTAGGAACTAGCGTGGAGAAATTGGGATCGGGAAGAACAACGAACTATAACGGAAATAGTATCGGAGGAGCTTTCCAGTATAATTACCAAGGTAGTATAAATTTAATGTTTTCAGGCAGTTATTCAAAAAGAGTCGAGGATGCAGAAATATCCTTTACAAACGTTCAAAGTAACGGGACAATAGAGGATCAACGTGTAAAAGCTAATTTGGAAATGTATTTTAACTATACGGAAAGATATACTTCATTGATCCAGATAAACTACCAACGAAAAGATGTTGACGGTATAGAATATATACAAACCTACAATAGTACGGAGGATGAAGCCGGATATGTTACATGGTATAAATCTGTTCGTTCTACTTACCAAACGGATGCCCTTAGTTTTTCTTATGATTTACTGAAGAACTGGAAAGAAGCCTATCTTTGGAAGATCGGATTGAAGGTAAACTATGAGAATAACAAGGAAAAATACATATTACCAGAATCCCGCCGGGAGTGGGAAAATCTGAAATTCGGATTACAGGGTAAATACAATACCCGCCTATCAGAAAAACTGACAAAACATCTATTAATCGGAATAGAATGTTGGTATAATAATAATCTTAGCGGAATATATGATTATAACGGACAAAATCCGGACAGTCCTATGGTAACCCGTTTCATGAATCAAGACTTTAGTTACCTTACCTCCGACTATATAGATGGAGCCATGACACTGGTATATTCTCAAAAAGTAAAAGAGAATAAAAGGGCCAATCTTTTCGGGAAAGCAGAATTTAGATATTTAAACACATCGAATAATGATTTCAAAGATAAAAAGATCATGCAATTCAGTATCGGATGTAATTTTTAAAAGACAAGATATTTCTATACCGGAAACATAAAAACCGATTTCATTTTTTCTAAGACATACCTTCCGATGTTCATTTCTGTAATACGGAACATCGGAAGGATTTTTCACAAAAACAGACAAATAGACAAAAACAATTAGGATGAACTCAAATGAAAAGAATTATTTATTGTAAACTAATCAATGTAATTATTGCTTTAACAGCAGTAACTTTATCCCAAGCACAAACAATTATTGCCCCTACATCCTCTAAGGGAAGTACAAGTTTCGCCATTATCACAGATCAAAAGACTTGGCAAAAGTGCCAACCTGAAATTTTACACTACCGAGATGTATTGGAACAAGAACAATTAAGAACTTATATTTTTGCTGATGATTGGAAAAAACCGGAACAAATTCGTGAGATCCTGTTCAAATTATACCAAGAGCAACAATTAGAAGGAGCTGTCTTTATCGGAGAAATTCCAATCCCGATGATTCGTAAAGCACAACACATGACTTCTGCTTTCAAAATGGTCGAATCCAGATACCCTATGCGGGAGTCCTCCGTTCCTTCCGATCGTTTCTATGATGATTTCGATTTGAAATTCGATTTTCTACAACAGGACAGTTTAAATTCCCAAATGTTCTATTATGACCTATCCGCACTTTCTCCACAAAGAATACGTTGCGATATTTACACAGGACGTATAAAACCAATTATCACCTCAGAACTTGACCCTTACCAGCAAATCCGTGATTATCTGACAAAAGCGGTTGCTGCTCATCAGGAGGCAAATCTATTGGACCGATTTGTATCTTACACCGGACATGGTTCATACTCGAACTCTTTGACAGCTTGGCGTGCAGAACAACAAACTTTACGAGAACAAATTCCCGGTGTATTCAACAAAATGAACAACGCTCGTTTCATGCGTTATAGTATGTGGGATTATCCAAAAGATGAACTGATTAGTACGCTCAAACAAAAAGATCTGGACATGATGATCTTTCACGAACATGGCACTCCAGACAGACAATATCTATCTGCAACACCCTCCACACATGATTATGAGCAACATATGGAAATATTAAAACGGGAAGTCCGGATAAAATTACGTCAAGATGTCCGAAATGATAAAAATTACCAAGACCAATTGGAAAAGTGGTCAGAACAATTTCAAGTGGATACGAGTTGGTGGAAAGGTGTTAATGCCCCGGAGCAAATTGTTAAGGATTCCTTGACCGATGTACACATGGGTATCATCTTAGAAGATATTTTTCCCATCGCTCCCAACGCTCGTTTTGTCATTTTCGACGCTTGTTATAATGGAGACTTCAGAGAAAACGACTACATAGCCGGACGTTATATTTTCTCTCCCGGAAAATGTGTCGTTGCTTTCGGTAATTCTGTAAATGTTCTTCAAGACAAATCTGCCAATGACCTTTTTGGTTTATTGGGATTAGGAGCTCGCTTGGGTTTCTGGGCTCGTTACACCAATATTTTAGAATCTCATATTCTTGGAGATCCTACTTTTTATTTTAAATCTCCTGTTGATTCCATACGTTGTAATGAATGGTTAGGAGTCCCCCAAACTCCGGATTTTTGGTATTCCTTATTGAAAAACACTTCGTATGCCGACATACAAAATATTTCTTTAATAAAACTATACCATGCTGAATATCCGGGTATCTCAGACACGTTACGGTATTACTTTGAAAATTCACCCTATGCAGTGGTTCGCTATAATTGTATGACCCTATTGGAAGAAATCAATGATGAAAATTTCCGGGAAGTTTTAAAACAAGCTACAACAGATTGTTACGAATTTATCCGACGCATAGCTATCCATCGAATGGGTCGTGTCGGTTCCTTGGAATTTTTACCTTATATTATTAAAAGTTATATTAATGATTACTTTTCCGAACGAGTCGTGTTCAATACCCAGATGAGTCTAAGCCTTTACCGTTGGGAAGACGTAAAAGCTGAAGCAGAAAAAATTTTAGCTCGTTCTTCTATTCTTAATAAACAGAGAATACTGGAAAAACTTGAAACTCTTCTCAAAAACGAACGCCAATATAAAGCTACTCAGGATATGTTGAAACCAGACATTTCAGAAAACAGAAAAATGTCAGAGATTCGTTATTTGAAAAATGCAAACTATCATCCTGGTATTCCTGTTTATTTATCCATTGTCAGAGATGTAAACGCATCACCAACAATCCGTCAAGGATTACTTGAATCATTAGCATGGTTCTCCCTATCTGAACAAAAAGGTGCTATCGTTGAGGTATGTAAAGAACTTATGCAAGATATGAAACAAGACACGAGAATCAGACAAGAAGCTGAAAGAACTTATTATCGATTAACAGAACAAATAAAAAATAGATAGATATGAGACGAATCATTTTGATTTTAAGTCTTGTGATTTTAATCTTTCCTGTATCAGGAAAAGTAAAAATCCAAAAACCTCAACAACAACATCCAACAGCATTCGCCATTATCGTAGACGAAATTACCTTGGAAAAAACCAAAGCATCCATTGAAAATTACCGGGATGCATTAGAAGCTGAAGGATTGTCTGTTTATATCGTAAGCGGAACATGGAAAAATCCGAATCAAGTAAAAGCCGAGATCATAAAAATTTATAAACGCCAACCGTCATTAGAAGGTGTCGTGTTTATCGGAGACATTCCCGTGGCTCTCATTCGTAATGCCCAACATTTGACAACCGCTTTTAAAATGAATGAAGAAACATTCCCTTTCCCGGAATCTTCCGTGCCTTCTGACCGTTTTTATGACGATCTGCACTTAACTTTTGATTTTATCCGGCAAGATTCCGTAAACCCATTACATTTTTATTACAAATTACGTGAAGACAGTCCTCAAAACTTAAATCCCACGTTCTATTCCGGACGAATAAAATACCCAACAGAAAAAGGTGGGGATAAATACGAAGCAATTAGCGAGTACTTAGAAAAAGTTGTTAGAGAGAAAAAGAAATCCAATAAACTAGATTGTTTCGTATCTTTTACCGGAAGCGGATATAACTCTGACTGTCTGATCGCATGGATGGATGAACGCTTGGCTTTAACAGAAAGCTTTCCACTTGCTTGGAAAAATTCTCAAGATGCCAGATTTTTAAATTATCGTATGGAAGACTACATGAAATATCGTCTCTTCGATGAACTTCAAAGAGATGAGGTGGACATTATGTTATTTCATGAACATGGCTCTCCCGAACGCCAGTATATCTGTGACATTCCCGCCCCTAACGGTTTACAAGGATATATGGACTATATCAAATCATCTTTATATTCTACCGTAAAACAAGAAATCGAAAAGAAAAAAGGTTCTCCGGAAGAAATCAAAGCATATTTCATAAAAAAATATGCTTTAAGACCGGATTTTTTCAATGACTTTTCTATGGAAGAAATATCTCGTAATGATTCGTTGGAAAGAGAAAAGACATGGATTACTCTTCATGATTTAAAAGAGATGAAAACATATCCCCGATTTGTCGTATTTGACGCCTGCTATAATGGTTCCTTTCATCAAGAAGGATATGTTGCGGGATATTACATTTTCAACAATGGCAATACAATCGTAACTCAAGGAAATACACGCAATGTATTACAAGACCGCTGGACAATAGAAATGATCGGATTACTTTCTCAGGGGATACGAATCGGGCAATGGAATCGATTAGTGGCAACTCTTGAAGGACACATCATCGGAGATCCTACTTTTCATTTTTCTCCAATCAGTTCCAACACGTTAGGAATAGATATTGTCACCAACAAGAATAATATTCAAACTTGGGAAAACTATCTGGCTTCTCCCAATGCCGACGTACAAGCTTTAGCTTTGCGCATGTTGGTAGAAAATGACGTTAACAAAAATATGTCTTCACGCTTATTGACTATTTTCAAAACATCTCCTTATAATAGCTTACGCATGGAAGCCTTAAAATTATTGAGTCGCTACGCTAATCATGATTTTACCGAGGCTATACGTTTGGGGCTTTATGATGCCTATGAACTCATCCGTAGAAATTCTGCCACTTATGTTGGAAAATGTGGAGATCCCCAACTGACAGAAGCTGCCATAGATGTATTTTTAAATTATCCGGAAGCTCAACGGGTAAATTATGCTTTGCAAGGAGCTATTCCTCTGTTGCCTCTTGATGAAGTTCAAAAAGAAATCACTCGTTACCAAACAAAAGAATCTGATACATCTCTATCCAGACAAGCAACCATTAAAAGTTTACAACAGCAAATAGAAAAGAATCGCACAAACAATATCCGGACCCTGGCTATGTTACAAGACATCTCCTCCCCTCAGGAAAAACAGATTTCTACGATACGTTACGTAAGAAACTATCCTCGCCATGCCAATATTGAAACTTACTTATCTATTATAAACAATGAAAAACAAGCTCTTAATGTCAGAATAAACATGGCTGAGGCTTTAGGCTGGTTTAACTACTCTTATCGTAAAGATGAAATTCGTCATGCTTTAGAAAACATGATAGCCATGAAGAAGATGCCAGAGAAATTACAACTAGAAATACAACAAACAATAAATCGATTAAAGTGATATGAGAATATTAATTATCCTATTTTTTCTGCTCCCCTTGTTTTCATGGGCAGAACCGGAAACGATCCGTCCTAATGTAAAAACGCCAACCTCTTTTGCTATTGTCGTTGACAGGCAAAGTTATGAGCATGCGAAATCTTCTATTGAAGCATACCGTGATGCTATCGAACAAGATGGTCTGGCAACCTATATTTTGATAGATGAATGGCAAAGCCCTGAAGTTATTCGGGACCTACTAAAAGAGTTACATACCAATCATCAAATGCCTTTGGAAGGTGCTGTTTTTATCGGGGATATACCGATTCCCATGATCAGGGATGCCCAATTCTTGACATCAGCATTCAAAATGGATCAAAAACGCCCTTGGCATCAATCCAGTATCCCGTCCGATCGTTATTATGATGATTTCGACTTGCAATTTGATTTTTTGAAACAAGATTCTTTAAGACCTCTATATTTTTATTACAGTTTGAACCCTCATTCTACCATGTATATCGAATCGGATATTTATTCGGGTCGAATCAAACCGATGGCACGTGAAGGAAAAGACAAATACACGGTATTAAATAATTACCTGAAAAAAGTCGTTCGATTAAAAAAACAGGAGAATCCGTTGGATGACCTCACCGTCGCCCGGGGACATGGTTATAATTCGGAATCCAGAGATGCTTGGGCAGGAGAACAAGTAGCTTTAAAGGAACAAATTCCAGGATTATTCCAAAGTGGTAAATATGTTCGTTTTTATGACTACGATTTTAATTGGCCTGCTAAAAATTCTTACTTATCCGCAACCCAACGCAAAACGGCTGACGTAATTTTATTTCATCATCATGGTTCCGATGATGCACAATATTTAAACGGATACCCGGAAGGTAGCGGGGTAAATCTTTCTATTGATAATATTAAACGTTATCTGCGTAGCAAAGTACTCACAGCATATGAAAGAAAAAAAGACGTGGAAAAAATCAAGCAGGACTTTGTCACGTCCCTAGGAGTTCCGATGATTTGGATGGATGATGCACTTGATCCCCAAGTTATAAAGCAAGATTCATTATTTAATGCAAGTCTAGACATTTATCTAAATGATATTCATCGTATCTGCCCCAATGCCCGTTTTGTTATGTTTGATGCTTGTTTTAATGGTTCTTTCCACCTAGACGATTGTATTGCTAATGCTTATATTTTTGGGGAAGGAAATACAATTATCACTCAAGGGAATACTGTAAATACAATTCAGGACAAGTGGCCAAACGAATTTCTAGGACTATTGGCTTATGGCGTACGTATCGGACAATGGGGAAGACACGTGCACTACTTGGAAACACATATTATCGGAGACCCGACCTATCATTTTGCCAACACGGAAGATCCCTCTCTAGATATGAACAAAACAATTGTCATTGACCAAAAGAAAGTTTCCCTATGGCATAAGTTATTAAAATACCCGAATGCAGATGTCCAATGTATGGCATTGCGGAAATTGTATGAAAATAGATTTAACAAATTACCGCAGTTACTAAAAAATACCTATGAAACATCCCCGTATGGAGTTGTCCGAATGGAATGTATGAAGTTATTGTACAAAATGAATAGTCCCGAATTAATTGATGTTTTGAAACTTGCCGTGTCGGACAGTTATGAACTCGTACGCCGTTTTGCAGTACAATATATAGGATACGTTGGGGCAGATGAATTAATCCCGGCTTTAGCATACGCTTTACTAAATGAAAACCTTTCCAGTCGAGTAAACTACCAAGCCCGTGATGCTATTGGCATGATGAATATGGCTCTGTTGGCTGACGAAATTAAACACCAAGCCGCAGAAAATAACCACTGGATTAACAAAGATAAATTCATTGAGGAGACATTAAATTTGGTACAACGTGGTCAAAATTCAAGAACAGAGGTTATCAACACGATCCGTTCTTCAGATTCTTCCGCAAAAAACAAACGTTTTGATATTAATCGTCAACGTAATCATCCTTCCATAGGAATGGTTGATGTATTAATCGAATTTGCCTTAGATAATTCCCAAGATATTGATTTAAGAATCATGACAGTTGAAACTCTAAGTTGGTATACCCATTCCGTGAAACGACAACTAATTATCGAAGCATGTAACAAAATTATTCAAGCGAACGAAAATGTTCATTTAGTTAACGAAGCAGTTAAAACTGTAAATCGATTAAAATAGGTAAAATCACACGAAGAAAATGGGGGGGGCAAAAGTCATTTTTCAAACGCCCTCCCCCCTTCGGAGTACTCCCCTTACTAATTTTAAATTCAATGATTGTAGATTTTAGATTTTCACCCACAAATCAACGTTTCTAAATTTACTACTTTCAACTTTTAGTTTTTAACTTTCAACTTTTAGCTTTCCCTAGCAGAGGGAGAGTTGAAATACTCCCTGTCTTCGACAAAAGTCACCAGCACAACCTCTGTTTATAGAGGAGGTGGCACGAAGTGACGGAGAAGTTTTTTGAGGATAAAACACCTTTTGACACACCCTCATTTTGTTGATAACAATCCTCCCTCAACAAAAAGAGTATTCTGTATTATTATTTTATTGCTTATCTTCGTTACATCAAAAAACAAAAACTATGAATTACAAAGTGACACATTATCCTACCCGGCAACGTTTCGAAATCGAGTTGGAAAACATGACGGCTTATGCAGAATACAAGTTAACGGACAATAGTCTTGACATTATTCACACGTTCGTTCCCCCGGCTTTAGAAGGGAGAGGAATCGCTAGCGCACTCACGGAAGCCGCTTATGACTACGCGAAAGCCAATCACCTCAAACCGGAAGGCACTTGCTCGTATGCGGCCGTGTGGTTGAAACGACATCCGGAATATCTACAATAGAGACAAAAACGAATTCAAGCCCGCTGGCAGACACTCCCTCCGGAGTTCCGCCTGTGACTCGGGCGTAATCCAATCATTCATCGACACGAACTTTGGGACAAGTTACCACTCCCGCTCGATAACTTATCGGTAACTTATCGGTAACTTACTAACGAGACTGCGACGCGAGTAGACGGTAACTTATTCGAAATATTAAGTTTAGAGTAGCCCGGAAGACGCTCCCTTATTCACGCCCCATGTATCGACAATAAATATTAAACAATTCCTTGGGCATCTTCAACAAATGCTTGAACTTGATACGGCTGTCCCCCTTCTCCACCCATGTATTCAAGGGAACTTCATGAATAATCCGGTCATAATCAGCGTGTTTTTCCCGGATTCGTAAGATTAGTTCCACGTCGAAAAGCCAACCGGAACGAAATTCCTCGCTAAATCCAACAGGTATTAACTCACTTTTCAAAAGCTTAGCCCCACATTGAGAATCGTACACGGGAAGTTGATATAACATCGAAACTAACGTCGCAAAGCCCCGCCCCAAATAATGGCGATACGCTTTCCTTTGCACGTTGGCCCCCAAGCGTTTCAGACGGGCCCCCATCGTCATGCACACTTCCGGTTTCCTGTCCATCACCTCTGCCAGCAGATACAGGTCCTCCAATGGCGTGGCCAAATCGGCATCCAGATACCCCACGATATTGTAACGATTCAAGGAACTGACATACAACATCCCACTCCTGACGGCCTCCGCCTTTCCCCGGTTGTCCGTGTTGTCTACCAGCAAGAAACGCCCCGGTTCCAACTCCACGGCCCGCCGTAAAACCTCGGATGTATTATCCTGACTACCATCGTTCACGAAACAAAAATCAAAACGTTCTTCTCTACCCACGAATTCCCGGAAGACCTCCAACTCCAAACGTTGCGCCTCGTTATAACACGGGATGATGACACATATCTTTTTCATTTATAATCGTTTTATTTCCGAATCTCCATTTCTTTCGACAAGAAACGCTGTAATTCAATCGCCTCCCTGTTCTTCGGGTCCAGTTCTATCGCCTTTTGAGCCATTTCTGTGGCTGTAGCCCGGCGTCCCGCCGCAAGTTCACATAAAGCACGTAATAACAAGAACTCGCTATCTTCTTTAACCCCGCTCATCTGTTTTAACAATTTCTCGGCATCTTCCATGCGTTTCTGCTGAATCAAAGCCCGGAGTTCAATCTTCTGCAACGCCTCTTTATCCCGTCCTTGCTCGTGTAACAATGACGTAATCTGTTCCAGCAACTTATAGTTACTCACACGACAGTAACATTCCGCTAAAGAAAGTAACACCCGCTCATCCGCCCGTTTGGCTCTCACCACCTTCTCGTAAGGTTCTATCGCTTTCGAATAACTCCCGTTTCGCCGTAAAATATCCCCACCTAAGGCCAACGCCTGCACGTTTCCACCGTTATACCTCAACGCTTTATTGACATTATCCAGCGCCTCCTTATCCTTTCCCTCCGTGTAGTAAATCAACCCCTTCAAATAATAAGAAGAAGATGCCACGTCATTTTGGGCCAACATCGCGTCAACCGCCTGATGAGCCGTCGTGAACTTTTTCAAATCCAAAGCACTCAACGCCCGGATATTCAACGCATCCATCAACTGCGGTTGCCATTTCAGAGATTCACCCGTACACCGAAGAGCCTCCTCCGGCTTGCCAATCGTGTAGTACATCCGGGATAAACGCATCCACATTTCCTCGTTCCACGGGTGACCCTTCAAATAATTCTCCAATTTCGCGATCGCCTCCGGGTACTTCTTCTGTTCCTCCAACTTGATTGCCTCGTAATCATCCCTAGACGTTCTCTCACCCACCACGCACATCGGCAACCCATCGGCATCCACCGAATACAAAAAGCCCTCTTTCACTGGGAAAAGACCATTTTTCAACTGGAAACTATTGATATACACGTTATCGAATATCATGTAATCCCACTCCTTGCTGAATTTATCGTAATACCGGCTATACACGATGGTAACATTCGTATCTTTCCGGAAATAATGTTGCAGATTCGCACTATGATTCGTCACGATCCGGAGAGGACGTCCCTTATAATCCACGTTCTTCTTGAACCAATCCACCCCTTTTTTCAAGGAATTATAATAATAATCCGTTTCGTAATCTCCGTAAGCACCTCGCAACCCTCCCACCAACTCGTTAAAATAAACATAGTCATTGGGATGATTCACGGCCATGTGACGTGCAGGTAAGAATAACAACCCGACAAGCACAACCACCATGACACCCTTCAAATATTTAGGGGAAACAGATAACATTAACGTCCAGAACCGGGCTGCCAGCAACACCATGAAAGGCATCACGAACAACAAATGACGAATTCCCCCGTACAAATTTGATTTCTGGTAAATCACCCAAAACACGGGAAATACCAGTGAGAATAAAATGAAGAACGACAACAGAGAGAATTCCTTCTTCCGGAAAGCCATGAAAAAAAGATACCCGATAAAACCGACTACCACCACCAAGGGAGACCCGATCATCAAGTATTTCGGGGCATAATGAACAGGCAGCATATTCGACATCATCTGTTCTCCCTCGAATATCGTGCGCAACCCGATATTATAATTCGTGAATTCCTTCAATGACACAACCACGTTAGTAAACGGGCGAGCCAACGCAAAAGGCCACGTGATGATAGACAAGAAATACCCAACAAATAAAACGAGTATAATCAAAAACAAGATGTTTTCGACATCCTTAAGATATTTCATAAATTTATAAAACTCCTTGAATCCAACCCATAAGATGTAAAACAAACCGCCATACATCAACAAGTACGGAAACAAAAGCAAGCCCCCGGAACGGGTTCCCAATGCCAAAGCGATTCCCAGCATGGCCCCGATCATGTGTCGTAGTTTGACCACGGGATAACGATCGAACATCCGCACGAAATAGAATATGGCAACCAAGTATCCCACGGCAAACGGAATGTCCTTCAGGTTATTCATACTATGCCCGAAGAAACGGGGCGAAAAAAAGAGTAACAACATGGAAATGAGTCCACACAACCCTCCTCCGAAACGCATTCCCATCAAACCGATCATAATTATCCCCAAAGCTCCCACCAAGGCACACACAACATGACGCACGGCATAAACATCATCCGCACCGATCATGTTAGCCACGACAGCCGCCACCACCTGCATCGAATTACCGTAAAGGTGTAAAGCCGTTTGAGGCTGATTCAACGCGGCCTTATCCCCTTTCGTGAAAAAATCAAGTACATAACCGGAATGCCGGTGATCGACAAACTCGTCCCCGCTAATCCCGTAATCTTTACTGATATAAGGCATATAAAAAAAGACGAACAAACCGAATAACAGCATAAACATCCGGAATGTCATATCCCGACGAGACCGACCGGAAACATCAAACAAGGTGGTAAAGAAACGGCCTGTGGTCAAAAAACGAAAAGGTATCTTCCAAAAATAATTCACGGCAGGGTTCGAAACGTTTTCCGCATCTTTCCAGGTAACAGACACCTCCAAGGTCCCGAATTTCACGAACGCTTTCTGTAAACTGTAACTCACAGCCCTCAATAGATTACCGTCTAGGTCATTCCCCGCGTATGCTTTCATAAACAAAGACTTGTTACCAATTAACACAGGAGAATCCGTGATACTCCGATCACCCCGCCACAGGACTGCATCCACAAACCCAAGCCACAGCTTACGTTTCCGGCTACTCACGTAATAAACATGATCCTTTCGTTCAGTTTTCCCGTAAGCTTGTCCAAGAGCGTTCAACACAGGCAAGGCCACCCGGTCCAGATCGACAAGCATTATATCCTCGGCCCGTACCTCTTGTAACACGTTTAGAAACTCTTCATGTTGACAACCAACCCGTAGCAGGATGATATTCTCCTGCAAGAATTCTTTATTGGTATTTAAAACGGGTAATTGAAAATCGGCATTTCTCGTGAAACCAATTACCTGAATAGACTTATTTACGACTTCTTCCACTGTAAAATCTTTTACACAACTAGTTAATATATTTTACCGCCTACTTACGACCTTTAACGGGTATAAAGATATAAAATAAGTTATCAACTCCCAATACTCTTTCTGCCATTTCATTGTCAGATTGAAACGTCTTGACCCGTTCAATTTATGACGTTCTGTCAGTAAATATGACACCAACCACGTGCCTGTAAGAGATTTTTATGAAAATAAGTCTTATTTGGGAACTGGCACACCGTTTGATAAAAGATAAATGTTCTTGAAACTATTCAGGGACAAAGAACGAAAAAGTAAATAGAAAATAATAACATTATAAATATTAAACAATATGGGAAAGATTATTGGTATAGACTTGGGAACCACGAACTCTTGCGTTGCCGTAATGGAAGGTAACGAGCCGGTGGTGATCCCGAACAGTGAAGGTAGGAGAACAACACCATCTATTGTTGCTTTTGTTGACAATGGCGAAAGAAAAGTAGGTGACCCTGCAAAACGTCAGGCTATCACGAACCCGACGAGAACAATATATTCTATCAAACGTTTCATGGGTGAAACCTATGATCAGGTAGATAAAGAAATCAATCGTGTACCTTACAAGGTGGTAAGAGGAGAAAACAACACCCCGCGTGTTGAAATTGGTGATCGTAAATATTCCCCGCAGGAAATCTCTGCCATGATTCTTCAAAAAATGAAGAAGACAGCCGAAGATTACTTGGGACAAGAGGTATCAGAGGCGGTAATCACCGTTCCTGCATATTTTAACGACGCCCAACGTCAAGCGACGAAAGAGGCCGGAGAAATTGCCGGGTTGACCGTGAAACGTATTATCAACGAGCCGACTGCTGCTGCATTGGCTTACGGATTGGATAAACAAGATCAAGATATGAAGATCGCCGTCTTCGACTTGGGAGGTGGTACCTTCGATATTTCTATCTTGGAATTAGGTGACGGAGTGTTCGAGGTAAAATCAACTGATGGTGATACCCACCTAGGAGGAGATGACTTCGACGACGTGATTATCAACTGGCTGGCTGACGAGTTCAAGAAAGACGAGAACGTGGACATCCGGAAAGACCCGATGGCTCACCAACGTCTGAAAGAAGCTGCTGAAAAAGCTAAAATCGAACTTTCCAGCTCAACCTCCACGGAAATCAATTTGCCGTACATATTCCCGGTTGATGGAATTCCAAAACACTTGGTAAGAACCTTAACCCGATCACAATTCGAGCAATTGACAGACCATCTGGTACAAGCAACCATCGAGCCTTGCCGTCGTGCATTGAAGAATGCAAACGTGAGTGCATCAGACATCAGCGAGGTAATTCTGGTAGGTGGTTCTACCCGTATCCCGGCTGTACAGAAGAAAGTTGAAGAGTTCTTTGGCAAAGCTCCTTCCAAGGGAGTTAACCCGGACGAAGTTGTTGCCGTTGGTGCCGCTATCCAAGGTGGTGTATTAACCGGAGAAGTAAAAGACGTGTTGTTACTTGACGTAACCCCGCTTTCTTTAGGTATTGAAACTTTAGGTGGAGTGATGACTAAATTGATTGAATCCAACACCACGATCCCGACCAAGAAATCGGAAGTATTCTCCACGGCTGCCGACAACCAACCGTCTGTTGAAATTCACGTATTACAAGGAGAACGTCCTTTGGCAAAAGACAACAAGACGATCGGACGTTTCCACTTGGACGGACTACCACCAGCCCCACGTGGTGTTCCACAGATCGAGGTTAGTTTCGACATCGATGCTAACGGTATTCTAAAAGTATCTGCAAAAGATAAAGCTACCGGAAAAGAACAATCTATCCGTATCGAGGCTTCATCCGGACTCTCCGATACCGATATCAAGAGAATGAAGGACGAGGCTGCCGCTAATGCAGAGGCTGACAAGAAGGAAAAAGAACGAATCGACACGATCAATAAAGCCGACAGTATGATCTTCCAAACAGAAAAACAATTGAAAGAGTTTGGAGACAAATTACCTGCCGACAAGAAACAACCGATCGAGGCTGCTTTGCAAAAACTGAAAGACGCTCACAAGGCTCAGGACGTTACCGCTATCAACTCGGCTATTGATGAACTGAACAACGTGTTCCAGGCTGCATCTCAAGAAATGTACAACGCCCAACAACAACAAGGAGCACAACAAGGAGCCCCTCACGCTGATCAACAACAACAAGCGAACAATGGTGGTAAAGACCAAGAAGTAACTGACGTTGACTTCGAGGAGGTGAAATAAAATTCTAACATCTACATAAAAAAGCTGTAAACTTATCGTTTACAGCTTTTTTCATACTCCAATGACATCCTTTTTTATACACGACATGGAAATTCATGACGAACTTCCATGCACGTAAATTAGAAATATAATAATTTTAATAATATCAATCAAACCAGATATTTGGCAATCGTTTCCTTTAATAAAGGAGCAGACAACGGCTTGGTCAAATAATCATTACAACCAGCCTCTAACGCTTTTACCCGATCATCGTCAAAAGCAAATGCTGTTAAAGCTATAATCGGAATTTCTTGAGAAACTTTACGAATGATTCGAGTTGCCTCTAACCCGTCCATTTCCGGCATTTTAATATCCATAAGAATAAGATCAGGTTGGGATTGTTCATATATCTCAACAGCTTCCTTTCCATTCCAAGCATGGAGCAATGTATAAGTCTTCCCGATAATTGCTTTCAATAGAAGAAAATTACTCTCCACATCCTCCGCCACTAAAATCGTTCTTCCCATGCTTACATTTTCTTTAATCTCGTTATTTTCCATATCGTTTATGTCTGTTTCGATAGTAATTCTTTGATAAGGAATTGTAAATTTAAATATAGAACCATGTCCCTCCTCAGATTGAACAAATATGTTCCCTCCCATTTTCTCTACAAGCATTTTACATATCGCCAATCCTAAGCCAGAGCCTTGCACAAAGGTATTCAATTTTGTGAAACGATCAAAGATTGTAGGTACTTTATCTTTGGGAATTCCACACCCGGAATCCTCCACGTAGAATTCGATAAAATCATCCACTTGTTGATAACCGAAACGTATAAATCCCTTTGCTGTAAACTTTGAGGCATTCGTGATCAAATTAGATATAACTTGAAATAGTCGGTTTCCATCTGTTAACACGTGGGTATTTAAACCACCATCCTCAAACTCCAACTGTACATTCTCTTTCATGCGTACCCGATGTACCTCTTGAATTTTCAAGCACAACTCCCGGATACTAACCGGTTTATAGACGAACTCCAAGCTCCCGGCTTCAATCCTTGATAAATCAAGTATATCATTTATTAATTGTGTCAGCAACTCCGAATTGTTCTCTACGATATTCAGATAATAATCTTTCTCTCCCGCATCCTCCGTTTCTGCCACCAAACGAGTGAAACCGATAATAGCATTCAAAGGCGTACGAATTTCATGGCTCATGTTCGCCAGAAAAGCAGACTTTAATTTGTCCGACTGTTCCGCTTTCAAACGAGCCTTAACCAACTCTTGTTCCGTACTTTTTAAATCTGTTATATCCCACGAAACACCAACTAGAAAACAGGGATCACCAGAGTCATTCCGGACCAAAGTCTTCAACGTCTTCACAGTTCTTATCTCCCCTTTTTTCGTCTCATAGGTCTCCAAGAATTCAATATCTTTTCCCGTACGAAGTAATTCTTTATCATCTCGTCTGAAACGTTCTGCATCTTTTGGATTGGGAAAAACCTCAAAATCGGTTTTACCTAGAGCATTCTCCCGTAAAATATGAGAATATGTCTCAAAAGCTTTATTCCAATACACGTAACGAAATTCCGGTCCGGCATCTTTCACGAACAAATACACGGGAATATTGTCTAGTACGGTGTTCATAATGGAATTAAGCTCTTTAATTTTATTCTCATTTTTCACGTGCAGGGATACATCCCGCCCAAAGACCCAGATTAACTCTTCCCCGGAAACACGAATCGTCGAGTGAGCAAACATTTTCAAGACATCACATCCCCCACCGGGCCGGTTTAAATACAACATACTCTCAAAGTTCTCCCCACGCTCCCTAACTGGCTGAGTTCTCTTGTTCCAAGACTCTAATGTTAACGTCGGATCTAACGTCCATGCGTAAATTCCAGTCAGATTTTCCGGTAGATGGAACCTGTCTCTACCCGGTTGATTGGTATACACGAGTTCTCCACCTGGACGGAATACAAAAATTTCCTGATCCACGTGATCCAGTGCGTAACGAATAACATCAATCTCGTTTTTAGAACTTTCATTTCCGTTATCCCCCGCAACATTTTCTTTTCCTAATACACCATTCTCCAAATCGCCCATAAATAGCATACATTCGATATTACAAATGTATTAAAAAACAAATACAAAAGAAATCTATTGTCTAAAAAAACAGATAATAAAAGTTTTAACGGTAAAAACACAGATAATAGAAAGAAAAAACTTTGACAATCGTATAGATTTTTATACATTTGCGAACGAAAATGCTGTGTGTATACGAAAGGAAAAAACGAGTTTACTTATAAATGTTTAACTAAAAAAATCAGAACTATGTTAGTATCTATCATTTACTTGCTTATTGTCGTATTATTACTTGTTTCCATGTGGAAAGTGTACGAAAAAGCAGGAAGACAAGGTTGGGAAGGCATTATCCCTATTTACAATCTTTACGTAATGCTCCAAATCATTAACAGACCGTGGTGGTGGCTTTTGATCATGATTTTTGTTCCGATTGCAAACATCATCTTCTCTATCATCGCTTTAAAAGAATTCTTGGAGAAATTCGGAAAAGGTATTGGATTTACCATTGCAACTATTTTCTTTCCCTTTATCACTTTCCCGATGTTAGCATTCGGAGATGATCAGTTCAAGAATGAATAATTCTTTCTATATATTTTAGTAATGTGGCCAAAAATAGTTGGTAACATTTTTCCAATTAAAGCTTATCTTTGA
>OATI01000584.1_pt1 | contig 28746 bp, 13 predicted proteins | sample 1494981 | NCBI WGS metagenome assembly OATI01 (sample SAMEA2579952, study PRJEB22360) | human gut metagenome
CGGCCATCGGCTCGCCTTGGGAGCCGGTGCACATGTAGACGAGCTTGTCGTCCTGCACGTCATGGGCCTGCTTCAGGTCGATGACGGTGTCCTCGGGCAGACGCAGGTAGCCCAGATCTGCTGCGATGGACATGTTGCGGACCATGGAACGTCCGACGAACACGACCTTGCGGCCGTACTTGTGGGCCGCGTCGACGACCTGCTGCACGCGGTGCACGTGGCTGGAGAAGCTGGCCACGATGATCTTGCGCGTGGCCTGTGCGAACGCCTGGTCGAGCGCCGGACCGATGGAGGTCTCCGGCTTGACGAAGCCCGGGACCTCGGCGTTGGTGGAGTCCATCATCAGGAGGTCCACGCCCTTTTCGCCGAGCTTGCCGAATTCCACCAGATCGGTGATGCGGTGGTCGAGCGGCAGCTGGTCGAGCTTGATGTCGCCGGTGTCGATGAGCGAGCCGGCGGGGGTCTGCACGAACACGGCGAGCGCGTCCGGAATGGAGTGCGTGACGTTCACGAATTCCAGGTTGAACGGGCCGACCTTGAGCTTGTCGCGTCCCTTGACCTCGACGAGCGTCGGGTTGATGCGGTGTTCCTTGCACTTGGCCTCAACGAAGGCGAGGGTGAGCTTGGAACCGATCAGCGGAATGTCCGGGCGGAGCTTGAGCAGGTACGGCACGCCACCGATGTGGTCTTCGTGGCCGTGGGTGAGCACGAGCGCCTCGACCTTGTCGAGACGGTCCTTGATGTAGTGGAAGTCAGGCAGGATGAGGTCCACGCCCGGCTGCTCCTCTTCCGGGAAGAGCACGCCGCAGTCGATGAGCAGGATATGCCCGTTGTATTCGACCACGTTCATGTTGCGGCCGATCTCACCCAGACCGCCGAGCGGCACGATACGCATGGAGCCCTTGCGGTACTTCGGCGGGGCGATCAGCACTTCGTCCTGCTGGGGCGCGGTGGATTGCGGCGCGGAATGCGACGGGCGACGGTTCGAACCGTTGCCGCCACGGGATCCACGGGAGCCGCCGTTGCGCGAGCCACCGTTGCCACGGCTGCGGGTGGAGGACTTGGCCTTCTTGATGGCGGTCTTCTCGGACTTCGCGGCCTTGGTGGTCTTGGATGCCTTGACTGCGGTTTCAGTGCGCTTGGCAGCCTTGCTGCCGCGCTTGTGTGTTGTTGTCTTTGTGGTTTCTTCTGTAGCCATTTCCTAGTTGGATTTCTATTACTAATTGTCTCCGCCTATGCGGAAACGAGGAATTTGGGTGCCTGCCGGCGTTCATGCGCGACAGGCCAGTCGCATCATGCGATTCGGTTCACAGCAGTCCCGCGGCGCGCATGCCCTTTTCCGCGCGCACGAGTTCCGCTTCGCCCGGACCGACGTTCGGCAGGCGCATTTCGGTGGAGTCGAGGATTCCACGCACCTTCAGCGAGGCTTTGGCCATCACGGCCTGGAAGCCATTGCCGTTCATCGCTTCGACGAGCGGCGCCAGCTGCACGGAGATGCGCTGCGCTTCGTGGATATCGCCACGATCGAACGCGTTGGCGAGGTCACGCATCGGACCGGCGGCCGCGTGCGCGATCACAGAGATGATGCCGACGGCGCCGACGGACAGGAACGGCAGGAACAGGCCGTCATCGCCCGAATACCAGGTCAGACCGGTCTCCATGCGCTTGCGCACCGCGCCTGCGATGTCGCCGGTGGCGTCCTTGACGGCCTTGACGTGGTCGAGTTCGGCCATACGACGGTAGGTTTCCAGCTGGATGTGCAGTCCGGTACGGCCCGGCACATCGTAGATGATGATCGGCTTGTCCGCGGAATCGTTGACCGCCTTGTAGTGGCGGAACACGCCTTCCTGCGACGGACGGGAGTAATACGGGGCGACCACGAGCACCGCGTCGGCGCCCGCCTCCTGGGTCTGCTCCACCATGCGCACGGTGTGCGCGGTGTCGTTGGAACCGGCGCCGGAAATGACCGGCACGTCCACGACTTCCTTGACGGCCTGAACCAGTTCGACCTTCTCCTCCATGTGGGTGGTCGGAGATTCGCCGGTGGTGCCGTTGACCACAAGACCGTCGGCACCATCCGCCACGAGCTGCCTCGCCAGCTGTTGCGCGGCTTCGAAATCTACGGCTCCGTCAGCCTTCATGGGGGTGACCATGGCCGGAAGGATACGTCCGAAGGGAGCAGGATCGAGCAGATGCATAGTACCGTCAGTCTTAGGGCTTGTCATACGGCTAACGGTACTTCCCTCTGCGGACGCTTTCGATTTCATGAGACGCGAAAAGTCACATTTTGGAAGGCCTGCCGACGATGACCGCGACGACGCACTGCAGAAAAGCGACGAACGTGAACACCATCAGCGGCACATGGTGGCCGCCAGTGGCCTGGACCAGCACGCCGAACATAAGCGGGCCGAGCGACGCGATCAGATAGCCGAACGACTGCGCGACGCCCGACAGCACCACGGTTTCGGCGCTGTCACGGCCGCGCAACGCGATCAATGCGAGCGCCACCACCAGGGACGCGCCTTGCGCGCAGCCGCCGACGAACGCCCATACCGGCATGAGATGCGGCAGCAGCAGCATGCCAAGGCCGGCGATCAGCATGGGAGCGCTGGCGGTAAGCGCCGCGCAGACCTGGTTGCCGCGCACGTTCATGAGCTTAGGAATGACCAAGCCGGAAAGGATGCCGATGCCTTGGAAGATGAACAGATGCACGCCGGCGGTGGAGGCATCGTAGCCGATGGACGCCGAGATGGACGGCATCCAGTTGGACATGGTGTAGAAGGCGGATGATTGCAGTCCCATGAAGGCCGTCACGTACCACGTCATCGGACGGCGCAGCACGCGGGCGAACACGCCATGCGACGATTGCGTGGAACATGCCGGTCGCTGTGCAGAATGCGGGTTTTGTGCGTTGGCCGTCGTGCTGCGATCGCCAATATCATCGATATCGCCAGTATCGCTGGTTTCGATGGTGCCGCCGGCGGAAGCGATAACGACTTTGCGATTGTGCAGGATACGCAACGCCCACAGCGCGGCGACAACCAGCGGAGGCACACTCCAGAAGGCGAGTGACGCACGCCAACCGCCCCACATCTGCGCAAGCGGCGCGGACAGCAAACCTGCGGTGGCGCTGCCGGCGGTGATGCAGCCGGAATAGACGCCGGTCGCCATCGCGACATGGCCGGCGTAGTCACGTTTTGCGATTACCGGAACCAGAACGTTGCCGACGGCGATGGCGGAAGCGAACACCACCGTGCCCAGCCAGATGCCGACGCCACCGCCGAACGAGCGGGCGAAATCGCCCGCCGCGATGCACAGCAGTGCCAGCAGAATCGATATGTCGATGCCGATGCGGCGCGCAAGGAACGTGACGAGCGGGCTGACCACGGCGAAGGCGATCAGCGGAATCGCCGTCAGCACGCCTTGCACGCCCTCGCCCCACGCAAGGTCGGAGCCCATTTGATTGAGAATCGGGCCGACCGCGGCGATGGCGGGACGCAGGTTCACCGCCACAAGGAAGACCAGTGCCGCCCATAATCCGGTGGAAGGCCGGTCGTACGCCAATATGTCACGATTCTTCATGCTCATCGTGCCTCCATTCCCGCTTCCGCTTCCATTCGCCGACGCGTCGGTAGGGCACGAACGGCACCGTTTTTCGAAAATCACCTATTTTCCTATTCCTCGAGCTCATCGAACACATCGAAACAACCGTTGATGTCCTCGATACGCGTGCGCACGGCGTTTCCGGAGGAGGCGAGGCATTTCTCGACCTCGTCGGCCAGCAGGCCCGACAATGCGAAAGCCGCGGTGAAGCTGGACAGCACATGCGAATTCAACACCACGGTGAGGAAGGTGACGTTGCGGCCGATGACGGCGTTGCGAGCCGCCGCGTCGCCGATCACCACCACGGTGAGGCCACGCTCAAGCAACAGGTCTATAAGCCGCGAGAAGAAAGGGAGCCGTCGGCCCACGGCGACGACGACGATCACGTCGCCCGGCACGTAATCGACCAGGTCCTCCGCGATGGACTGGCCTGGAACCGGCAGAATATCAACGTTGTCGCGCAGTTGGATCAGCTGTTCGCGCAGATGCAGCGCCACGGGATAACCGTTGCGGTAGCCGATCACCGCCACGCGTCGCGCCGTGGCCATGCTCTGGCAGACGGACGCCAACCGCGCGCGGTCAAGACCTTCGAATGTGCGTTTCAGGCTCTCTTCGTCACGGTGAAGATGGTCGGTGAGCAGATCATCGCACTGCGTGTCATGCGCGATCTCCGGAGCGCCGGGACGATGGATGCGGCGCACATCGCGTCTGAACTCGACCGCATTCGCATAGCCGAGTTTGCGATATAGACGGCTGAGCGTCGGCTGCGAAATGCCGCTCAACTGCGACAGCTCCACGGAATTGCAGACCAACACATCGGTCAGATGGCCCAGAATGAACTGCGCAGCCTCACGTTCCGTCGCAGTCAGCGAATCGAAGGATTCCCGGATGCGCGCCACCAAGCCGAGGTCCGCGGCAGCATTGCCTTCCTCGTCCATGGCGTCCTTCGAAGCCCCCATATTGTCTGAAAGCATAATTCCAGAAGTCACGCTCATCGCCCTTCCCTGCAGTACATTCTCACGCGGCGCATCCGCTCTCCTGACGATGCTACCCCTTGCTTTCCGGGTTTCACCAGGTTTGGCCGCCGACAACCGTCACGACGAATGAAGAATTTCAGATGCCGTAAGCACTGAAATGCATCCATCACAGGCAGTGGCGGCGCCTCTTGGCAACGCGACCCACCATCAGGAGATGACCGACCATGGCAAAAACAGCTTACCCCACACAATCAACATCGCATATCGGGCGGATTCGGCATAGAAGAAACGGTGCCAAACCAGCGAAATGGGCGACTAACGCGGCAACAAAATCCCCGACTGTTGCGAACACTGTTGAACCGGCATCGCGCCCGGCCGAATGCGAGGCGAACGCGGTGCGCAAGATCGTACGGCTGGTGGCACGCACCGGCTGCCGAACGCATATTCTGCACGTGTCCAGCGGTCTGAGCGTGGACGTGCTGCGGCGGGCGAAGGCCGAAGGACTGCCGGTCAGCGCGGAGACCTGTCCGCATTACCTCACGTTGGATTGCGACCATATTCCCGACAACGCCACCGCGGTCAAATGCTGTCCGCCGATTCGTGATCTGCATGAGCAGGACGCGCTATGGGCGGGGCTTGCCGACGGCACGTTGGATGGTGTCGTCACCGATCATTCCCCGGCCAGCGCGGATATGAAAGCCGGCACGCTCGCCACCGCGTGGGGTGGCGTTTCCAGTCTGCAGGTCGGATTCCGCGCGGTGTTGACGGGTGCGATGCGGCGCGGCTTGAGTTTGGCCGACGTCGTGCGGTGGATGTCGTGCAACACCGCACGGCTTGTGGGACTTGACGATCGTGGCGATATAACGCCGGTATTGCGGGCCGATTTGGCGATTATTCGCCCGTACGAACGGTTTGTTGTGGATGCTACCGCTTTGGAAAGCCGCAATCCGATCTGCGCCTGCGATGGCATGACGCTTAACGGCGTCGTCACGCGCACGTTTGTAGCGGGGCGGGACGCGCTCTCCGGAGTGCGGGAGGGGAATCTTATCGTTCGTCCGTGAATCGGAATCCGTAAATCAACCATTCAACAAAAATCCCCAACCCGCCGACGGCCGGATGTCATTCGATGTCGGCAGATTGGGGACGGACGAGAATCAGGTCTCAGCCCAGGTAGGCGGCCGGGTTCTGGGCGAACTTGTCGGCGCAACCGGGGTTGCAGAAGTAGTAGGTGACGCCGCCGTATTCGCGGGTCGCGGCCGCGGTGGCCGGATCGACGCTCATGCCGCAAACCGGATCCTTCGCAACGTTCGCCGCGGAATCGCCCATATTCGAAGCCATGCCGTGGCCGTCATGACCGCCGCAGCAGTGTCCGGCGCCCATCGCGCCCATGTTCTCGGCTTCCTTCTTGGCCTTGTGATCGCTGAACAGTCCCATGATCGTTCCTTTCCGACTGTGCTGGTTGCCATTATTTTTGCTCGGATCGGGCTTGCGTACCCGATACGTCTTGTTTTTCGCCGCCTCCGCGTCCGGATCGAACAGGCGCAGCCGGCTTGCGTTCGTCACCACGCACAACGACGAGAACGCCATCGCGGCGCCGGCGATCATCGGATTCAGCAGCGTTCCGGTGAACGGATACAGCACGCCGGCCGCGATCACGATGCCGATGCTGTTGTAGCCGAGTGCGAAGCCGAGGTTTTGCGCGATGTTGCGCATGGCGGCATGCGTCAGGTCGAGCGCGTGCACGAGTCCCATCAGCGATCCGCCCATCAGTGTCACGTCGGCGGATTGGATGGCCACGTCGGTGCCGGTGCCGATGGCGAATCCGACGTTGGCTCGGGCGAGGGCGGGCGCGTCGTTGATGCCGTCGCCGACCATCGCCACCGTATAGCCTTGCGATTGGAGTTTTGCGATTTCGTCGGCCTTGCGTTCCGGCCGCACGCCGGCGATCACATGACGTTCGTCGATACCGACCTGGCTTGCGATGGCGCGTGCGGTGGTCGGATTGTCTCCCGTGAGCATGACGGCTTCGACGCCACGTTTGCGGAGCAGTTCGATGGCTTGGCGCGAGTCGGCTTTCGGCACGTCGGCGACGGCGACGATGCCGGCGAGATGGCCGTCGATGGCCGCTAGGATCGGCGTTTTGCCTTGCTGCGACAGGCGTTCCATGTCGGCGATGATGGCGTCGAGGTTCGTATCGTGGATGGTCTCGGAGGCAATTTCGGAGGTATCGGACGTAACGTCGGGCATGTCGACGTCAAGGTCGTCGATCAGGTCGGTGTTGCCGACGGCGACGGTGTGCGGCAGACCGCGGAAGGTGACACGCGCGGTGACGCCACGGCCGGCAATCGCCTGAAAATCGGTGGTTTGCGCGAGTTCCGCAACGTCCGCGATGTCGGCTTTTTCCGCAGCTGCGGCAACGATCGCAGCAGCGAGCGGATGCTCGGAATCACGTTCGGCGGCGGCGACGATCGTCAGGAAATCATCGGCCTGCCGACGCCACTTGCCGAACGGCAGCACGTCGGTGAAGGTGGGCTTGCCTGTGGTGATCGTGCCGGTTTTGTCCAGCACGACGGCGTTGACTTTACCGCATGTTTCCAACGCTTCGGCGGAACGGACCAGCACCCCCATGCGAGCCGCGCGGCCAGTCGAGACCGTCACCGACAACGGAGTCGCCAGTCCGAGCGCGCACGGGCAGGCGATCAGCAGCACCGATACCGCGGCGACCAGCGCGTGCGTGACACGCGGGTCGGGGCCGAACGCGAACCACAGCGCGCACGACCATACGGCGATGAGTACCACGGCCGGCACGAAAACGCCGGAGATACGGTCCGCCAATCGTTGCACGGGGGCTTTCGAGCTTTGTGCGGCGGCCACCATGCCGATGATCTGCGCGAGCACGGTGTCCTTGCCGACTTTCGTGGCGCGGTACCGCAGCGAGCCACCACCGTTGATGGTGGCACCCGTCACTTCGCTGCCCTCGGTTTTGGCGACCGGCATGGCTTCGCCGGTGATCATCGACTCATCCACGGTGGAGGTGCCGGATATGACGATGCCGTCGACCGGCAGCTGCTCGCCGGGGCGGATGGCGATGATGTCGCCGACGCGCACGTCATCGATGGCGATGCTGGTTTCCTTGCCGTCTCGCACCACGCGGGCGGTTTTCGGTTGCAGACCCGCCAATGCGCGCATGGCTTCACCGGTGCCTTTGCGGGCGCGCGCTTCGAGCAGCTGGCCGACAAGCATAAGCGTGACGACCACACCGACCGCTTCGAAATACGGTTCGCGCGCGTTCTCGGGCAGGACGTTCGGTGCGAAGGTGACCACGCAGGAGTAGGCGAATGCGGCCAGCGCGCCGAGGCTGACGAGCGCGTTCATCTCCGGCGAACGGTGGGCGATCGCGGCGAAACCGCTGCGGAAAATCGGCAATGCCGCATAGCCGACGATTGGCAGCATCAGCAGGAACTGCAGCCAGTTCGGCATCGGATACAGCATGAGCATGGTGGAGCCGAATACCGGAATCGTGCAGACGGCCGCCACGATAAGACGGGTGATGAGGGCGCGAATTTCCGATTCCAATCCGCGCGATTTGCCCGAATCACCCGAACCGGACGTTTGGACGGCGCCTTTTTGCGCGCATTGCACGCCTGTTTCCGCGGAACCGGATGCGTGGGCACCGTCAGCAGTCGCGCGAATGTCCGAATTGCCGGAATCGGACATACTGGCGCCGACGGAACCAACCGCGGAACCGGCGGCGGGCCCGACACCTGGATGCTTTCCCGGCAGTATGCGCAACGTGCCGTGCAGCATGTTCATACCGCATGCGAAGGGATACTCGCCCGGCTGGTCGGGATGAAGCGTCAGCGTGGTCGTGCGGAAGGCGGGCAACGCAAGATCGACCCCGAAATCGGAGAACACGACATGCGACGAGCATTCGCCGTCTTCCTTGCGATCGAAGATCAGCCGCAACGGCACGCCGGCTTCGGCTTCGATGACGGCCGGGCTGTACCCGCCTTTGACTTCGACGACCGCTTCCTGCACGCCGTCGCGCAACGGCGCACGATACGCTTTGCGCGGTGCGAAGAAGAACCACAGCACGCCCGCCGTGACGAGCAGCGCCATAATAAGCGCGATTGCGATGTGCATATTCCAGCCGCCTTCCGTCCGTAATTGGCTTTCGATTTCGGCAAACACCATCACAATATACCCCTATAGGGTATATTGGCAAGAAGGACGAGCAAACTTCAGCCGTAGATAAAATTTTCAGCGCAGCGAGGAGGACGATATGAACGCCACACAACATGGGTACGCAAGCGACCAGAAGAGGATCATCGCACGATTGAATCGCATCGAAGGGCAGGTGCGCGGCATTCGGCAGATGACGGAAAACGGCGAATACTGCATCGACATTCTGACGCAGATTTCCGCAGCGGACAGCGCGCTGAAGTCGGTGGCGCTACTGCTGCTCGACGACCATCTGCACCATTGCGTCGCCAAAGCCGCGGCGGAGGGCGGTACCGTCGCCGACGAAAAGCTGGCGGAAGTCAGCGCCGCCATCGCACGCCTTGCCAAATAATCGGAACAGATCCGCCATAAAAAAACTGCCGACGGGAGACACATGCACCCGTCGGCAGTTTGAAAAAAGAATTACGATTACAGGTCGAGGAAGTGGTCGAGGCCGACGGTCAGACCCGGGTAGGTTCCGGTGGAGACCTTGCGCACGGCCAGCAGCACGCCCGGCATGAAGGAGATGCGGTCGAAGCTGTCGGCGCGGATGGTCAGCTGTTCGCCGGAGTTGCCAAACAGCACCTCCTCATGGGCGTTGAGGCCACGCAGACGCACGGCGTGCACGTGGATGCCGTCCACCACCTGGCCGCGGGAGCCGCCATCGGTTTCGGTGGCGTCCGGAACCGGACCCAAGCCGGCCGCCTTGCGCGCTTCGGCGATGCCCTGCGCAGTGTGGAAAGCGGTGCCGGACGGAGCGTCCACCTTGGTCGGGTGGTGCAGTTCGATGACTTCCGCGGATTCGAAATACGGCGCCGCGACCTTTGCGAAATGGTCGGCGAGCACCGCGGAAATGGCGAAGTTCGGCGCGATGAACACGCTCTGGCCCTCACGCGGGGCCGCGGCGAGCGCGGCGCGCACCTGGTCGAGCTTCTCTTCGGTCCAGCCGGTGGTGCCGACCACCACGTCGACGCCCTGCTTGACGAGGGCGAGCACATTGCCCAGCGACACGCTCGGCACGGTGAACTCCACCACGACGTCGGTGTTTTCGGGGGTGATGGCGGTCAGGTCGTCACCTGCGTCGAGCGCGAGCGCGAGTTCGGTGTCGGCGGCGGAATCGACGGCGTCGACCACATGCGAGCCCATACGGCCTTTGGCGCCGACTACGGAAACCTTGATCATTGCAGCTCCTTGATGTTTTCGCGGACGCGCATGTTGCGCATGTCGTACGTTTGCCGTGCGCATGTGTTCGAAATCGCGTGTCCGCGTCCATAACGTGTTCCACTTATGAATCTAAAGAGACGCTTCGACGCGGAGGCAGGCGGCTATGACGCTTGACGATCGAACGTCGGTCAGCCGCGGCGGCGCACCAGCAGCCAGCCGATCAGCGCGAACGGAATCGAACAGCCCACGAACACGGCGGGCAGGCTCAATCCCACGCCCGGATCGAAATGGTCGAGCACGATGCCGGTGATCATGGAGCCGAACGACGCGCCCATCGTGCCGGCGGTGCTCACCCAGGACAGGCCTTCGGTGAGCGATTCCTCGGGCACGGTCTCCTTGACGAGGAGGTTGCCGGAGGCGAATACCGGCGAAATGGTCAGGCCGGTGAGGATCTCCACCAGTCCCATCACGATCAGGTTGCCCTGGCACAGGTGGATCACCACGAAGCCGACGGTCATCAAGGCGAGGAACATGATCATGTGACGCCAGCGGGAGCCTTTGAGCTCGCGCGAGCCGAAGACCAGCGCGCCCATGCAGGAGCCGACGGCCAGCATGGCCAGCTGCACGCCGAGCACGGAGTCGAGGTGCAGCGATTTCATGACGGCGGTCATGGACGTGTCGAACGCGGTGAACGCCATGTTGAACACGATGAACACGGCGAGGAGCGGCAGCACACCCGCATAGGTGAGCACGTTGCGTTTCCTGCGGTCGCGATCGCCCGTCTTGAGCCGATCCAAATCGAAACGGTCCGCGGAAACCGCGGCACCAGCGGCACCGCCGGCCGCCAATCGCACGTCAGCATCGTCCGTACCGGCCGCGACGACCGTGATTTCGCGCAATACCGGCGGTTGAGTGTCACGCAATGCGAAGAACACGGCACCGCCGAACGCGCAGGCGAGGGTCGGCACGAACAGCTGTGATACGGGATGCACGGACGCGGCCAGGAAAGCCGCCAGAATCGGCCCGAAGATGAACACGATCTCGTCGATGGCGGATTCGAGCGCATACGCGGTGTTGAGCAGGTCCTCCTTGTCGGCGCGGTCGAGCACGTACGCCCAACGGGTGCGTACGAGCGCGCCGAACGAGAACTGCGTCATGCCCATGACCACGGCAAGCACGAACAGCAGCGGAATCGGCACGCGCATCAGTGCGGCGAACGCGAAGCCCAGCATGACGATGACCTGCACCGTCAGGATCACCGGACCGACCTTGCGCTGGCCGAACCGGTCGAACAGGCGCGCGTACAGCGGCGTGACCGCGGCGGTGGCGAGCACGTACGCGGCGCTCATCACGCCGGCGATCGTCCAATTGTCGTACATGTGGTTGAGCGCGAGCACGATACCGAGGCCCATCATGGACATCGGCAGTCGCGCGATGGCTCCGGACACGCAGAACGCCTTCGTGCCGGGAATGCGGAAAAGCTGCGCGTATGGCGATTGCGTTTTCTGCGATTCGTGCGGTTCGTGCGATTGCGATTGCGGTTTCGCGCTCGTCACGCCGTCACCTTTCCCCGGTAGATGAACATGTCGTCGAACAGTGGCGGGACCTCGCCGTCGGCGCCGCCCCCGCGGCCTCGGTGGAACAATTGGACGCCTGCGCGTTGGCCGCGCCCGCCGAGCCGGGCGACCGTCTCGCTTGCCGTGCGGTGCGCGATGCAGTCCAACCCCTTGTGGTCGTAGAAGCTCACGTCGCAGTCGGAATCGGTGTGCAGGTAGAACGCGGGCACGTCCCATGCGGCGAAATGCTCCTGCATGCGTCTCCAAAGCTGCCCGCCCACACCGTGGCCGCGCACGTCGGGGTTGACGATGAACAGTTCCAGCTCGCCCATGGTGGTTTCGTTGGCGCGCCCTTCGCGTTCCAGATCGAGTTCCACCGAGAAGCCGGATTTCAGCGCCGCCATATGCTTGGCGGCCTCCGGATCGGCGTCGATGCGGCGTTCCAAGGCCTTCATTTCCTCGCCGACTTCGATTTCGTCGAGCTGCGGCGCCTCGCCGGCGACGCGGATGAACGTGACGCCCGCGAGTGTGCCGTCGGCGGCGAACGCGCCGTTGGCGAACGTGGTCGGCAGCAGGTAGTGCAGCACGAAATATCGGGAGATCAGCCGCGACATGTCCGCGCCGACCTTGTCCACATCCTGCGGCCAGGTACGGTCGAACAGGTCGACCACCGCGTCCAGATCGCCCCAGACGATGGGACGGAAGACGATTGCCGATGCGTTGTTTGTTCCGGCACCCATGCCGGCGTTCGGGATTGCGGTTGCGCTGTTCGCAGCCATATCAAACACTCCTTAACTGTCGTTGCGTCCGGCATGTGCGCCCGCCCACACATGCTGCACGAGGGTAGCGGCGTTCCTCCACAACGCTGCCTGCATAGCGGTTTCTCCCGCAGGCAGGCCGGAAAGCGCCGCTCCCCCGCTTTCTTCGGTCAAGGAGCCATTGCGCACCGGCACTAGTCGTTGTCGGATTGCTGCGGAATTCCGTAGCTCAACTCGGCAAGGATCTCTTCTTCTGTTTTGTCGAGGGCGTCAAGCTCCCGATCGGCCTCGTGAGGCTCACTCACATAGTAGAGACAGGCGTCGATTGCATCCAACGGAACCCCTTCCATCGCCGCGAGCAGCAGGCGGTACAGGTCGAGCTGTGCGAGCTTCTCCTTGATTTCGTCCGGTTTGCGTGGTTTTACGCCGGTTTTCCAATCGACCACGGTGTAGCGTTTCGTCTCGTCCGTTTCGTCGAGACCGCCGAAGAACACCGCGTCGAGTTTGCCGTTGACGATGGTGCCGAGCTGGGGCATGTCGACGACGAGCTGGCGTTCCGCCCATGCTGGACGTCGTTTTGCCCACGGCGAGGCGACGAGACGACGCTGCCAAGCGGCCAGTTTCCGTTCGTCTCGCAATTGGGCGTCCTGCGATGGTGCGTCCTGCGATTGCACGCCGCCGTTGTCCGCGTCGACTTGCGTATCACCTATCAATGCGATCAGTTCCGCACGCGACTGCGCGGCCATGCCGGCAGCACCTTCCGTACCGCCGATGCCGTCGACGTCCGCATCCGCCATGATGAAACGCTCAGCCCATGCGTGGAACCGCGTGCCGAGCTGTGCCGCCGGCGAGGCGACGTGCGGAATCGGACGGACCAGACCACGCCAGTAGGCGCGGGAGTCACGCTCGCCCATGGAGCCGGCGCGCGCTTGCAGCGAGGTGACGTTTTGGCGGCCGGCAGCAAGGATACGTTCGCCTTTGGCACGCACGGCCTCGTCGAAGGCGTCCTGCGATTCGCCTGCGTCAGCCGCGTCCGGTTCCGGCATGAGATGTTCGTCGGCGACGAGCAGTTTGGCGAGACGCAGCAGTGAGTTTCCGGTTTCCGGCGATGGCGTGGCGGATTCATCGGCAACGTCGCCCTGCGTTCCCGTGGATTCAGCGATATTCGGTTCGTCGGATTCGACGGCACGTACCTGTTCGGCCGCGGCACGCAGCTTGTCGGCGACATCGGCGCTCAGATCGCACGGCCAAGGCAAAGTATGGTCGTCCGAGACCGGTTCGAGCGGCGTGTTCCACGCATCGCCCACCACGGCATTCTCGAAATCGCGGGCGTGTTCGCCTACGAAATAGCCGTCGGGCAGGTCAAGTCCCAGCGTGTGCGGGGAGCCGTCCACATCGTCGGACAGGTTGTCCGGTTCGCGTACCGCGGTGACGATTCCGTTCATCGAATCGCGCGTCTCCAGCCAGAAATTCGACGGCGCGGCGCTTTTCTTTCCCTCCGCCAGGCGGGAGTCGCGGCTCGTCTCGTTGCATCCGCTGTATACGAGCAGCGCCTCGTAGCGGGCGCGCGTCAACGCCACGTAGGCGAGACGGCGTTCGTCGGCGTGCAGTCGGCGGCCGTATTCCTCCTGTTGCGTCAGGTACAGGCTTGCCGGATCCATTCCTTCCATATCGTCGACGGCCATGGTTCGCAAGGTGCCGAACACCTCGTCGTCGATCACTTCCGCATCGTCCAATCCGTCGAGCGATTCCACGGGATTGCCCCCGATGGGCGCGTCGTGCGGGAATCGTGGCAGGATATCCGCGTCGGCGCGCACCGGAACCGGCACCGCGGACGGGTCTTCCAGCCAAGTGTGGGCTTTTTCGAAGTATTCCGGCGGCTCCCATACGCCGTCGCGCCGACCGCCCGGATGGTCTTCGTCCGTTTTGACGCTCAGGCGGTCGCCTTGACTGGACGGGAAGGTGCCGTCGCGCATGCCGACCACGGCCACGGCGTCCCATTCCAGGCCTTTCGACTGGTGCACGGTCATGAGCACCACATCGACGGGGGTATCTGGTGCGGTGGCGTTGTCGTCGGACGCGTCACGCAGCGAATCCACCCACGAGATGAACGCGCGCAGGCTTGGCGTGCCCTGCGCGGCGATTTCCTGCAAGTAGGTGTCCACCAGAGACAACATCGCGTCGAGTGACGAAGCGGCATGCGATGTGACACGATTGCCGGCATCCGGATGCCGCATCCGTTCGGCGAGCAGCAGGTCGATGTCCAGTCCGAGCGCGGTGATGGCCGTGCGTACCACTTCCGGCAACGGATGGCCGGCCGTGCGCTGCACCTGTTGGATGACGCGACCGGCGTGGATGACGCTCGCGGCTCCCGTACGGCTCAATACGCCGTCGACGAGGTGCCGCAGATCGCCGCGCAGCAGCACGTCGATCAGGAAGACGGCGTTGGGCACTTGGTCGCGGTAGGCGCGCACGGTGGCGCGGATGTCGGCGTCGGACGGATTCGCATCCGCCTCCACGATGCCGGCCGACACGAGCGCGCGGTAGCGTTGCGCGGTGTTGAGCCGTTCGGCGATGCCGGCGAGCGCCTGCAGATCGTCGGCGGACAGGCCGAATCGTGGCGTGGCGAGCAGCCGCATGAGCGCGGCGCTGTCGGTGTGGTCGCATACGACGTGCAGCAGGGCGAGGATGTCTTTGATTTCGGGACGTTCCAGGAGTGCGGCCTGGCCGACGACGAGTGTGGTGAGGCCGGCTTGTTCCAGTGCGTCCTCGTAGGCTGGCATCTGCGTTTTGGAGCGGAACAGGAGCGCCACGTGCGGACGGTTGTCTTTGGCTCCGTCGGCGAGCTCGTTTTCGGTTGGCGTGTGCAGTGCGATCGCTTGTTTGGCGAAGCGTACGATGGCGTCGATTTCCTGGCCGAATGTGGCGTAGCCGAGCACGCCGAGCGTACCTTCGGGGGCGTTGTCGATGTTGGCGAGCGGGGGCACGTCCACTTCGCGCATAAGCGAGCTGCCGCGACGTCTGGCGGGCAGGCGCAATGGTTTCGTCAGATTGTTGGCCGCTTCGAGCACCATGCGCGAGTTACGTCGGGTGACGGTCAGCGTGTAGGGCTTGTCGGTGGCGTCGTGGCCGAAGTCGTGTTGCAGCATGCGGAATGCGCCTGGGCTGGCTCCTCGCCATGCGTAGATCGATTGGAAGGGGTCGCCGACGGCGTTCACCGCGCTGCGATGGGTGGAATCGGCGTGGAACAGTGCGGTCAGGAGGGCCGCCTGCGTGGTGGAGGTGTCTTGGTATTCGTCAAGCAGCACGTGCGTGTAGCGTTTGCGGTAGGTGGCTCCGATGGAGGGGAATCGGGTGACGAGTTGGAATGCGGCGATGGTGAAGTCGCTGAATTCGGCCATGTTGAGGGCGCGTTTTTCGGCGTGGTAGTCGGCCACGAGGTCGAGTAGCAGGTCGCGTTTGCGGGCCGTGCCGGCCAACTTCGCGGTGTTGTGGACGCACAGTTGGTGGCATTGGGCGCGGTATTCGCGTTTGCGCGCTTCGAAGGCGGTGTCGGATTCCTTTTTCTTCTGTTTCGGAGCCTTGCCCACTTTCGGCTCGTCATCGGGAACGTCCTCGTCTTCAAGCGCTTTGGCCACTTGCGCCACGAACGCCTTATCCCATGCGCGCACGCGTTCCACGGCTTCGTCGAAGCTGGTGCAGTCGCTGCCGATCATGGCTCCTGCGATGGCGTTGGATAGGGTGAACACGTTGCCGGCGATGGTGGAGAATTTGCCGAGTTCGTCGCCGCCTTGGTCGAAGGCCATGAGCTGGTCCATGTGCTTGTCGAGCACGGTGTGGATGAGCTGCAGCGCTCCGGCTTCGCTCAATGGCTGCGTGTTTTGGTCGAAGCCGACGAGCAGGCCGTATTGGCGCACGATGGTTTGGAAGAACGCGTCATAGGTGGAGACTTCCGGTTTGAGGAAGGCGACGCGTGTACCGCGTCCGGCTTGGTTGCGTGTCACGGCAGCGGAGACGCGCGAAAGCAGTTCGGAGGCGGCTTTGCGTGTGAAGGTCAGGCCCAGAATCTTCTCGGGACTGATGCCCTGGTCGATGAGGGTGATGATGCGGCGGGTCATGGTGTAGGTTTTGCCGGAGCCGGCGCCCGCCACCACGACCACGTCCTCGTATGAGGGGGCTTGGATGACGGCGGCCTGTTCCGGACTGTCGGTGAATTTCGGCGTGGCGGCCGGCACAGTGCCCATCGCATCGCCCTTTGCTGTGGCCCCGTTCGTTGACATGCTTCCGTTCATACCGTTACTCCCGTTCATGCCACGGTCCTTTCGAATACGGTGTTCTGCTCGCCTTGGCAGGCCGGGCAGACCCCACTGCCGTACGTTCTGCAGTATCCGACGTGTTCCACGGTCGGACGCGCGGTGATGCGGGTGGCCCGGCTCGCCGCGGCCGCATAGAAGACGCGGGCGATCATGGTCAGCGACCATACCGTCATCTTCGACCGCGATTCCAGAAGTTGCTTCCAATGTTCTTCGCTGACCTGCGCCGGCCGTTCGACGTCGTCGAGGCCGCTGGTGAAGACGCTGGCCATTTTGGGCACGTATTTGCGGGGTATGAAATCGCCCGCGTTGATGCTTCCGCCGGCGAACAGCGCCTGCTGGTGGTACGCTTCGTCGCCTTGCCCTTTGCGTGGCGCGGGTGCCGCGTATTCCATGACGTGGAACAGGGCGCTTTGGGTGATGTCCGGCATGGCTGCGATCGCCTGCGCGCCGCGTTTTCCGCCGTGTTCCGGGAATGCGAGGCCCAGCTGGTAGCAGACGAGCTGCAGGTCGCTGAACAGGGAGCGTCCGTTTGGCACTTTGCCGGTTTTGTAGTCAATCAGCCGTACCTGTTCGCGGCCGTCTGCGGTACGGCGGTGTTCAAGACGGTCGATTCTGCCCGACAGGCGTACGGTGAGCCGGTCGCTCATGCCGGTTTCCGGCCAGCCGCCGACGAGCGCGCCCATGATGGCGATGAGTTCGTCGCGGGAGATCGGAGCGTTGCCGTCGATGGCGTTGTAGGCGTCGAGGATGTCGTCGAAGTCGAATTGCGCGGCGAACTGCCGTTCCGCTTCGGCATGGTCCAATGTTCCCACGGTGATGGTTTCGGTGTTGTTCGACGGGTATCCCGTACGGTTCGACTTGACGAAATATGTGGCGATGTTGCGCAATGCGACCGATGCTTTCGCGTCCTTGCCGAGCGCCTTGTACCGTTCCTCGGGGTCGTCGATGGCGTTGAGGTCGCCACGTAGGGTCTTGTATCGGCTGATCATCCATTGGGTGATTTCGTCGATGTTGTCCTCGTCGCTTACCGCGGTGTGGTTTTGGGGCAGGTCGAGGCCGGCTTCGGTGGCCTGTTGCGCGACGGCGTGGATGAGCGAGCCGAAGCTGGTGGCCGCGCTGCCCATGCGTGGGCCGGCGAAACGGTTCTCCAGCATCCAGCACACCGGGCACGCCCACAAACTGTCCACGGCGGATGGAGAAAGGGTGACCACGTCGGATTGGCCGTCTGTTTTTTCGATGGATTCCGGTTGTTCGATAAGCTTCGCCTTGTCGGCATGCTCCGTTTTCCCGTCAGATTCCATCTTGCCGTCGATTTCCGTCATATCGTCGGCTCCCGCATGTTCCGTAAGGAACGCCCAATTGTCGGGATTCGCGGCGGCGATGCCATGCGATGCCAACAACGCCAAGGCTTGCGCGGCATCGCGCGCTTGGGGGGAATCGGTCGGCGCATGGGCCAGCACGCTTCGCGAGGCGGCGACCAGGCCACGTGGGTCGGCCTCCAGTCCCGCGTATTCGCCGGCCTCGCCGACCGCCGTGTACACGCGTGTTTCCGCATCGGCATCCCGGTCGCGGTCGAACCATTCCGGCAGGTAGCCGTAGAGGAAGTCGGACGGCACATGGTCTTCGTTGAGGACCGCGCTTACCGTCACGCGCTCATCGGCGCGGGTGAGCGCCACAAGGAGGCTTTTCTGTTCGGAGGCGAGCACCGCGGCGAGCTGCGCGTTTTCGCGGCCTGCGGAAGTGACGATGTCGTCGGACAGTCGTCCATGCAGCATGATGTCGGCGAGTTCCTCCCCGCCGAACAGGGTGTTGCGCGGCGCGAGGTTCGGCCATTGGCCTTGTTGGAACGCAGGCATGAACACGAGTTTCCAATGTTTTCCGGCAGCTCCGGCGGGCGTGGTGAGCGTCACGGCCTGATCGATCGGCGCGGTGTGCGCCAGGGAGTCGGCTTCGATGGCGAGCGCGCGGACCTGTTCGATGAACGCGTCGATGGTGTGCGCTGCCGTCACGCCGTTCGATTCGCCGCCGGACGCGTAGCTGAACAGGCGCATCGCGGTGTCGAGCCGGTCGTTGGCCGCGCGGCCTTCGGCGTTGTTGCGCAACGCCGTTTTCTGCCAGATTTCGGCTTTGCCGAACGCCTGCCATGCACAGTCGAGCATGTATTGCGGTTCGTGGGATGTCAGGCGTGCCTCCGACCGCAGGGTATCGTCAAGCGTTTTCCACAGGCGTGCGAAGGCTTGCGCTTGGGGGTCTTTGCGGCCCAGTACGGAGGCGATCGCGTCGAGCACGCGGTCGGTGTCGCCTTCCAATAGCAGGATGTACAGCGCGTTCATGCCGAAGGATGGTTCGTCCGCGTCCTCAGCGGCACGCTCTCCCGTCATCAGCCGGTCGTCGGTGTCGATTGCCGGCAGGCCCATGTCGGCAGCGTTTTCCGCGTCCGACGCCGATGCCGCCACGCGTGCGGTGTGGAAGGTTTCGACGTAATCGTTCCAATCGTCGATCAGCTGTGGCAGCAGCGCGCGTCCGGACGTGTCGGACGTGGTCGGATCGGCTGTATCGTCATGCAAAACCGTGGCCAGCGAGCCGAGCGCGTTCATCGCCGATTCGACCACGCACAGCCGAGCCGGACGTTCGCCGGGGGTGGTGATCAGCGGCGAGTTCATAATCGATGCGACGCGTGAGCGCACGTATGCGCCGGCCGTGTCGAGGTTCATGGACGAGGTGGCGATGCCTTGCCGTTTCAGTTCGGCCAGTTCGATCATGGAGAACAGGCCCTGCACGAACGGTTCGTCCTTGAGGGGGCGGGTCACGCTCGAATAGCGTACGGGCACGCCGTCGGCGCGTAGCCGTTCGCCGAACGTGCGCACGGTGGCGTTGTCGTGGGCGATCACGGCCATGTCGTTCCAGTCGCGGCCGTGTTCGAGATGTTCGGTTTTGATTTTCCACACCACGTCGTCGAGTTCTTCGACGGTGGAACGGTACATCGCGGCTTCAAGACTGCCGTCGCGCGTCTCCGGTATGGCGATGGCCGGCATTTTGCCGGGGCGGTTCGCCAGCGCGTCGTCGGTCGATTCCGTGCTGGCGATGGTCAGGCTCACGCGGCTCGCCACCGCGGCCAGGTCCGTGCCTTCGGCCATATGGGACGGTTCCAGCCGTACCAGTCGCGCGCCCAATCGCGATTGCGCCATGTTGAACAAATATTCAGGGTACGATCCGCGGAACGTCTGCACCGCCTCGTCGGGGTTGCCGACGAGCAGCAGACGCACGCCACGGTTGCGCAATGCGGTGAGAAAGTCGAAGCCGGCGAGTGTGGCGTCCTGGAAATCGTCGACGATGACGAGTTTCGGCAGGTCGGACGTTTCGGCTTCGCTCACGGCGGCCGCGGCGTCGATCATGAGCTGCGAGGCGTCGAGACGGTATTGGTCCGGATATGCCTCGTTGATGGCCTGGTTGTATTCGGCGCGCAGCGCGAAGGCGAGCCGCCATTGCACGCGCAGTCGTTCGCGTCGTTCGTCGAGCGTGCCGTGTTCGTCGGCAGCGCGGGCGATCAGCGCGTCTTCGAGTTCCGGTTTCGCGCCGATCTCGTTCATGCGGGCAAGCATGTCGCGCAGCTGGTTGGCGAAGGCGTCGGTGGCGTCGTCCACCACCATGCCCGACCAGTCGGCGACCACGAAGTAGGTGCGCAATAGCGCGCAGGTGGAGCATTCGTCGCCGTGCTCGGCATGTTCGGCATGCTTGGCGAGCACGCGGCGGATGACCACGTCCTGTTCGGCCCCGTTGAGCAGTTTCGGCAGGGGTTGTCCGGCATGCGATCGCACGGCGGTCATGATGCGGAACGCGACGGCTGGCAGGGTGGTGACGGGGCGTGCCTGCGAGATCGCGGACAGTTCGCGGATCACGGTGTCGCCGAGCCGGTCGGCCACCTGTCTGCCGGAGACCGTCATCACGGCGTACGCGTCGCCATGCCGCTTCATCGCGGCGACCAGCATGTCCAGCGCGAACCGGGTCTTGCCGCTGCGGGGTGCCCCCGCAACCAATGTCGCGCCATCGAGATCGTCCACATCCATCATGTCTCCCCAGCTTAGCCGAACGGTCCGGCCACGAATCGCATATCATCGTCCGAAGCCGTCCTGAAAACGTCATCGCGGACACCGCCATCTTTATATATGGACATCGATACCCTCTACAAAGTTTTTCGGACACCGCCACCAATAAGATTGACTAGCGGCGCAGCCCGGGAAGGTTCAACAGCGAACAGACGGCCTGCCCATGACGACGAGTACGGTCGAAGCATAGACGCAACGCACGGAACCGGGCAGGAACTACAGGAAAGAGGAAGCATGGAAGCCTCAAGGAGCATTCCCCCTCAGATTCCCGGCTACACACTGATCAAACGGCTGGGCTCCGGTTCCGAAGCCGACGTGTACCTGTACCAGCAGCTTTCCCCGGCCCGTCAGGTGGCCATCAAAATCAGCAAGAACACGCTCGACCCACGTGCCGCGGTCCGCTTCCGTTCCGAAGCGAATTTCATGGGGCAGATCTCCACACACCCCTACATTCTTTCCGTCTATGAGAACGGCGTGACCGTCAACGGGCGCGGCTACACCGTGTTCGAATACGCTCCGGGCGGCAATTACAAGACGTTCCTCGAGCATGGCCGTCTCACCGCCGACCAGATGCTCACCGTCGGTATCGATCTGGCGAGCGCGCTGTTCACCGCGCATCGCAAAGGCATCATCCATCGAGACATCAAGCCCAGCAATATTCTCATCAACGCGCACAATATGCCCATGCTCGCCGATTTCGGCATCGCCGGGTCCGTCTATGGGCGTCCGGGTGTCGGCTTCACCATCGCGTGGGCCGCGCCGGAGGTGCTTGCCCAAGGCGGTGGCGGCAATGAATCGTCCGATATCTATTCGCTTGGCGCCACGCTGTTCGCCATGCTGATCGGCCAATCGCCGTACGAGTATTTCTACGCCGATGTGCTGGGCGATTCCCAACGGCAGGTGCGGGCCGAACGGCTCAAGTCCGTCATTCTCAACAATCCGCTGCCCAAGCTCAACCGTCCCGACGTGCCGGCCGAAGTGGAACGGGTGTTGCGTAAGGCCTTGAGCCGTACGCCCGAGGATCGTTACTATTCCGCGTTGGAGTTCGCGCGCGACATGCAGCGCGTGCAACAGGCCTTGTATGGCCGTGCCGTGCAGACCACCGTCGAGGGTGTGCCGGATTATCCGCAGAACATGTACGCGCAGACTTCCGCATTCGACCAGTCCGCCCCGGTTGCGAAACAGCATGCCCGGTGGGCGAAGCCGTTGGCCGTCACGGTTGCTGCGGCGGTTGCGGTGGGCGGGCCGGGTTGCGGCGGCGGCCGCCGTGGTCGTGATGGCGTTGGCGTTCGTCACCGTCGTCATGCCGAATATGGATGCGTCCTCCGACAACAGCAAGGTGCAGGTGCAGAACCATGGCGCCCAGAACCATGCCGAGGACGATCCCGATTCGGCGATCACGTCGGGCAGTGTGCCGAGCGTGCAGGATCTTACGGGCGAATACACCGCCGACGGCAAAGTGCGGTTCACATGGGTCAATCCTTCGCCGAAGGATGGCGATTCGTACGCGTGGTCGCTGGTCGGCGATTCGGGAACCGACCCGAACACGCAGGGCACCACCACGGAGTCGACGAGTATCGAAATCGATCCGGCCGACGGCGCGCAGACGTGCGTGCAGGTGAGTCTGGTTCGCGCGGACCGGCAGATGTCCGAGAATCCCATGATCGCGTGCGCGGCCAAGCCGTGAGTTTGCGGCCGGATGCGGGTGACATGAACCGATACGAACCAATACAGCCCGGCATGCATGCGGGCAAACAGGTAGGCGCATGCGGTTGGATGCGCGGTCAAGCAAAGTTTGGGCACAATCAGGGAAGAGCCAGTCGATGAGCAAGCATAGGAACGCCGAGAACCAGTCGGCGCAATCGTACGAACGGCAGTTGCGATTCGGGTCGATGCTGCGCAAGCTGCTGCCTTCCGGCAGTCGCCGGTGGATCACGCCGATCGTCATGCTGCTGCTGTTGCTGGGCATCGTCGCCGGGGCCGTCATCGTCAGTTCGGTGACGCAACGTCACGTGCAGCTCGACGATGGCACCGTGTGGGTCACTTCGCTCAAGGACCGCAAGGCCGCCCGTTTCAACGTGCGCAACCGGGACGCCGATGCGGGCGTCGCCTCCACTGCGGCCCGGTTCGACGTGGCCCAGCATGATGGCTCCACCGTGATCTCCGAAGGTACGAAGGCCAGCAACATCGAGGCCTCCACCGTCAGCGAAAGCGGCAACACCACCATCAAATCGGATATGCGGACCGTCGTCGGAGGCAACACCGCGGCGTTCATCAACGTCAAGACGGGCAATGTGTGGGTCGGGTCCGCCGATGATGTGAAATCCATGAATCCGACCACCGATTCGCCGAAGATGAAGCTGGGGTCGGGTGGCCGTATCGCGGTGACGCATGACGGTGTCGTCTACGGCTATCGCGCGTCCGACGGCGCGGTGCTCAGTGTCGACGGACCTCAGGGAACGCCCGGCAAGGATGCGACGATCAAGGGCGCCACGAATGTCGAATCGTTCACCGTGGTCGGCAAGACGCCGGTCGTAGCCGGTGCCGGCAAGGTGTTCTGGCCGAAGGGCAGCGCGGATATCGGCCTGCAGGGTCAGGCGACGTTGCAGGCGCCGTCCACGGATGGCAAGCAGACTGGCTGGGTGGCGGTTTCCACGCCGCGGGGCATCGCCATGGTCGATTTGGGTAGTAAAAAGGTCACGCAGCTGCCGAATGCCGGCAAGGGCGATGCCGCGCAGCCGGTGTCCACCAATGGCTGCGTGTTCGCCGCGTGGGCGCAGAAGGCCAACAATTACATCAGGGTGTGCGCGGCGAACGACAAGGACGCACAGTTTTCCTCGTTGGAAGATGTCAATCCCACCTCGCAGCTCGTGTTCCGCACCAACCATCGTCTGGTGGTGCTCAACGACGTGGTCAACGGCAATGTGTGGAATCCGCAGGAGTCCACCAAGGTCATCAAAATCCAGTGGAACAAGGTGGAGACCAAGCAGTCGAAGCAACAGCAGCAGAACAACGACAGCGCCAACAACCAGCACAATTTCAGCAAGAACTGTTCGGCGCAGTCGGGGCAGATCAAGGCCGTGGACGATTCGTTCGGCGCGCGCGTGGGATCGCAGCAGATTCTCGACGTGTTGCGCAACGACGAGCAGACCGACTGTTCCGTGCTGCGCATCACGTCGGTGAGCGCTCCGGATGGCGCGAACATCACCGTCTCCCCCGTCTATGACGGCCGGTATCTGCAGCTCCACCCCTCCGGTGCCGCCGCGGGCAACGTGTCCTTCAGCTATGAGATTTCCGACGGGCGCGGGCAGACGTCCAGCGCCACCGTGTCGCTCACGCTGGCCGGCGGCGACGACCATGCGCCGCTGCAGAGCGACACTCCGCCGGAAATCGACGTGGAGCAGGGTGCTTCGTACACCGCGAACGCGTTGGGCAGCTTCTCCGACCCCGACGGCGATCCGCTGACCTTGGTGTCGGCATCGCCGCAGAACACCGATCAGGTGACGGTGTCCACGCGAGCCGACGGACAATTGGTCTTCAACGCCGGTTCGATGTCGTCCGGCAGGGCGGGCATCGAGGTCACGGTGTCCGACGGCCAGCAGACCGGCACCGGCATGATCTACTTCTCCGTGAAGCCGGCGAACACGCTGGGCGCGGTCATCGACCCCGTGGTCAAACAGACCACGCCCGACACCCGCACCACCATCGCGCTCAAGCCGTACGTGCACGGCACGTCCGTCGAACCGGCCGAATTGACCGCGGTGGAGACGCCGTCCGGCGCGGCCACCACCATGAACGCCACCGACATGTCGATCACGTTCACCGCCTCCAATCCCGGCACCTACTATGTGCCGTACACCATCACGCAGGGTTCCATTCCGTCGACCGGTCTGGCTCGTGTGGAGGTGCAGGCGGTGGCCGGAGACGCCGCCAAGCCGATCGCGGCGAACGATGTGGCGCTGCTCGGCGCGGACAATACCGCGATCGTGGAGCCGCTTGCCAACGACGTCGACCCGATGGGCGGCGTGCTGTCGGTGACCAGCGTCACCGCGGACGCGCAAAGCGGCATCAAAACCGGTGTGGTGAGCAACAAGCGCGTCTATATCACCGCGCGTCAGGTGCCTACCGAGCCGGTGCGGATCTCCTACACCGTGGCCAACGCGGCCGGATCGTCGACCGGCGTCATCGTCCTGCAGCCGCCGGCGCTGACCACGTCGAATTCCGTGCCGAAGGCCGAGAACATCACCACACAGGTGCGCACCGAAGGCATCGTGTCCGTGGACGTGCTCGACCATGTCACGTATTCCGACGGCACCACGGTGAGCCTGCAGAACGATTTGCAGTATGACAAGAACACGTTCAAGGGTCTGGTGTTCGTGTCCGGCGACACCGTGCGCTATCAGGCCACCAGACAAACCGGCTCCTTCCCCGTCACCTACACGGTGAAGGACAATCTCGGCAACGCGGCCTCGGCCACCATCACCATCAACGTGCATCAGAAGGACGCGTCCAACAAGGCGGCTCCGACACCGTCCGACGTCGAGGCGCAGGTGGCGGCCGGTCAGAAGGTGCAGATTCCGATCACGCTCACCGGCATCGACGCTGACGGCGATGACGTGCAGCTGCTCGGCTTGGGCAACAAAGCGCCGAAACTGGGCCGTATCAGCGAGGTGGGCGCCACGTATCTGGTGTATGAGGCGTATGCCGATTCGTCCGGAACGGACACGTTCTCCTACGCCGTGGAGGATTGGACCGGTCAGAGGGCCACCGCGCAGGTGCGTGTGGGCGTGTTCAAATCCGGAGCCGATTCGGGTGTGTACGCGCGCGACGACGAGATCACGCTGCGTCCGAACACCGCGGCCACCGTGCCGGTGGCGCAGAACGACATTTCCGGGGACAATACTGATCTGACCGTGGCCAAGGACGTGGAATCGCAAGGCATCGGCGGCATTCAGGTCGTTGACAACATGCTGTCGTTCACCACGCCGAAGCAGGCGGGCACGTATTACGTGGTCTACACCGTCAAGGACAAGGCCGGCCTGTCCGATTCGGCGACGTTGACGGTGAATGTCGACGAGAACGCCGCCATCGACCCGCCGACCGCGTACGATTACCGTGTTCCGGCCGCCGCCACGATCGACAAGAAATCCGTGGACGTGGACGTTTCGCAGTGGATCGCCAATCCGTCCGGCACCGCCGACGAGCTTCAGGTGGGCGTGGATCCTTCCGCGACCGACCATGCGCATGTCAAGGGCGGCAAGGATTCCACCATCATCACCGTTGATCTGACCGACGAGGCGCGCGCGGTGCCGTACACCGTCACGAACACGACGTACGGCATCACGTCCACCGCGTTCATCCAAGTGCCCGCATATGGCGTGTTTCCGCCGGTTCTACGTCCGAAGGCGCCGGCGTTGAAGGTCAATGCGCGTGAGACCATCACCATCAACATCGCCGACTACGTGCGTGTGGGCGCGGGCAAGACCGCGTATGTGGACGGCGCCGATTCGGTGAGCGCCACGAAGGCCGCGGACGGCGACCTGTACGTCAACGACCAGACGTTGAGGTTCACCGCGCCGAAGGATTACGCGGGTCCCGCGTCCATCACCTTCACCGCGGTGGACGGCAAGCGAGACAAGAACGACAAGGTGAAGATCGTCAATTCGGCGGTGCTCACGCTTCCGATCACGGTGATCGGACGTGAGGTTCCGCCGCCGACGTTCTCATCCTCCACCGTCGATGTGGTGGCCGGCGAGAAGGCCACTACCATCGATCTGACGGCGCTGACCCATTCGGCGTCGGGCCTGTACGAGGATGAGAAGCAGTACTCGTATTCCGGCGGCGTGAATTCCGGCAGTGTGGATGCCAGAGTGTCTCCCTCCGGCACGTTGACCGTGTCCGCGGACAAGACGGCCACGCCGGACACCACAGTGAGCGTGCCCGTCTCGATCAAATATGCGAAGGGTACGGTGAGCGCCGGTATGACCGTGCGCGTCACCGCGTCCAACAGGCCGCTCGCCCGTGTCACCGAGAAGACCGTGAAAATCAAGGCCGGTTCCAGCGAGCAGGTGAATCTGCTGTCCGACGCGTACAATCCGTTCCCCGACACTCCGCTGACGGTGACCGGATGCACGTCCGATGGCGCGTCGAAGCTGACGGTGGATTGCCCGTCCAACGGCGTGGTGTCCATCAGGGCGGCTTCCGACATCGGCGCGAACACCAACAAGGTGGTCGTCACCGTGCGCGACGCCACCAAAACAAAGGAACGTGAGGTGACCGGCACCATCAGCGTTTCGGTGATGGACAAGCCTGATGCGCCGCTGCTTTCCGCGGTGTCCGGCGACCCGCAGGATGGCGCCGTGAATCTGAGCTGGACGGCCGGTTCGGCCAACGGCAGCCCGATCACCGAATACAAGGTGATGTGGGGCGGAGACGCGTCCGGCGAGCGCTCGTGCGGGCAGAAAACCTCCTGTCTCATCGACGGGTTGAAGAACGGCAAGACCTACTCGTTCAAGGTGCAGGCCAGGAACGAGGTCGGCTGGTCCAAGGATTCCAACGCCGTCGAGGGCACGCCGGACAAGCTGCCTGATGCGCCGACGGATGTGACGGCCAGTGTGAAGGGCAACACGGTGAGCGTCACGTGGAAGGCTCCGGACGGCAATTTCTCGTCGGTGAACAATTACGAGGTGACTTTGTCCGGCAGGAACGCACCGTCCAAGCAGACGACAAATTCCACCGGAATCGATTTTGTTTTCGATAACAACGCGATTTCCGACGGCGACTCGTACACGGCTACGGTACGCGCCCACAACAAGGTGAATTGGAGCCAACCGTCCAAGGCGTCCGACGCGGTCAAGCCGTGGGGCAAGCCCGATGCGCCGAAGATCTCCGTGACGAACGACGACACCACGGGAACCGTCACCGTCGAATCCGTGGGCAACACCCGCAACGCGGGATGCAAGGCCGTCGAGATTTCCGGAGATGTCAGCGCAAGCATCGACGGATGTTCCGGATCCTACGATTTCAAGATTCCGGATCATGATCTCAACACCAGGGAATACACCATCAAGGCGGCGGTGGTCGGCAAGGAGAAAACGACCAGTGACGATTCGACCGTACGTTTCACACCGAAATACGCGGTGAAGGCGCCCGAATCGGTCAGCGTCAAGGGGCATGACGACGTGTGCGTAGTCAGTTGGAAGGAGAACGGCCACGCCGACGGGTTCACGGTGAGCGCGGACGGACTCGGCTCCTACCATGCCGGCGCTTCCGAACGATCGCACGATTTCCCGCTCAAGGAATGGCAGTTCTGTTCCTCGGGTTCCGTCACGCAGCATTTCAATGGCGCGGCAAGCACCTCCAAGTCCGGCAGGGCCGATCCGGCATACGTCCGCAAGGTGAAGGCCGCCGTCAAGGCGCCGATGCTGACGTGGGACGCCAATGATCCGAACATCATCAAGGTCAGCGGCGGATCGGTGAACATGTACGGCCAGCCCGGCAGAACCGTGATCACCTTCACCGCGGACGGCAAATCCTATGACGTCGCCTGGGTATTGGGCTCCGACAAACTGAACGTCAAGGACGTGCTGCCGACCGGAGTCGATTACGCGTGGAAGGCGAAGGTGGTGGGCACCGACACCGCGCTCAACAACGAGGACAATGGCGGCACACTGCTGGACCATGACAGGTACAAGGCTCCCACGCCGAAACCCGAACCGTCGGAACCTTCAGAACCATCAAAACCGTCGGAGCCATCGGATTCTGACGCGTCCACGGAAGGCGAAGCGGCCACGCGGAATGACCGGCCTGTGGCATCCTCCGTCGCCCTGTCCACCGTCGACGGCGCATCCAAGCCTTGGATCCGCGGCCTGGCCTACTACGCCAGATGGTGAAACGGACGATCACAGCAATCGCAAACACAACGAACCATCCACACGAGCAACACAACAAGCAAGGAGCAACCCATGAGCAACGATTTCGATGATGCCACCCAGCTGGGTTCCATCGGCCATAATCCAAGCGTTCCCAGCCAACCCGGCCAGCAG
>OATI01000610.1_pt1 | contig 27468 bp, 20 predicted proteins | sample 1494981 | NCBI WGS metagenome assembly OATI01 (sample SAMEA2579952, study PRJEB22360) | human gut metagenome
AGTTTTATGATATTCTGTGAAAGTATAAGTTCGAGAGCCTCTCTCTCCGCTGAAAAAGAAACGGACAATGAACAACAAAGTCTCACAAATTCAATGTTTGTGGGACTTTTTTTTATTCCCCTTATGTCGCCTACCGATATCGTTTAGACCCTAAAAAGACAAAGTTAGTAACCTAATTTGCCCCCTGACAACAGAAAACGTAAAAAGAGTACACTTAGTCCGAGATTTGCGAACTCCTGTCGCTGTTTGGTGAACCTGTATGAACTTTATTATAAGCTGATTAACGTAGTTTTGTGACCCCAAGAAGTGAGCTTATGAAGAGTACATTTTCCGTTCTTTTCTTTGTGAAAAAGGCAGCAAAAAATCAATGGTAGTTACTCTATTTTTGTTCGTATCGCGATTGATGGTGTTACAAGCTGTTTTAATTCCATACTGGACGTTCAATCCAAACTTTGGGACGGTGTAAGGCAGGTAAAGCTGCCGGACGTTCTGCGGAAGCTACCCGTATCAACCGATTGCTGGATGATATAAACGCATCCCTTAATACCATCTATCACGAACTGCAAAGGCGTGACAATTATGTTACCGCCGAAAAGGTGAAGAATGAATTTTTAGGGCATAGCGAGAACCATGACACCATTCTTAACCTTTTCCAAAGGTATAATGATGATGTGAAACAGCTGGTCGGTATATCTAAAACGATTGCCACTCGTCGTAAATATGGATGGTTTCCGAACGGTTGGAACAGGTTTTATAGGCTAAAGCGGAAAACTGCTAAATATATTAAAAGACTGATGCTTAATAATAATTCTAAAACTGATTCATAATGGAAACTCAGCAACGTTTATATATTTTATGAATACGAAATGTTGCAAAATGGCTACTTTTTGTCGATATTTGTCCAATCTGTATTAATAATGCGAATCAGTAGTTGAAAATCGGACTCAACTTAATCGTATATATTTGTTCAAAACAAGGCGATATGAACTACCTTTTATCAGGAAGAAAACTACTGTTCTCTCTTTTATAATCTATAACCAAAACTTCTGATTTTATAACCGGAACTTTTGGTTATAAAACCAAAAGTTTTAATCTTACAACTGAAACTTTTGATTATAGTTTACCTTTAATTGTCCGTAACTTTACTTCCTATGAAAAGGTATTAATTTAAGGAAGAAGCAGATTTTATATATAAATATCTTGAGTGTTGCGGATAAACTATCAGCCATCCCTTTAGTTCATTCTGTACAGGTTTGGACCAAATATCCAACTACTGATTCGCATTAATAGTTAATATCAGGCTGGCATTTCATGTTATCACCGGAATCTTACCCTTCGTCACTATAAGTTGCCCATACCGTTACGCATCTCTACTTTTGAAATAAAAAAGAAAACATGCGTAAATATTTATTTTTAGGACTATTCCTATGTAGTACACCTCTAAGAGGTTGGGCACAACAAGATACTATAGCCGATCAGCATTTACAGGAAGTGGTCATAACCGCTAAACTCCCGCTTGTCGAAATGACTCCCGGAAAAACAACTTTCCGTATGGATGAATCTATTACTCAAAGCAATGGAAACTTATATGATGTACTCTCATCTTTACCGGGGGTGATGATTAATTCCGGAGGAACCATATTACTAAATGGACAGAGTGGAGTAAAGATTCTGATTGACGGAAAACCAAACTATCTTTCCGGAGAAGAGTTGATTAATCTTTTAAAATCCACAGCAGCAACCATTACTGATAAAATAGATTTAATTACACACCCTTCTGCACGTTATGATGCTGAGGGAAGCAACGGAATTATTGATATTCATACTCGTAAGATAAAACTGCGTGGTATGAACTTGGCACTGAACGGTAACTTCAACCAGGGAAAAAGAGCTAACGGTTATGGTAGTACAGTTCTTAATTTCCGCAAAGATAAATTTAATATCTATTTCAATTATTCCTATTATCAAGGAAAACAACATATCGATATGGAAACCGATTTGTCTTTTAATAAAGTGAGCGAAAGAAATCAGCTTTCTTATCGGAATCGTACGAACTATTCCCATACCCTCCGTACAGGATGCGATTTTTATCCTACAGACCGCACGCTTATAGGTGTTTCCATCAATACGAATTTAGGACATCAGAATGAAACAGCCGGTATGTTTACTGAAATCAAAAAAGATCAAATATCGGGTTGGACCTATACTACTAATAAGAATAAATGGAAAAATATTTCAGCTGGTGTATTACTGAATCAACGCTTAGTAAAGGAAGGAGGAGAGTTTGACCTTTCTTTTGACTATTTTCATTATTATCATCCCGAAGACCAATTTATTTATAGTTTTAAACCGGATACATTGAAAGGCGAGATGAGGGGAGACGTTAATTTATATTCGGCACAAACAAATTTTACTTATCCCTTAAACAAATATTGGAAGTTACAGACAGGAATTAAAACTTCTTTCGTACGAATAGATAATGGGAGCGGATATTTACGACCGATAGAATCAGAATGGCAACAGGATATTTCTCTAGGATCGTATTTTGTATATAATGAAAATATCAATGCAGCTTATTTGCAAGCAGATCTTGAATATCATCATCTAAAACTTACTGCCGGATTGCGTTTAGAACATGCCTGTGTCAAAGGAAACTCTGGTGGTAATTCTCTGCAAAACGATTCGTCATTTATAACTAATCAAGTACATCTGTTTCCAACTTTATCTTGCAGTTATGCCTTATCTTCGGACAATACTCTTCAATTTTCTTATGGAAGACGTATTATCCGTCCTAACTATAGAGATTTGAATCCATTTATCTATATCTTTGATGACTATACATTTGAAGTGGGCAATACAAGACTTCGCCCCTCTTTTTCTGATAATGTAGAACTTGGCTATGTACATCGGGATTGGTTGCAAACAGTGTTTTTCTTTTCATATACTCATGATGCTATTACGAAATCTTATCAGGAAAGAGAAAACCATCAGTATTACGTCACTCCGGAGAATCTTACTTCTTATATTCAAACAGGATTGCGCATGAATGCAGCCAACCTTTCATTGACCAATTGGTGGACTATAAACTTGACAATAATAGGTATGTACAATAACTATCATTGGATTGATAAAGGAGAGAAAATAACAAATCGGAGATTCACCCCTATGGTCCATTTTACGAATTTACTGACATTTGGCTCCATTTGGTCTGTAGAAGTATCGGCAAATTATAATGGAAAGATGGCTTATGGGCAGGCAACGCTTCATCCATTTTCGGAAGTAAATTTAGGGGCTCGAATGAAAATTTTTCGTGGGAAAGGTGCTATCGGAATATTTGTAAAAGATCTATTCAATACCAATTTTCAGAAAATTAATCTTTTGGTATCTGAGAAACGCGCATGGATAGTTGAACGGGAAAATAAACGTATGATAGGAATTTCTTTCTCTTACCGATTCCAAAAAGGTAGTAAAATGAAAGAAAGAAAGCAAAAAAATAGTATAGAAGAAATGAAACGAGTAAATTTGTAATTCATATGATGAAGAATTTATATAGAGGATTAGCTCCGGCATTTTTCGCCATGATTTTGTTTCTTTTCATTCGAGTGGCGAACGATGTTCCTATGCGCCGGCATTATTGGGACGGAAACAGTTTGAATTTTATATTAAAAGAAGTACTACCGCTAATTTTAGCTTCTTACCCTATGATGGCAATCCAACTCTTTTGGGTGAAATGGTGTCGAAAGAAAGGGATTTCCCGATGGAGAGAGTATGGATTTATCATTTTATGTACTTTATTTTTGGGAACTGTGATTATGTGGGGCACACGTTGGATGAATGGAGTTACGCTTAACTTTTATGATACTCCAATTCCGATAGTAGTTGGTGTTTTATTTGTCGGTTTCTCTTACTCTTTTCTTAGGAATCAGACTATTCAGAAAGCCTATGAAGTTCAACGTTTACAATTGGAAAAGATAAAGAATGATCAGCTACAGACAGAATTGAAGTTTCTGAAGGCCCAATATCATCCTCATTTCCTTTTTAATGCGCTCAATACGGTTTATTTCCAGATAGAGGAGAAGAATGAGATACCTCGCCGGACTTTGGAGATTTTAGCTGATTTACTTCGTTATCAGCTTTACAATGAAGGTGATAAAGTAATGATAAAGGCAGAAATAGATTATTTGAAGAAATATATCAGTTTATGGAAACTTCGTAGTACGGAAAGATTGCAGTTGCAGGTATACTTTGATGAGGCTTTGCAGGAACAGGAGGTTTATCCGTTATTGTTTGTCCCTTTAGTTGAGAATGCATTTAAATATGTAAGAGGAGAATATCATATAAAATTAAATATGTATTTAAAGGAAGACCGATTATATTTCTATGTAGAAAATACGATTTCTGATATGTTACCGCCTTTACAACAGAAACAAGGTATCGGCATAGAGAATTTGAAACGGAGATTGGAGTTATTATATCCTGATAACTATACCTTGAACATTAAAAAAGAAAAAACATTATTTAAAGTAGAACTTGTTTTAAAGTTATAAGTATATGCAAATAAGCTGTGTGATAACTGATGATGAACCTATGGCTCGCAAAGGGTTGAAAAGTTATGTGGAGAAGGTGGATTTTCTCACATTGACCGGAATATGTGAAGATGCCATGCAATTAAATACTCTTTTGAAAAAAGAACAACCCGATTTGCTCTTTTTAGATATTGAAATGCCCTATCTAACAGGATTGGATTTGCTGGCATCACTTTCAAATCCTCCGCGTGTTATTATTACTTCTGCTTATGAACAATATGCATTAAAAGGTTATGAATTTGATATTACGGATTATTTATTGAAGCCTATTTCTTTTGACCGTTTCCTAAAAGCAGTAAACAAGGTTCATCATCTTATGCTACAATTGGAATCTTCCGAACCAACAGATTTCATATTTGTACGTTCGGATAGACAAATGTACAAGGTTTTCTTTAAAGATATTTTGTTTGTAGAGGGATTGGAAAACTATGTACAAATTTATACTGAAACACATAAATTATTGACAAGAACTACTATGAAAAGAATATCTGAAATGTTGCCTGATGGAAATTTTTTACAGGTACATAAATCATATATCATTAATACGAAGAAAATTGATTTGATTGACGGCAATAGTATTTTAATTGGTACACATTCTATTACTGTAGCCCGTAATTATCGAAATGAAGTTTTTACACGTATTTTGAAAAATACGTTGTAGGATGTATTTAATGTTTTAAATTAAAATAGGAGAATATTTATTACCTGTTTTTTATGTAACTTTCTCAGGTTTTCCGCAAAGATAAAATGTTACTAATCATACGATTAAAGTTGGTGATTATGGTAGCAGAAAAACAAAGGAAAGAGTAGGTATCCGATGATAAATCCCGGCATGTCTTGCACATCGTTCCAGTCAGGAAAACCAAGAAGATTAGAACTGAGGAGGAATGATATGCTTGAGACACTGAGGCTCAGATTAGTGAGGCTTTTTATTAGCCATCAATATTCTGACTTTTATTAAATTTGCTTGGACTTACATTATAATATTTTTTAAATACTTCGCGGAAATATTTTGTATCCGAGAATCCGACTATGTCGGCAATCTCCGTTATTGTATATTCACCCTGTTTCAGCAATTGTGCGGCATGTTGCAGACGTATCATCCGGATATAATCAGCCGGAGCATAGCCGGTCAACGCTTTTAATTTGTTGAAGAAACTTGTACGGCTCATGTGATGCTGACTACTGAGCATGTCTACATTGAAATCCGGATTTCCCATGTTGTTTTCTATACACTCCTTGACAGAGACTATGAATTTCCAGTCCAAAGTATTGGTGCAGTTGGACGGAAGATTCTGTTTTTCATCTTCGATACTGTTATAAACCTGACGGAGCATCGTGCGATTTGCAAGTATGTTTTTGACCGTTGCCTTGAGTATCCCTACGCTGAAAGGTTTTGTGATGTAGGCATCTGCTCCAATTTCCAGTCCTTCGAGCATGTTTTTTTCATCTCCCAGCGCAGTCAGCAAGATGACTGGAATATGTGACATTTCAAGGTCGCCTTTTATAACTGAGCAGAGTTCATCACCACCCATCTCGGGCATCATTATATCGGATATAATGAGATTCGGATTAAATTCCCGTATTATGACAAGCGCATCCTTTCCATTTGGACAGGACTGGATATTATAACTCGTTCTGAACATATCAACAAGATAATTACGTAAGTCATCATTGTCCTCTACTATCAGGATACGTTGTAAAGAACCGTTTGCCTGGGATATTTCTATGGACGGTTGATTTGAAGCACTATCAGGTATGATAATCTCCGGACATTCATCCGGTGTCTTGGGAGATATGAATTTTGCCTTATGGAGATGGCTGTTTCCTTTCGGGAAGGTAACTTGTACACAGGTCCCTTGATGTTCAGTACTCTGAATTTGAATCTTGCCTTTATGTAATCTGACCAGCTTGTATACCAGCATCAACCCGATTCCGGCGCCTGTCACTTTGAGGTTGATAACGTTGCTCCCCCGGAAATAATTCCTGAACAGTTTCTTCTGTTCACATGCGGGAATACCGATTCCGGTATCTTTCACTTCGATGCTCCAGGAGTTCGCTTCCTCGCAGGCATAAATATGTACGCTGCCACCTTCAGGTGTGTACTTCAGTGCATTGGACAGGATATTCTTCAGAATAGATCCCATCTTGTCACTGTCAAACCACACATTCAGATAGTTAAAATTGCTTTCGTAAACAAACCTGACATGTCTCATTTCAGCATATTTACGGAAAGTGGCACAAACATTATCCATATAGGAGTTCAATTCGTATTCGGAAACATAAAGGTGGGAAGAGTAGACACCTACCCGTTCGAAATTTATCAGGTTGGTCGTTAACTGGAGCAATGTATTTACATTTCTAAGGGCCATATTCATGTGCGGTAATGCTTGTTCCTTTACCATACAATTTTCAACGACTTCCTCCAGTGGAGCCTTTATCAATGTGAGCGGGGTACGTATGTCATGGGCCGTATTAATGAAGAACCGTGTCTTCTCATCCGAAATCTTCTTCTGTTTGTGTAGCATGATGATACGGAATATGATACCCATAATCAGCACCAGCAGGATCGCATATACCGCCATGGCCCATACACTGGCCCATATTGGAGGCGTTATGATAATCTGGATGTTTCTGGTCTCATAGGTCTTATATTTTTCCTCATTGGATACGGCACGAATCTGCAAAGTATAATCGCCGGGCGGCAGATTTCTTACAATAATCCGGTTGTCTTGGCTCGGACGGCTCCATTCTTTATGAAAACCGTCAATTTTCCATGAATAAAGAATGTTAGAAGGATAATCATAATTAATGGAAGTTACATCAAGAGAAAAGGAGTTTTGTCCGTAAGTCAATTTTAACCGGTCAGTCTCGTCAATATCTTTTTCCAGCGGAGAGCCGTCATCACCAGGATAAACGGGATGATAGGCTATCATAAAATCGCGCAATAACAAACGGGAGTAATGCGGTTCCGGTATCTGTATGTCTGTTGGGAACCTGACAGCCCCGTTATTGCTACCAAAAACAAGTGTGTTTTTGCTATAGGTTGTAGCAGAGCCGGTATTAAAATTGACACTCATCAATCCTTGTTCCCGTGTCCAATTGCGGAAGGAGTGTTCTTCAGGCGAGTAAATGGTAATTCCGTTTTCTGTACCCATGAGGAGACTCTTGTCCTGACGTGGGAGAATTGTATAGATATTATCGGAAATCAGTGCACAGTTGTCTGTATGATATTGATGGATGAACTTCTTTTTATCGATGTCATATATAAGCAGTCCAGCTCCACGAGTGCCGATATATAGGATACCGTCATTCCTCTGGTATAATGCACATATATAGGGAGATTCAACGGGCAGGTCAACATATTGGTAAATCCCGGATTCCTTGTCAAGCTGATAGAGCCCCATTCTTGTACCGATCCACATATGCCGGGTGTCTTTCTCTTGAATAGTGGTGATGGAGTTTACTCCCGGATATAGACGCACTCTTTTAGTCTCAAGATTAATGCGTTTCAGGTGATAATATCCACCGGACCAGACATCACCGTCCGAATCTTTCTTAATGTCAAATATGTATTGGTCGGGACGTACTCCCGCAATAGTAGCAGGAGAGAGGTGGCTGAGCTTAAACCCTTTCTTTTTTTCTATCTTGCAAATGCCTGGCATAAAACCGCCAGCCCATATTACGCCGGGAGAGACCTCACACAGTGCTAAAAAAATGTGATTCTCGTTATCCGGTACCGGATCAAAAGAACTGAGGAATGAACGCCATTCTTTTGTATCGGTCTGATAAAGACTGATGCCGTTACTGGTTGCAAACCAGAGGTCACCGTCACTGTCCTCCATCACATCATGGACCTGGTCGTTCACCAGTGAAAGGTTGTTGCCAATGGAATGTTTTATTAGGTCATAACTTCCATAACGGTTGTTACGGATGGTAATACCGGTAGGATAATTGGCAAGCCAGATGCGTTCATCCTCATCCACATAAATATCATTAATATTGTTTCCGTTCATTCCGTTATAACTACTATAATCGGCCGTTATATAGGGTTCACTTATACATGTATTCATATCCAGTTTATATACACCTTTCCCGCCTGTGGCTATTAGAAGTTCATGAGCGTTCAAAGTAACGATCCGGTTTATCTCTACATTATTGAGCGATTGACAAGGGATGATTTTTCCTGTTTTCCCCATGTCGTATATAAGTATTCCCTCTTTATAGTTTCCCACAAACAGTTGTTTTGAAATGGCGTGGTAATAGAGTTCATGCACTGGTGTATCGATACTTTCTACTGCTTCGTCATGTACTATATTCAGATTCCCCCTTTCTATCCTGGCACGAAACAGACCGCTTCCTGTACCGATAAAGAAATGGTTAGTATCCATCTGTGCAATGGCAGTTATTTCACCGTTGACCGGTGTAGGCATATGTAAAGTCGTTCCGGCATGGATATCATACCAGGTAATGCTGTCTTTATAACATAGCCACATACGATCGCTTTTGTCCAAATAACCGTAATTCATAAATGCCTGCGACTTATTTTTGATTAGCTCCGGATGTACGTAAACCAGTTCGAATTTATCATGCTGCGAATCATATTTGAAAATACGACCCTTCTGACCGATTACCCATAATACATTCTCGTTGTCCATATAGAGCCAACTCAAAGCAACCCGCGAATCCAGCTTCATGCTGCCGTCTGAAAAGTTGTAATGCTTGATATGTTTTCCATCATAACGGTCTACCCCTTCCTGGGTTAGAAACCACATATATCCTCTTCGGTCTTTTTGGATATGATATATTTTCTGGTTGCTCAGACCGTCTTCCAGTCCTATGTACTTATAAATCTGGCACCTGCTTACGGAACTACTGATGAAAAGAATAGTAAAAAGAAAAATTCCTCTAATGTTTAAAGATATTTTCATATTTCTCGCAAAAGATTCAAAAACACATCTGCAAAATTATAAAATATTCGTTAAATATCCACCAAAATAAATGAATTTTGTTTCATTAGTAGCTAATAATTTTACGTTGTCTCTTTGCTGAATGGTGTAAAAAAACGGTTTCAAAAGTATGGAAAAGTTATCAATCTACAACTCTCTAACCATTGATTAACGTAAATTATCCCAGATTTAATTCAATCTTTATGTAAGATATGGTTGATATGTTCTTTGATAATAACTAACTTTACTTTTGTCCTTTTTCTATATGATGAAAATTTTCCTCAATTTATCGTTTTTTTTATTTCTTAATTTTGGGGATGTTCTGATAGCTATATAATTAATTGTTACTTGAGGTATTGTAATTGGGCACTGACAATAAGTGTTGGAAGTGGTTAATTTATACTCAATAGTTGAGTTAAAAATACTCATAATTAAATGTTTGTTATTCAGATAATCAGTGCGCTATCAAAAAGGAACCGGCTATTAAGTAATTAATGAAGAAAAAGAATCGTCATCAGTTCTGAAACGACTGAACAAGCTAAGGAAGAAACTGTTGATGAATAACCTGAACCTAACATTTCGAATAAAAAACAAAAAGAAAAAGATATTTAATTGAAAAATGTATATCTTTGCAAATGAAGATGGGGAGAAATCCATTTTCATGAAATGTAATTTATTACAGCGTTCGGACTTCTTATTATTCAGAAAATGTGGTGTTTAACGAATAAGCTAAAAAGAAGAATCTGCAACGCCTGTGCTGATATGGTACGGGCTTTGCTTATTCTGTTTAGCTTAGGGCTGCACCACATCCTTCTGAATTCAGGTAAGTTAAAGTTCCGTACCTCTTTTATTTTAAAAGGAGGAAATTTAAAAAACTATCAGTATGGATATTTACACAAGGGAGTTTATAGATGGTAGTCTTAAACAAATCCCAAAGCAAAACAACAACTCGGAGTATTTAACCCTATTTTCTTTTACGAAGTATCATAGCATCTTCTTAGATTTTGAAGAAATCGAATTTTCTGAAATTTTTTGTTGTTATCGGACACCATTAAATAATATTTGGGGGCCAATAGAAATAGAAGATATATTTTATTTCAATAACTATCTCTTTTACGTACTTTATGAGAAAGGACGTGATACTTTTTTGAAACCCAAACCTTCCGGGTCAAAATTAAGAATGGAATTAAACCTCTTGATCAACAAAAAACTAAACCAACATGTACGAAATTAGTGAATTGGGAATAGAAGTTAAACAGGCTGATTCGGAAGTTATAGAATTGATTTGTTTGATGGGATTGGCAAATCAAACCAATCAGGAAAAATATGAACTAATAAAACCCTTCTTCGAAAGGTTGAATTTATATTGTGATGAATTCTGTTTGAGATTAGAAAAAGATACTGATTTGTTTGCAATACCATTAAGTACAATAGCCTGTGTTGAATATGAAGAAGAGGATGATATACTATTTATATTATTTAAGAAGAGCAGACATCTCCATTCATTCAATATTAATCTGAAAATTCATACTATCTACATTATAAAGGAAGAACATAATTGTATTTTTGAGTTCTTTTTGAATACATATAATAGAATCCGAATCATATTTATTGGTTATAAACTAAAGCGGAAAACTGCTAAATACATTAAAAGACTGATACTTAATAATAATTCTGAAACTGATTCATAATGGAAAGTCAGTAACGTTTGTATGTTTTGTAAAAGTAAAATAAACCTTATCAACTCTATATTAACGATTGATATATTGTTACAATTCGGAATACTCCCTTTTTTTTCTTTGTAATATCTTATAAATTTTTTCTTTGTTAGTCGTAGAGAATAGGGGCGATTCTCGTAGAGTTTCACACTGATCTCCGTAGAGTTTCACCTCGTTCCTCTACGAGGAAAATATGGAATTTTTAATGTATTGATACTGAGTTATTTGTAATCTTTGATATTTGTCTTTATATTTCAATGTTAAACACTCTTGTTTTGTCTTTTTTATGTGTGTTTTAGGGTATCGAATATTTACAATAGAAAGGGCTGTTTTACGCTATTGTATATTTATTGCTATCAGTTTTGAATATAGTTCACCATAGAATGCAATAAACACAGGCTTCTATTATTTTAGAATCAGTCAGATAATAACTCGGTGTCCTTTGTGGTGAACTTATTTATTTTTAGTTTCATTTGCCGGAGAGAATAAAAACTCTCTGGCTATTGAAATTAAAATAAGGAGTTTTTGTTGCAAAGTTCAGAAATAACCATTACTTTTGCCGCCCGAAACCCTAAGGAGAGGTGCTCGAGTGGTTGAAGAGGCACGCCTGGAAAGCGTGTATACGCCAAAAGTGTATCACGAGTTCGAATCTCGTTCTCTCCGCAACAAATGAAGTCCTGCATACATGATTGTATTGCAGGGCTTTCTGCATTTTTTGTAATATTTGTTATCCGGATTAGCATTTGGCCCTTCTCAGTTGTATTAGTTAAAACGCAGATTTACTCAGATTGATTAATTTTATTACAGCGCAGCCATTTTATTAGCAAAAGTCTGCGCTCATCAATGTTTCAGTCCTAAACAATAAATCAGCATGATACAAAATAATTTTGCACATTACTCATTAAAATAAATAGTCTTTATGTTGAAGAAACTTTGCTTCTCTTTGCTGGCTATGTCAGCATACATCCTTTCTTCTTGTTCGGGCCCATCTGCCAGACAAGAGGTTGCTGTGCTTCCCACGCCCGTTCAGTTAACAACACAGTCCGGTATGTTTGTATTAAAGAACGGACTTAAGATTGGTGTCTCCGATGAGTCGTTGTTACCAGCTGCGCAGTATTTACAAACTATATTGCAAAATGCAGTAATTTCTACTGCGGAAGTAGGCGGACAGCCTGCTGATATCTTTTTGAAATTGACCGATACCAAAGGGAAAGAGGGAGCGTATAAGTTGAATGTCACTTCCGGTAATATAGTAGCGGAAGCTGCTGATTATTCCGGTATCATTTCTGCTATTTCTACTCTCCGACAGTTATTACCGGCAGCTATTGAACAATCTTCCCAGGATGCTTCTCATTCTATCCCCGCCGTAAGTATAGAAGATGCACCGCGTTTGGCATGGCGCGGGATGATGCTCGATGCTTCACGTCACTTCTGGAACAAAGAGGAGGTGAAGCACGTGCTCGATATGATGGCTCTTTACAAATTGAATAAATTTCACTGGCATCTGACCGATGATCAGGGATGGCGTATTGAAATCAAACAATATCCGCTACTTACCGCAAAAGGAGCGTGGCGTAAATTCAATTCCCACGACAGAGAGTGTATGCATCGTATGGTAGAAGAAGATAATCTGGATTTCCGGATCCCTGAAGATAAGATGGAAATAGTAGAGGGAGATACGTTGTATGGCGGATATTATACACAGGATGACATTAAAGAGATTGTGGCTTATGCCGCTCAGCGTGGCATTGATGTAATACCGGAGATTGATATGCCGGGACACTTCCTGGCAGCTATTAATCAATATCCGGAGATTGCCTGTACGGGGCTGATCGGCTGGGGAAGTGTGTTCTCATCTCCCATTTGTCCGGGAAAGGATTCTACTTTGGAGTTCTGTAAGAATGTTTATAAAGAGGTGTTTCAGCTCTTTCCTTATATGTATGTACATATGGGAGGTGATGAGGTGGATATGGCCAACTGGAAAAAATGTGCTGATTGTCAGCGCCGCATGAAGCGGGAGGGGATACAATCAGAAAATGGATTGCAGGCATGGTTTGTGCGCCAAATGGAGACGTTCTTTATGGAGAACGGAAAGAAGTTTATTGGTTGGGACGAAGTTATTGCAGATGGTCTTTCTGACAATGCTACTATTATGTGGTGGAGAAGCTGGGCACCTAAAGCTATTCCCACTGCTACTTCCGAAGGCAAGCAGGTGATTAATACGGAGAATAATTATTTCTATTTCGATTATCTACAGGATAAAACGACACTGCCTAAGTTATTGGCTTATGAACCCATACCTGCAGAACTTACTCCCGAACAGCAAAAACGGGTGTTAGGTGTACAGGCCAATTTCTGGTGCGAATGGATTCCTTCTATGAAGCGTCTGGAATATATGATGATGCCGCGCTTGCTTGCACTGAGTGAAATAGCTTGGGTAGAACCTTCTGCCAAGCCTAATATAGATGACTTTTACAAAGCCCTTATTCCTCAGTTTAAACGGCTGGATGCTATGAATATTAATTATCGTATCCCCGATTTGGAAGGCTTTTATAATACGAATGCTTTTGTGGATGAAGCCACCCTGGATATCAAATGTCCGCTTCCTGATGCTGAAATACGTTATACTACAGATGGTAAATTTCCGACAAAGGCATCTCAACTATACGAGGGGCCGCTGAAGGTGACAGAAACCACAGAGTTTACATTGCGCACATTCCGTCCTGATGGTTCGGCTTGTGATATGGTGAAAACTAAGCTTGTGAAAGCTCCTTATACAGAGGCAGATGGTACGGCAACTGTTTCAGGAGACGGGTTGAATGTTGTATGGCATGATTTTAAGGGAGAGAAATGTGCTGATATTGATGCTGCTCCGGTGAAGGATACATATGTGGTTGAAACGGTGTCTATCCCTGAGGGAGTGAAAGGAGATATCGGACTGGTGTTGAAAGGCTACTTGCAGGTCCCGGTCGATGGAATATATACACTGGCTTTGCTTTCGGATGATGGCAGTACGCTGTTGATTGACGGAAAACTGCTCATTGATAATGACGGACCTCATTCACCGCGTGAAGTAATAGCTCAGGTGACTTTGAAGGAGGGACTTCATCCGATTGAAATTCGTTACTTCGACAATAATGGCGGTACGTTGGAGATGTCTTTAATCAATGAAAAAGGAGAAAAACAAATACTTGGTAAAGATTGGTTGAAGCATTAAGAAAGTATTATATATATTATCACAGAATAGCATGGCGTTTCAGAAAATGCTATTTCTCTGATTTCTAGCAATAAAACTCTGCTCCACTCTGTGGTGAGTTCAACTCAAAAGGGAGAAGTCCTGTTGTATTTAAAAATATAGCGGGACTTCTTCCTTTTTGTTAATGAACATGAAAAAGAATCCTTCCGGTTTAACTTTCCCCTTCATCTGAGTTCTAACCTATAAAGCCCAGAAGAACAGATGATAAACGAAAATAAAATCAGGGAGACTTGTGCTTCCAATCCTGAAAAGGGGTTCAGAATGCTGGTAGACAGTTTTCAGGAACCGATATATTGGCACATACGGCGTCTTGTTGTGTCCCATGAGGATGCGGAAGATATTATTCAGGAAGTTTTTATCCGTATTTTCCGGCATTTGGAACAATTTCGTGAAGAGAGTTCGCTTATTACCTGGATTTATAAGATAGCCACTAACGAGAGCCTTCGCTTCTTGAAAACCCGCAAAGCAGAGGTTGTTTCTGCTGAAGAGATACAGGAGGAATTGCTCGATAAGTTGAAAACTTCCGATTACGTAGACTATGAAAATGAGTTGGCTGTGAAGTTTCAGACGGCTATTCTGAAATTGCCGGAAAAGCAACGGGTGGTGTTTAACCTCCGTTATTATGACGAACTGGACTACGAGGCCATTAGCCAGATAACGGGTGACCGTGCGGAGACACTCAAAGTGAATTATCACTATGCGAAAGAAAGAATAAAGGAATACATTGTAAATAGTTAGAGTTATGAACAGAGAATTTGATTTTGATGACATTGGGAAGCGGATGCCTTATAAAACGCCTGAATCTTTCTTTGAAGACAACCGGCGTAGGATACTAAAGCATACGTGTGGAGAGGAACGCCGTGTGAAGAATCGGTTGCACATTATCATTCCGACTGTATTGGCTGCCGCTGCGCTATTGGCCGGATTGTTATTCATGCCACTGGAACCGGGGGGGGGTGAGGTACCTACTGCATCACCGACTCTTGTGCTGATGGCTGAAACGGAGTCTGCTAACTCGGATGCGATGGATCATTTTATAGAGAATCTGTCGGATGAAGAACTACAGGAACTTGCCGAACTTTCGGAAACTGATATATTTTTATTTTAATAGATAATTAAAAAAGAAGGAGAACAAATGATGAAAACAAGAATTATTATTATGCTTTTGGCTGTTGTTGCTATGTGTAACCAGTCCGCTTTTGCACAAGAGAAAAAACGTCCGGATAGAGAACAGATTCAGGCCATGCAATGTAATCAGGTAGTGAAGGCGTTGATGCTCGATGATGCTACTGCTGCTAAATTCGTTCCTGTGTATCAGAAATATCTGAAGGAGTTGAGTGAGGTACGTATGGAGAATGCCCGCAAACCCAGAGTGAAGGATGCAGCTGCTACACAGCCATTTCCGAAGGCTATCCCTACGGATGCGGAAGTAGAAAAAGCGATTAAAGATCGTTTTACACAGAGCCGTAAATTGCTGGATATACGTGAGAAGTATTATAATGAATTTCGTAAGATACTTTCTCCTAAACAGATAATGAAGATTTATCAATTAGAGAAAGGGAATGCACATAAATTTCAGAAAGAATGGAAAAAACGCCAAGGACAAAAACAGGGACAACGGGCGGAAGCAAAGAAGGGTAATATGCAACGTGGCAACAACAATGTGAAGTCGCAGAAATAAGCTCAATTTGTGATGAATAATAAGAATGTACACTTTTGTCATACAAGAATGTACATTCTTGCTATATATAAGTGTACACTCTTGTATGACAAAAGTGTACATTCTGATATTTGTTGATTATCAGTGTGTTATGTTTTTGTATTGAAACGCATATAGCTTTGTTTTTATTGCATGCAGGCGAGGCGTAGTCTCCAGGCAGGATGAACCATTTCTTTATTTGTTGGTTCATTCAGTATAATATTAAGTATCAATTTATGACTCAGATAAAAATTAAGCGGGTATATGAAGAACCTGCCGATACAGATGGATATCGCGTTTTGGTAGATCGCCTATGGCCTCGGGGGATGAAAAAAGAGTATTTGAAATATGATGTCTGGGAAAAAGACATCACTCCTTCTCCGGATCTGCGTAAATGGTTTCACGGAGATATTGCCGGACATTGGAAAGAGTTTGCAGCAATGTATGAAAAAGAACTGGAAGGCTCTGCTGCCGTAAAGGAGTTTCTTACAAAAATAGCGTCTTATAAAGTTGTTACTCTACTGTATGCTTCCAAAGAACCTGTATATAATCATGCTCGTATTTTGCAACAATATTTAGAGATACACCTTAAGTAATAGTTACTTATTATCGTTTTTTTGCTACTTTTGCCCTCCGGGGCGTTAGTGTTTTTTGCTTTTCAGTTGTATTATATACTGTAAGAGGCCACACTTTTGTCTTCTTAAAACTAATATGTATTGAAACATTTCAAAAAAACGAATAGATATGAGACTTATTTCTGCACTAATCGGATGCTCTTTGTTACTGGGAATGGCCGCTTGTACTCAGACATCTACATCGCAAGACTACACGGATTTTGTAAATCCTTTCATCGGTACCGGAGGACACGGACACACTTATCCGGGAGCGGTGGTTCCCAATGGTATGATTCAACCGAGTCCGGATACACGTATTTATCAGTGGGATGCCTGTTCGGGCTATTACTACAATGATTCTACCATCAATGGATTTTCGCACACTCATCTTAGCGGTACAGGGTGTGGCGATTATGGTGATGTACTACTGATGCCTACTGTTGGCAAACAGGATTATCAGGCTATGGGTTCGAAAAGCCAGCAGATGGCTTATGCATCCGCTTTTTCACATCAGAATGAAATGGCTCAACCGGGGTATTATTCTGTAGTGCTGGACCGGTACAATGTGAAAGCAGAACTTACGGCAACTAAACGCGCAGCCATTCATCGTTATACTTTTCCACAATCTGATGAATCGGGTTTTATTCTCGATTTAGACTATAGCCTGCAACGCCAGAAGAATGAAGAAATGGAATTGGAGGTAATCAGCGATACAGAAATATGCGGACGTAAGAAAACGGTTTACTGGGCTTTTGATCAGTATATCAATTTCTATGCAAAATTCTCTAAACCATTTACTTATACAATGGTGACTGATTCTATGGTGCTCGACGAAGGTGGCCCTTTGTTGCCTACTGCTAAAGTTTTGCTGCATTTTAATACCAAAGCCGGTGAAGAGGTGTATGTGAAAGTGGGTATTTCGGCTGTTGATATAGATGGAGCACGCAAGAATGTAGAAGCTGAGATTCCCGAATGGGATTTTAATGGCGTTCGTAAAGCGGCACGTGCTTCATGGAATGACTATCTGGCAAAAATAGATATTGATACTGATGATAAGGATCAGAAAACGATGTTCTATACCGCTCTTTATCATACTGGTGTGCAGCCCAATCTCTTCACTGACGTAGACGGTCGTTATTTGGGTATGGATCTGAAAGCTCATCAGGGTAGTGTGAATGAACCGATGTATACTATATTCTCTTTGTGGGATACGTTCCGTGCTTATCATCCGTTGATGACCATTATTGATCCCGATTTGAATGAAGCATTCATTCGCTCTCTTATCCAAAAGCAACGTGAAGGTGGTGTATTCCCCATGTGGGAACTGGCTGGTAACTATACCGGTACAATGATTGGTTACCATGCAGTGCCGGTCATTGTAGATGCTTATATGAAAGGGTATCATAACTTTGATGTAAATGAGGCTTATAAAGCCTGTTTACGTGTGGCTGAGTATGATACGACAGGGATTAAGTGTCCTCCGTTGGTACTGCCTCATCTGATGCCGCAGGCCAAATACTGGAAAAATAAAATAGGTTATGTACCTTGCGATAAAGACAATGAGGCTGTAGCCAAGGCATTGGAATACGCCTACAACGACTGGTGTATCTCTGCATTTGCCGAAAGCCTTGGAGATGCTGCCAATCATGAGAAATATGCCAAATTTGCCGAAGGGTACAAAACTTATTTTGATCCGTCCACACGTTTTATGCGTGGACTTGACAGTAAGGGCAATTGGCGTACACCGTTTAATCCCCGCTCTTCTACACATCGCAACGATGATTATTGTGAAGGAACAGCCTGGCAATGGACTTGGTTTGTACCTCACCAGATTGACGGACTGGTTGAACTGATGGGGGGCCGCGAAGGGTTCATCAGCAAACTCGATTCATTGTTTACTGTAAGCTCTGTTTTGGAAGGTGAAAATACTTCAGCTGATATCTCCGGTCTGATCGGACAATATGCTCATGGCAATGAACCCAGTCACCACATTATTCATATGTATAATTACGTGGATAAGCCTTACAGAACACAGGAACTTGTAGACAGCGTATTGCAAACGTTGTATTTCAATGATCCGGATGGGCTTTCGGGCAATGAAGACTGTGGTCAGATGTCTGCATGGTATATACTCAATGCGATGGGATTCTATCAGGTATGTCCCGGAAAACCAGTGTATTCTATCGGTCGCCCTCTTTTCAACAAAGCTACGGTGAATCTGAAAGATGGTAAGAAATTTACGGTTATAGCTAAAAATAATAGTCGTGAGAATAAGTACATCCAGTCTATGGTGTTGAATGGAAAACCGCTGGATAAACCTTTCTTTACACATCAAGACATTGTAGATGGGGGTACATTGGAATTAACAATGGGGAAGGTAATTAAAAAATAAAAATTAAAAAATAAAAGAGGAGCTGCGCTGTAGGTTGAGAGAACAACTACAGTGCAGCTTTTTTTTCCTCCCCTCTCTTTCCAATTAATATTTAATTTTCAACTTTCAACTTTCAATTTTCAATTAAATAATCCTACCTTTGCTGTCGGAACCCCAAAACCAATAAGTTATGAAGTATAAATTATTAGTTCTTGATGTAGACGGAACGTTGCTCAATAGTGAAAAGGAAATCAGTAAACGTACCCTTGCCGCTTTATTGAAAGTGCAGCAGATGGGAGTACGTATCGTATTGGCTTCCGGCAGACCTACATATGGCCTTATGCCCCTTGCCATGAAGCTGGAACTTGGAAACTATGGAGGCTTTATTCTGTCTTATAATGGTGGGCAGATTATCAATGCGCAAAATGGTGAACTCCTGTTTGAGCGTAGGATAAACCCTGAGATGTTGCCTTATCTGGAAAAGAAAGCCCGTAAAAACGGTTTTGCTATCTTTACCTATCATGACGACACTATTATTACCGATTCACCCGAAAATGAACATATACGCCAGGAAGCTGAGCTTAATGGTCTGAAGATAATCCCTGAAACGGAATTTTCAATTGCAATAGACTTTGCTCCTTGCAAATGTATGCTTGTCAGTGATGATGAAGAAGCCCTTGTGGGACTTGAAGAGCACTGGCGCAAACGACTGAACGGTGCGTTGGACGTATTCCGTTCCGAACCCTACTTCCTCGAAGTGGTCCCTTGTTCTATCGATAAAGCGAATACCTTGGGAGCTTTGCTCGAAACACTGAATATCAGTTCAGAAGAAGTTATCGCTATTGGTGATGGTGTTTGTGATGTTTCTATGATACAGTCTGCCGGGCTGGGCATTGCTATGGGTAATGCGCAGGATTCAGTAAAGGTATGTGCTGACAGAATCACCACTTCTAATGATGAGGATGGAATAGCGATGGCTGTAGAGAAAGCTATTCTCTCAGAAATACGTCCGGCAGAAGTTCCTTTGGACGAACTTAATCAACGGGCTCGCCATGCCTTGATGGGAAACCTGGGCATTCAATATACTTATGCTTCTGAGGATAGGGTAGAAGCTACTATGCCGGTAGACGAACGTACCCGTCAGCCATTCGGTATCCTTCATGGAGGGGCAACGCTGGCACTGGCCGAAACAGTGGCAGGACTCGGTTCGATGATACTCTGCAACCCCGACGAAATAGTAGTAGGTATGCAAGTCAGTGGAAATCATATATCCTCTGCTCACGAAGGAGATACGGTGAGAGCTGTGGGAACAATTGTTCATAAAGGACGCTCTTCGCATGTCTGGAACGTGGATGTGTTTACTTCTACAGCCAAGCTGGTGTCTTCAATACGGGTAGTAAATAGTGTATTGAAAAAAGGATGATTAATACAGGAGAACAGGAAGCCTATATCCTCGTGGATCGTTTTATTGAGACTGGAATGCCTTTTGCCATGTATCGTATACCGGGAGAAAAGGTTATCCATTTGATGGTACAACTCAACAGTGAAGTAAGTCTGTTTAATGATATAGAAGAGTTGAATGGACGGAGTGGCTTTGTGATAGCCCCTTTTCGGATAGGGAAGGATACACCGATTGTGTTGCTGAGGCCGGATGAAGTATGTGAAATAGAGTTTGACTCAACGAAAGAGTGTTCGGATGACATAAAGCCGGATTATTATAGTCCGGTAGCGGAACGGGCGCCAAAGTCTGTTCATTATGCGCCATGTACGGACAAATATGCCGGTTGTTTTGGCATTTTCATCAAGGCATTGCGTCAAAAGCAGTTCGATAAGTTGGTACTTTCCCGTGATCAGAAACTGGACGTTCCATCGAAATTTTCACCGGCAGCAGCTTTTCATGAGGCTTGTAGGAGGTATCTGTATTCCTATGTCTATTTATGCTATACTCCACAAACCGGGGTATGGTTGGGTAGTACTCCGGAAATTATTCTTGCAGGAGAAAAAAATGAATGGAGCACGGTAGCACTGGCTGGTACACAGTCTCTTCAAAATGGAAAATTACCACAAGAATGGGATGATAAGAACCGTGAAGAACAGGAGTACGTTGCTTCGTATATTCGGAGCCAGCTTCTTTCTTTTAATATCCATCCTGAGGAAAACGGTCCTTATCCGGCATTTGCCGGGGCACTGTCTCATTTGAAGACTGATTTTCATTTCTCATTGCCGGATAGCAATAAACTGGGAAATTTGCTGAATTTGTTGCATCCCACACCTGCCGTTTGCGGACTTCCCAAAGAAGAGGCATATCGGTTTATTCAGGATAATGAGAAGTACGATCGTCGATATTACTCTGGTTTCATTGGTACATTGAATCCCAGTGGAAAGACTGATTTATATGTTAATTTGCGTTGTATGAATATAAGTTCTGAACAATTGACTCTCTATGCCGGTGGCGGATTGCTCGCTTCTTCCGAATTGGAGGACGAATGGTTGGAGACGGAAAAGAAAATGCAAACAATGCTTAATCTAATTGACAGTTGACAGTTGACAATTGACAGTGAGCTGCGCTATGATACTGCATAGTAACTGTCAATTGTCAACTGTCAACTGTCAATTAAACAACTTTCAACTAAATAAAGTGTATACAGATAAGAAGAATATTCTCCAATTAGTGGCGTTGCTCGAAGCACATGGAGTGACGAAGATTGTATTGTGTCCGGGGAGTCGTAATATTCCCCTTGTTCATACCCTGTCCACCCATCCTTCCTTTAAGTGTTATTCTGTAACGGATGAGCGTAGTGCCGGGTTTTTTGCTATTGGGTTAGCTCTGAATGGTGGAGCACCTGCTGCCATATGTTGTACTTCCGGTACAGCTTTGCTCAATCTACATCCGGCTGTAGCCGAAGCTTTTTATCAGAATGTTCCTTTGGTTGTCATCTCTGCTGACAGACCTGCTGCCTGGATAGGGCAGATGGATGGGCAGACTTTACCGCAACCGGGTGTTTTTGGCACGCTGGTGAAGAAATCAGTAAACCTTCCGGAAATCTATACGGATGAAGACGAATGGTATTGTAATCGTCTGGTTAATGAAGCTTTGCTGGAGACACATCATCATGGCAAAGGACCGGTACATATCAATGTCCCTGTCACCGAGCCGATATTCCGTTTCACTACTGAGACACTTCCTGAAGTACGGGTTATTACCCGTTATCAGGGTTTGAATATTTATGACCGGGATTATAACGATCTTATCCAACGGCTCAATCAATATCAAAAGCGTATGATTATTGTCGGACAGATGAATCTGATTTATTTGTTTGAAAAAAAATATTCGAAGCTACTTTACAAGCATTTTGCCTGGTTGACAGAGCATATTGGAAACCAGACCATTCCAGGTATTCCTGTGAAGAATTTCGATGTGGCAATTTATGCAATGGACGGAGAGATGCAAGGAAAAATGGCACCGGAACTATTGATTACTTACGGTGGACACATTGTATCCAAACGTCTGAAGAAGTTTTTGCGGAATAATCCTCCAAAAGAACATTGGCATGTATCTCCTGATGGAGAGATAGTCGATCTTTATGGTTCATTGACAACTGTGATAGAAATGGACCCCTTTGAATTTCTTGAAAAAATTGCATTTTTACTTGAGAACAAAACACCTCAGTATCCTTTGTTGTGGGAGAACTTCTGTAAAACATTGCCACAACCCGAGTTACCTTATTCGGAAATGTCTGCAATCGGAGCATTGATACAAGCATTACCCCAACAGTGTGCGCTTCATTTAGCTAACAGTTCGGCGGTGCGTTATGCCCAGTTGTTCACTGTTCCTGCAACGGTAGAAGTTTGTTGTAATCGGGGGACGAGTGGCATTGAAGGTTCTTTATCCACTGCTGTTGGCTATGCTGCAGCTTCGGACAAATTGAACTTTGTAGTCATTGGCGATCTTAGTTTTTTCTATGATATGAATGCTTTGTGGAATGGAAATTTTGGTGCGAATCTGCGTATTCTGCTGTTGAATAATGGAGGAGGGGAAATTTTCCATACGCTGCCGGGATTGGAAATGTCGGGTACATCGCACAAATTTATTACTGCTGTTCATAAAGCATCTGCCAAAGGATGGGCGGAAGACCGCGGTTTTCTTTACCAGAAAGTGGAAGATGAGGTACAATTAGAAGAAGCAATGCAATTGTTTACACAACCGGAGCCTATGACGCAACCGGTATTGGTAGAGGTCTTTACCAATAAGAATAAAGATGCAAGAATTCTGAAAGACTTCTATCATCAGGCTGCCGGACGTGAAAGTGCACCGAATAAAGAGAAGAAATAAATAGTACTTCAAATTTCATTCATAGTTATGGCAGCGTTTTATTGAAACACAAATAATCGCATATTAGATGGTTTGCTGTATTTGAGGGGATGATATTCTTTGCGTGAATTTGCGATAATCTGCGTTTCAATGATACGGTTATTTAATTAGGATACAGTACTTAAATTTATAAAAAAGAAGAATATGTCAGAAAGAAAATGGGAAACAATCAAAGAATACGAAGATATTCTTTTTGATTACTATAACGGCATTGCCCGTATTACTATCAATCGCGAACGGTATCGTAACGCATTCACGCCTACTACTACCGGTGAAATGAGTGATGCGATGCGTATTTGCCGTGAAGAGGCCTGTATCAGTGTAGTTGTTATTACCGGAGCAGGCGATAAGGCTTTTTGTAGCGGTGGCGATCAGAATGTAAAAGGTCGCGGAGGTTATATTGGAAAGGATGGGGTACCTCGTCTGAGTGTATTGGATGTACAGAAGCAAATTAGAAGCATTCCTAAACCTGTTATTGCTGCTGTAAATGGTTTTGCTATTGGTGGCGGACATGTGCTCCATGTGGTTTGTGATCTTAGTATTGCGTCAGAGAATGCCATCTTCGGACAGACGGGGCCTCGTGTAGGTAGCTTCGATGCTGGTTTTGGATCCTCATATCTTGCCCGTGTGGTAGGACAGAAAAAGGCACGTGAAATTTGGTTCCTTTGCCGTAAGTATAACGCACAAGAAGCACTTGATATGGGATTGGTGAATAAAGTGGTACCTTTAGAGCAACTCGAAGATGAATATGTTCAGTGGGCAGAAGAGATGATGCAACTCAGTCCGCTTGCTCTTCGTATGATTAAAGCCGGATTGAATGCTGAGCTTGACGGACAGGCAGGCATTCAGGAGTTGGCGGGTGATGCAACGATGCTGTATTATATGACTGATGAGGCTCAGGAAGGAAAAAATGCTTTTCTTGAAAAGCGTAAACCAGATTTTAAACAATTTCCCAAATTGCCATAATAAAGAATATCGGCTTTCTTTAAGAGTATAAATGCTATGTACGATATAAAGATTCATCCTCATAAGCTCCATTTTAAGCAGCCGGCGGGTACATCACGAGGTACTTACGTCACTCGTGATGTATGGTATCTTCATCTTACTTCTGATATGTATCCCGATAGGATAGGTATTGGTGAGTGTGCTCCGCTCCCTAAACTGAGTTGCGATGATATTCCTGATTATGAATCAGTCTTATCCCGAATCTGTAACCGTGTGGCTGCCGAAGGGACTTTTTCGGTAGAAGAACTTCGGGAGTATCCCTCTATTCTCTTTGGACTCGAAACTGCTTTCCGTCATCTGGAGGCAGGGAGTTTTGCACTTTGGAATACGCCTTTTTCACATGGAGAAGTTGGAATTCCTATTAATGGTCTTATCTGGATGGGCGATTACAAAAAAATGCTTGAACAGATTGAAATGAAGATGCAAACAGGATTCCGTTGTATCAAATTAAAAATAGGTGCTATCAATTTTGAGGAGGAACTGACTTTATTACGTTTTATTCGTTCTCATTTCTCTGCAAAGGAAATAGAGCTTCGTGTGGATGCTAACGGTGCTTTTTCTCCGGTTGATGCAATGGATAAGTTAAGCCGTTTGGCGGAGCTTGACCTGCATTCCATAGAACAACCTATTCGTGCCGGACAGTGGGAGGAAATGGCACGTCTTACTGAGGTAAGCCCTTTGCCTATCGCATTGGATGAAGAGTTAATCGGAATCAATACCTCAGAAAATAAGCGGCGTTTGCTTGAACAGATCCGTCCTCAGTATATTATCTTGAAACCATCTCTTCATGGAGGTATTGCCGGTGGTGACGAATGGATTCGTTTGGCTGAGGAGCTGACAATCGGCTGGTGGATTACTTCTGCTCTCGAATCTAATATTGGATTGAATGCTATTGCTCATTGGTGTGCTACATTTAATAATCCTTTGCCACAGGGACTTGGTACCGGTGCCTTGTTCACTAATAATATAGAGATGCCTCTTGAAGTAAGGAAAGATTGCTTGTGGTATTCTGTAACACATTAATTATTGATTTGTCATGCAACTGAATAGATGTGAGCAGAGTTTGACATTAGAAGGCAAAAAGTACTCCCGGGAAGAAATAGTGCATCTGATTAGTAATGTTTCAGAAGTGACTTCTCCTTTTTTGCTCGATTTATATCATTTTCTTGCTGATTGGTTTAATGACTCCCCTTTTATAGAAGTCCATACTTCGGGCTCTACCGGGGCACCCAAAGTGTTGATGGTCCGTAAAGAACAGATGATGCAAAGTGCCCGTTTGACTTGTGAGTTTTTGAATCTTCGTATAAATGACACTGTTTTACTCTGCATGCCTTTACAGTATATTGCTGGTAAAATGGTAGTGGTTCGCGCATTGGTGGCTGGCTTAAATCTTATATTACGTACTCCCTCCGGGCATCCGCTTGCCGATGTGGATATGCCACTTCGTTTTGCGGCAATGGTACCTTTACAGGTTTTTAATACTTTGCAGGTACCACAAGAGAAAGAGCGTCTTAGTCACACAGATATACTTATTATAGGTGGAGGTGCTATTGATGCAGCTCTTGAGGCAGAGATACGTTCATTACCCGGAGAAATTTATTCTACTTATGGCATGACAGAAACACTTTCACATATCGCTTTGCGCAGGTTAAATGGTATTTCTGCCTCTTTATATTACCGGCCGTTCCCTTCAGTCGAGCTTTCATTATCTCCTGAAAGTACATTAATGATAAAGGCACCCTTGGTTTGTGACGAAGTGTTGGTTACAAATGATGTGGCACAACTTTATCCGGATGGTAGTTTTATCATCATTGGAAGAAAGGACAATATTATTAATAGTGGAGGAATTAAGATACAGGCAGAAGTAGTGGAGGAATTATTGAAATCTCTTATAACAGTTCCTTTTGCAATAACCTCCATTCCGGATTTAAAGTTAGGACAGGCGGTTGTACTTCTGTTGGAAGAAGGAATGAATACAGATATGCTAAAAGAAAAGATTCATTCTGTATTACCTAAATATCAATGCCCCAGGCAAATACTTGTAATTTCTCATCTCCCTCTTACAGGTAGTGGAAAAATAGATCGGGCTAACTGTAGATTGTTTGCGGAAAAAATGGTACAAATATGATCCTTTTTTTATCTATTACTTTATAAGGATCGAATATAATATATGAAAATTAAAAATGGTAGATAATCCTTTAATTCTACACGTAAAATTTTAAGAGCCTGACCGATTCGGTAATTAACAGTCTGTGGAGAAACTTTTAATTTGAGGGCAATTTCTTTATGGGTGAGATGATACTTCCTGTTTAATTCATAAGCCTCCCGAAATTCAACAGGTAGTTTTGCTAATGCTTTGTCATAAAGTCTGAATAGTTCGTTTTCTAAATAAAAGTCAGGACTTATGAACTCTTTCTCGTATTTATCGGCTATTTCTTGGTGGACTTTTCGTTTAATTTCATGATGAGTTATACGATTTAATGCCTTGTTTTTTACTATGGTAAAAAGCAGAGTTTTTAGTGTAAGTTCTGCAATCAGACTTGAACGGTTTTCCCATAACCACATCATGGTATCTTGTACGATTTCTTCTGATTCAATTTGGGAAACATATTGAGAACAAAACGCACATAATCCTCGAAAATAATAACGGTATACTTCTTCGAAAGCCTGTACATCGCTGTCCTTTAATGCGGCGATTACGGTACTATTATCATTTATATCTAAAGGTTTAGTAAAGTTCCCCATTCTTTTTAATTAAATATACAACAAACATACTTATAATTTCTCCATTCTCAAAATGAATCATTAAATAATATTTTTTTTTCTATTTCATTTAACGTGATTTCGATATAAGACAATATTTAATTTATTGCAAATTTGGTGATTAGCGATAAAAGT
>OATI01000614.1_pt1 | contig 27261 bp, 22 predicted proteins | sample 1494981 | NCBI WGS metagenome assembly OATI01 (sample SAMEA2579952, study PRJEB22360) | human gut metagenome
CACATTGTGCGGAGCCTCTCCTGTCTTATACATCTTTTTATATTTCATATGGAAAGATGCAGGCCATTCATGGCGTTACGGTTGTTTATGCACGCAATTCATTCATCGCTTTTATCGCGGCCCTTTTGGCCATCTTACGCGTGAGTGAACGGCCAGACGCAACGGGCTCGAAAAAGCCGTCATGCTCTTTTTCCACCGTCCATCGCCAACCAAGCACGTTATTTTGAGCGACTCGAATACTGAACGAAGATCCTACACGCCCGCTACCTGCCACATTCATTCCAAGCTCCCTTTTTCAGGATTTTTGGGCTGGATGCATACGTACTCATTATTAGCGTTTATGGACGATTCGCACAGCCTATCAAGATACTGCATATAGTACAGCACTCACATCAAGAGAACTGTACTATATGCGATTTTTCAAGCTGAGCGGAATATTGTTCACTTACTCGCCATCTTTGGCCGTATGATGCGAACCTTTGCGGGGACCGCGCTTGCCGGATACACCCTTTGAGGCATCGGCCACAGCAAAAATGACAACCTTCTCATCCGGGTAGGACTCGCCATCCATGGCGAAATAGGCGATCTGGTCGTCTGCGACCGGCGGGAAAGTGAAATACTTCTGCACCGCTACCAGCACATCGGTGGTACGCACGGTCACGGAAGAAGCCTTTCCTGCAGCGTCAGAGTCGACGCCATCGGCCTTGCTTCGCTTGGTCTTGCAGAACTTGATGGCGTTCTCGTCTTTGGCGTCGCATGCCTGGACTGCGATCTTCTTCTGCTTGTCATTCACCAGTAATTTCACGTATGCCGGGCATCCGAGCGCTTCGGTCACGCCTTTGGAAAAGCGAACGGATGATTCCATGACCGTCATGGTCATCTTATTGGTGGTGGTCTTTTCTCCCACTGCTTCAAATCCGTTAAGAACAGACATGCCAACCCCTTGAAAATATAGGATATTAATTACATGCAATATAATACAACAATTCGCATAAATACACCCTTTTTTTCACTAATAAAATAGGGGGTATCTCCGCTTTCCAGCAGAAATACCCCCTGTATTTCCAAGAATATAGCAATAATTCATAGACTTCATTGAACAAGTTTTCATTGAGATGAATTCAAGGAAATCATGCACCAATAATGTCGAGAATTACCGCGCCATATTTCAATAGTTGTATTTCACATCATTGGTCATTTTGCCACACGGCGTCTGATCGAGCTTCATATCAGCCGTGGCCTTGTCAGACACGGTCACGTCGAACTCGTACGTCACGCTCTTGCCAGGTGCGATGTACGCCATACTGGAGTTCAATGGCTTGCCGTCCATGGTGGCATTGCTACGGTCACGCACATCACCGGTCACGGCGATTGATCCAATCGAACCACCTGCAGGCGCGTAAATCAGCACACGCTGCGCGGATGTGCCACTCGGCGCCACGGGCACGCCACCAACGCCCTTCTGCTCACCACCGAGAATGTAACTCGTGCAGGCAGCCATTTCCGTGGAAGTCATACGGTTGGTCAGCGTGTACTTCACGTGGTAGGTCTTGTTACCTGTCTTGGTCACTTCGCTGCTACGGTCGATATACCAACCCATCTTCGAAGGATTCTGCTCGCTGATGTAAATGCCCGTTTCCGGATTGGTTTCGCTTTCAGGCGCATTCTTGGCGAGTCCAGCACCTTGGAAGTACTTCGCTTCGTCTTCGTGGAACGTGTAGGCGTAGAAGTGGCGGTTCTCGGCCAAATCACCGATGCTTTGCGCCACCTTCATCATCTTGTCCACAGTCATGTTGCCAAAAGCGCCGTCCATCACCGTTTTGGCAATGTACTCGAAGTATTCGTCCTGCTGTGCCACAGGAACGTCCTTGTAGATGGTGTTGAGCATGTATTCGGCGGTGTTCTCGCCGGTAAGCACAGTGCCGTTGGACAAGGTGACTGGTCCGTTGATCTCCACCATTTTCTGGATGAACACCGGATCCACGGAAATCAAACCGTCGATGTTGCAGGCATATTGCGAACGCTGCCATGAAGCGTTGAGCATTTCCGCGTTGCGGGAAACATCCGGCACCGCGAAGGTGTCTCGCACGTCGAAGGAGAAACCCAACGGCCTGTTGAATACCGCATGTTCCTCAGCGGTGCCGTTGTTGCCATTGACGAACTCACCATTCGGGTGGAAGTCCCCCACCGCGATTTTGCCATTATCCGCAGTCATGGTGCCGAGAGAGCCAACCAAGCCGCCGCCGGAACGTGTTTCGGATGTGGTCTGTGCCGCCAGCAAGTATGTGCGGGCACCGTTCTGGCCGAGGAAGGAAGGCAGCATGTGAGTGGCGTTGCTGACCTGCCCGACCAAATCGGCGATATTGTCAAGCTGGTCCTTGCCCTGCTGATAGGCTTTCTTCACCATGCCGATTTTCGGCTCGGCAAGACTGTTATACTGCTTGTTCTGCTGCTGCACCTGCTGGTTGAGCTTGTCGAAGTTACCTTGCGCATCGGCGATTGGCTGCAGATTAAGTTGCCCTTCCGCACCGGAAAGATTGGCATCGGCAAGCTGTTGCACCGCAGTGGCCAACGATGGCAGTGTCTGCTGTGCAAGGTTGTCCACGACTTCCGTCATGCCTTGCACAGTGGCGATGTCACTGCCGACGAACGGCATTTTCGCAGCCACGTTCCATAGTGAACCGTGCGCAATCTGCTTGGCCTGCGCCGTCTGCTGCTGAGCCTGCGCGATGGACGCCTGCGACGCGGCGGCATCCTTGAGCTTTGCGGGGTCATTGATTGCGGATAGTGAGGATATGGCTTGCGATTCGTGCGCCTTGACGCTTTTTGCCTGCTTATACAGTTGCATACCAAACACTACAGCAATGGCAAGTAGCACGATCAGCACCGCAAGTACAATAAGCGTCACATTCCGTGCCGTATGTTTTTCCCGTATTGCTTGAGCATGTTGCCCCATGCTTTGCTCCTCAAATCATTAAGCACTCAATTTGACTATTCCAGCGCATTATTGTGCCACATGGCACCCCTTTTTTCGGCCGCCAAATGAAATTTCCCTCTGTTCCATCACAAGAACAGAGGGAAATCAAGAAATACCGAATTAAAGCAGCCGCGTTTTAATATGCGCCGTTTGGATGAATTACCACACCAATGGTCCTCAGCACGTAAACGAAGTCCCCAAGCACGGACCAATTCTGTACGTAATTGACGTCAAGACGTCGGCTTTCCTCTTCATCCAAATCATTTCGTCCGGACACCTGCCACGGACCAGTAATGCCAGGCTTGACCAAAAGCCTTGTAGCATAAATCTGATCGTATTCGTCCACTTCGAACTGACGCTGCGGACGAGGACCAACAACACTCATGGTTCCAATGAGAGAATCGAAGAACTGCGGAATCTCGTCCAAACTGGTTTTTCGAATGAAATGACCAATCTTGGTGATACGCGGATCCTTTTTAATTTTCACGCGAGCACCCATCTCTTGACCATTCGCTGCGGCGACTTCAGCCAAATGCGCGTCAGCATTCACACGCATGGAACGGAACTTGTGAATCTTAAACGGCTTTCCACGTAGGCCGATACGTTCCTGAGTGTAAAAGACAGGACCTCCGTCTTCTTTCTTAATCAATGCCGCAACAACAAGCATAATTGGGGAAGAAAGAATAATAGCCACCAGAGAAACGACAATATCAAAAAGACGCTTGCAGATTCGTGCGTACGGAGAGTATTGAGGCAGTCGAATCGTCATAATCGACGTACCTTGAATATCACGAATCTGAGTCTCATGGCCGCTGATTTCAACCGCAGAAGCAGTAAGCGCGATTTCAAGGTTCAAAGATTCCATCTGCAATGCAAAAGCATTGAAATTATCGGAGAAGCGGTGAAGAACATCAGTTACCATGACCGTCTGTGCACCGACCGCGACGATACGTTCTGCCAAACGGTCACCATAATTTACCATCATAAGGCGGGATCCCCACCTATCGTTGATTTCTTGCAGGAAGTCGCCAAAATCCGTCTCAGTTTCTACCATACCGGTATTCTCATTCAAACGAATAGGACACACTGCCACCGGGCGGTAATTGAGCTGCTTGCTCTGCCCCAGCATCTTCAATGCACTCAAAATGCCTTCCGGAGAGCCAACAAGCACCGTTGAATAGAGATATTTACCGTTTTTACGACTTGCAATAATGAATTTCCTTACGATTACACGCTCAATCATGGTAAGCAGGGCTGCCAGTAGAACGGTTAAGGTAATGGCGGTGAGCTTCGCATACATGTTGAGCACAAAATGGCATGCGCACAATACGAACCAGCATTTGACGGTGGCTTTCCCAATGAGCACGTTCAGCTGGTATCCATCGCCCATGATATGACGATGGTATACGCCCGAACTATGCAGGCACAGAATCCAAATCAAAGCGGTCAGCACGAAATATACGACAGGGAAAAGCGTGAATTTGAATCGCGAAGAGTAGAACGTGATCTCATTGCGTGCTACCAGCACCGCGGCAACTGCGATGACGAACATCGCCATGTCCAACAGCATAAGTACAAGGTTGACAGCCAATCTCCAATAAGAAATCTGAGACAGCTGCTCGGACACTTTATTATTCAACCGTGCTTTGCTGTTTATCGCAGCACCACTGGCACTGTCTTGCATGTCTCTCTCCTCTTAAAAATGCACACTCAAGTAGTTAATTTACTACAAGCCCCCCCCCCAGAAATTAAGAGGGACCTATGGGGGTACCATTCGCTATATCCAAATCCTTCTCCGGTATGGCTTATTCGCCAGCAGTACCTGTATCTGAATCGCCGTTGCCGTTGCCGGTCGAACCACCATTACCGTCATTCGAATCGCCGTTACCGCCGCCGTTTGAATCGCCGTTGCCGTTGCCGGTCGAACCACCATTACCGTCATTCGAATCGCCGTTACCGCCGCCGTTCGAACCACCGTTGCCGTTGCCGGTCGAATCGCCATTACCACCGGTTGAACCGCCATTGTTATTGCCGCCGCTCGAACCGCCGTTACCGCCGCTCGAACCACCACCGTTCACACCGTTTCCAGAGCCCGGACCAAATTGCCACGTATACGTGTAGCGTCGGTTCGTAGTGCCGTTACCGGTATTCGAATTAGTGTTTGAATTGGTATTCGACTGGGCATTAGCCGCAGTTTGTTCCGCCACAGACTTGTTCACGCCGTCAGAAGTCGAGGAAATCACCTTCGAAGCGTTCTGCATGGCCGCAACATCGGTGCTTTTGCCATCGAGGAGTTTCTGGGCAGCGTCAATCGCCTTGGCAAGCGCGTCACGTGTCGACTCGTCCGCAACCTGGCCTGCAGAACCGTCAAGCAACGTCTTTGCGTCGGCAATGGTCTTCTGCAATGCGGCAGTCGTCTTATTCACTTCCAAAGCTCGCTTGCTGGCGGCCACAGCTGTGGCTGCTGCGGTAACGGCCTTGGTCTGTTCTTTGATATTGCTGATCTGCTTGCTCATGCTACGGGCGTGCGCACGCAGTGTGGTTTCAGACAGCAACACCGAACATCCGCCGACCGTCTTGAGGTTTTGCGCCTTGGTCACGGCCTGAGTGAGTTGGTCGATTGTGGCGGCATCCGCCACCTGGTTTGCCGCAGTGCCCTGCAGACTGGTTGCCTGTTCGATGGCGTTTTGCAGTTTTTCGTTGGCTTTGGAGTATTTGGATTTCGCCTTCTCACATACCACCACTGCCGCACGCTGTTCTTTCGAATTGATACGATTGCGTATCACGATGACGCCGGCGATAGCAACCGCCACTGCCGCAATCGCAGCGACAATGGCAATAATCTTTCGCTGGTCCGCAGATGGCTCTTTCGGTGCGACCGGAATGGTTTTCAGCGGATCATGTTCCGGATCTTCCGCGGCCAGCTCCTCTAGGTCGGTTATGCCATCTGATGCATCAAAGGCCTGAGTCGCTTCGGCGTCCTGTTCATCTGTCGAAGAGACGAGGGGTGGCAAAGTGGCGGTTTCCTCGGCATCGGCTGGTGCAACCGCTTCATCGAAATCGATGGTGTCGAGCGGCATGCTGGGTATATCCGCGATTGTTGGCGCAGCCGAAACCGGCTGTTCCGTTTGCGCAGGTACGGAGGAAGCGATGGTGCGGGGCTCAGCAAGCGAAGTCTCATCCGCACCATCGGCCTCTTCCGAATCGGTAGGCTGCAATTTGGGGAAGGTCAGCGGAGGAATATCCCAGCTGGTGTCCACCACATCCCGAGATATGTTGGACAGAATACCGTTCATAGACTGGGAATCATCGTTCTCAGTTGCCATACACCCCTCATTCCGTGAAGAAGGAAAACGTCAGATCCTCTTCTTCTTGCCGTTTGCACGATGGCTGCTACGCGGAGCACCATCTTCATAGTAGTAGTAATAGTTGGAGTGGGAGTTGACCTTCTTCGGATCTGCACGGTTGAAGATGAAGCCAAGCACCGGCACCTGCGCGGTGGCGAGCGTGTCGGCCGCCTCCTGCAGGGACTTCTTCTCGCACACGTTGCGGCTGACCACCAGCAGAAGGCCTTTGGCCCAACGGCCGAATACCGCTCCATCGTTGGACACCGTCAACGGGGCGGTATCAATAATCACGTAATCGTATTGGGTGAGCGCCTGCTCCACCATGAGCTTCATGGTTTCGGAGTTCAGCAGCACGCCAGCGTTCGCCGGCCTCTTGCCGCCAGGCAGAATGTGCAGGTTCGTCTTCCAGTAGCTCTGCACCACGTCCTTCGGACCCATCTGCCCAGACAGCACGTGCGCCAGACCGGCGGCACCTTCAATACCCAAATGATGGGCGACAGACGGGTGGCGAAGATCAGCGTCGATAAGCAGTACTTTCGCACCATCTTCAGCAAGGGCCACCGCAGTGTTGATAGCCATGGTGGTCTTGCCTTCGGACGGCTGCGCAGACGTGATGACAAGCAGCTGGCCCACACCTTCGGTGCGGTCGGTCTGCAGGAAATCGATATTCGTATGGATACGACGGAATTCCTCGGCAATAGCGCCGTTAGGCTGGCTCACCAGCACCGGACGCTTATCATCAAGCGAAGCGTCCATCGGAACGGAGCCAAGGGAGGATGCTCGGACGATGCCGCGCACGTCGGAAGTCTCTTCAACCTTGGTGTTGAGGAGGTCCTTGATGAGTGCGGCGAACACGCCGATGATGATGCCGAGCACCACACCGACAGCCAAATACAGGGCAGTCTTCGGCGAAGACTTAGACGTCGGGACCTGTGCCTTCTGCACGATGGAAAGCTTCACCGGGGACTTATCTCCGGAGTACAGGTCGCTTTCAATGACGTTCTTCAGCGATTCGGCAACGGAATTAGCGATGTCCGCGGCCTGCTTCGGATCTCCATCCACCACGGCAATGTTCACGAATGCGGTGTTAGTCGGATTGGTGACGGTGACCTGGCCGGCGAGATCTGTCACGGTTTCATCCAAGCCAAGATCATCAATAACCGGCTTGAGCACCTTTGAAGTGGTGGCAAGCGTCGGATATGAGGTGATTTGGTTGGAAATGTAGCTGCCGCCAGCGGACTGCTGGTTAATGTCGACACCATTTTGAGAAGCATTGTAAGTAGCCATGGTCTGAGCCGTAGCCGTATACTTCGCCGGAGCAAGGAAGGTATAGGCGCTCACGCCTGCCACCACCACCACGAATGCGATAATCGCGGTGACCAGATGCTTACGAATGATTTTGAACAGATCCATCAGAGTGATGCCGTCATCCGCTTCCTCAACTACCCCTTGCGGTGCGGTAGGCTGCTGCACATTAGCGTTCTCTACAGAAGTCACTGAACTTCCCCATCTCACGTTGACAATATCCTTTCCAACAATAATCTTCCCCCTCGAACTATTCCTCATCCCTTCATACATTGAACATATTTTTGGGAACTCAAACAGATGGGCCGTGAAATAAGGAACATTCCCTGTCGATATCGTGCGCGTGCGAGACTTTTTGGCAATATTCTGTGGCTGATTTTTGGCGGCCTATTTCTGGCGACAAGAAAAAGTACCACCGGCCGACCGGGCCAAGTGAACAAGGCCGCCAACACCTGCTGTTAGCCTTTCCTACGCCCAACTTAAGGCGATTTAGGAGAACGACAAGGCAAGCTGGAAGAATACGCTGTCCCGCCAGCAAGGCGTGTACATAATAACCAATACCGATAATGGGAAACTGTATGTGGGAAGCGCCACCGGAAGGAACGGCATATATCAGCGGTGGAAAAACTACATAGATAATGGCCACGGCGGCAATACAGAACTAAGCAAACTTGTGGAGCAGCAGGAGAAGCGTACGTAGAGACGCATTTCCGTTACACGCTTTTGGAACATTACGATTCCACCGTGCCCAAAAACGTCATCCTCGCCCGAGAAGCCTATTGGAAGCAGGCACTGGACACCCGCAAACACGGATACAACGATAATTAGGCCTTGCCAGATATAGATACCCCAAGAATTTCCTCAAATCATTGGTAGTGACCGGTACAGGCTTTCATCATCATTCCGCCACGTCCTGAAAGTGACGGAATGTATGTGCCCAGCTCCCCATTTCGCTTATATGTGGCAGATTTCAAGAGATGGAAACTCCCATTTCGCTTATACGCGGCAGATTCCGAGAGATGGAAACTCCCATTTCGCCTATATATGGCAGGTCATAACGGGCAAAAGCCACTTTGGGGGTACATTTTCCACAGTTAAAGGGTATATCTCTGCCGATTACCTGCCACAGATAAGCGAAATGACATTTTCACGCCGCCCAAATCCGCCACTCATAAGGCAGATGACCCTCTTCACCGCCAGTCGAAGCGCCGCCCATTGGAACGTCTCCAGTCAAAACACTCCTCGTCGAAGTGCCGCTCATCGACGCAATCCATAAGAAGCACCGTCAGTCAAAGTGCCATCAGGGTGCTGCCTCAATGAGGCAGCACCCCTAATACACCATCAGTCTCGAGGAATCAGCTCTTTTGGTTGGGGACGAGCATGATCTCACCGTCGGCTATGCCCTTGAGATGCTGGCCGTAGGGGCTCTTGCCGTAACGCTCGGCGGACTCCATGAGCTGGTCGCGCATGATCCAACCGTTCTCGAAGGCGATCTCCCTCCACGATCGCGATCGGCAGACCCTGCGCACGCCACTGAGCCTCTCGCCTCACCGTCCAAACACCAAGCTTGCAGCGGACACCATGCCGCAAGAACCTGCCAAGAGATGAGGGCCCACGGAAGGAAACGACGGATTTTGTTGCACGATTCCGATTTTCGGGGCAAATTTCGAATCGTGCAACATTTTTCCTGCCGAAATGCGGTTTTCCCACCTATTCTATACCCCCGAACCGGCTTTCCCGACACTTTCGCGCGACTACGGAGGTGTGCGATGTAGCACGATTCCAAAAAACGGCCGAAAAATGGAATCGTGCGACATTTACGGAGTGCAGAACGTGCCGAAACAGACGAAACCATGTGACCATGGCAAGGGAAACGCATTCCAGGCTCCACTTTTCATACATTTCGACGACCCGGGCCTCCCTATCGGGAATAGGGACCAAGAGTCCCGGAAACATCACCATTTCGTATATGCCAGCAAAGAACAACTGACTTTCTACATATTTTGCTTTCAACTGCCCAAACACGCGACTAGACTACTTGAATTCAATATGCTGAAAAGACTTGAATATCTGCACGTAGTCAATGCGCATATTCCCGCACAAGGAGAATGATTCAAAATGACGGAAACCATTGCATCACTTATCGGAGCCATTGTTGGAGCAATCATCACTACATCATTCTGGTTTGTTCAGCACCGCATTGAGCAAAAAGACGTTCTCAATAACGAACGAAGGCAAGACAAAAGAGAACTCGTTAAAAATATCATGCGCAACAGGATGGATCAACGAGCACTCTGCGTTGAACTTAACCAAATTCCGCTTACTTTTTACGATGATCCACAGGCCAAAGAACTTTATAGAAAACTTCTGGAGCCACATGACGTTGCTACAAGGGATACGATTTTGGCAGATCTGGTGAATCATCTGGCTGAAACAATGAATTTCGATGGTGAAATTCGTCCTTCGGATTTCAGCAGAGGACTATACGTCGAATGACATATAACGAAAATAATTCCTGAGCATTATGCGCAAGACTCGAATAATGCCCGTGTCTTACCGCACGTTCCCGATACACTGGTTAGTAGAGCAATATATCACGTTCCTTGGGACCGAACATACGAAAAAACTTTCACTTAGTTCCCAAGGAAAAATTCGCAGTCCTTTATCGAGACTAAAGTTCTTTAATTAAATCCCGATAAGCTGATGCTGTAATTGATATTACATACCAAACCCAACCAGCTAAATGAGCAATGAGAAATATCACTAAAGCTGAAAACCACACGGGGAAGATACCCTTTTTATCACACAACCTAAGTGATGAGGCTAGTCCAATTACTAATGTTATGATCAAGGACAAGGCGGATGCATAGACAACTGAATAAAACATCTGGTCAATCATCTCTATAACTGCCGTTTTCTCCATTAGAGGACTAGATGCTTCTGACGCTCGTCTATGTTTTGCATCAGAATATGCCATTCGCAATTGGAAAACAAATATTGCATGAGCAAAAAGCAACCCACCAAGAACTCCAACTCCTGACACAATAATGTCAGCATTGCCCACTTGCATCTTACGTACGAAAGAAAGCACCGAACAACCTATTGGAATCAATAAGACAATAACAATTGCCAGCAAATCAGGGTGACGTTGTTTCCTTCCTTTTGGGACAAGCATATTCAAACATTGTCTAAAAACTCCCATTTCCCCTCACAATATTTGCGAAGTATTCCACCTAAATTTAAGAGAATCTTCTGACCATTCACTTTGTTCATATGCAGTAGACCATTCCAAGCCAAGACACTTATAACGACTCGCTACCAATTCTGCTGCTCTCTGCTGAAAGGCATCATCCCCGAGAGGTAAATCGCCTTTCTCAGTAAGAACTTCTCGGAAAACTGGCGCACCAACTTTGCCGAGTTCTATAGTCTTCGTTCTCCCTTCATGTTCAAGCGTAATAGTGCATTTCTTATCCAACGAATCAGACTCTTTATCTTCAGACTCTTTATCTTCAGACGTTTTGTCCGGCGAATCAGACACTTCAAAAAGCTCAACGACATCAATCTGTCTGTTGAGAATCTTCTTTTTAATCCAAGGTTCGAATTTGTGCTCCCCTTTAGGAGGGGTAAGCGTTTGACTCAAATTTGCAATAATAGGTTTGTCCTCGAGACCAGCGCGATGTGACAAGCTCTTCTTATAAGCAACCACATTAATCTTGACTAAATCGCTGACTTGTGCCCAATCATCAGCCTCATAAATATTGCTTGACTGATACGTATATGAATCATCATATTGTTTCATTGCTGCAACAAAACTATTAAGCAAGAAATAGCCTTTGGAGTCTCCGACTTTTTCAACAGCGAATATAGCCATGGGCGCCGATGGCGGCTGATACATGACCACCCTGCTACTGATAGTCATGGAATCCGTATACGCCTTTGGATATTTCATAGCACCAGTTTCTACATCATAAACTTTTCCATCATCCCCAAATGCGCCAGATTCGATTGTCACAAATACAGAACTACCCGCACATTTGACACTGGTAACCCGCATATAAAGATCAGATTCATCACTCTTCAGCCCACTCTCGGGGATGCTCATGATGAACGCATGAAAGTGTTCCAGTAAAGATCGTCCTTGAATGGTGGGGCAACCGGCTTGCTCGCTTGATCTCCGATGCTTTGCCGTCAAGCCTTTTAGTTCCAGCGTAGTCTTCTGCATTCACAGTCCCCTTTGCCGAAAAAGAACGATGATATTACTTATCATTCTATGACTTTAACAAGATACACTTTTGACGTTTCAGAAAACTAAACGCACATTATTTCAATATTTCTTAAGCGATTTCCTCATAATTTTAGCGATACAGGTTATTGGTTCTCAGCGGAAATTACACCGTATAGCCGTTAAAACGATAATATACACGGAGTTCACCGTGCCCATACACCCCGAAACGCAACCAGAAAAGCAAGTACCATCAATCCCAACCGCCGGCGCTTGGGAATACCAACACCCCAACAACAAGATATCAAATAGCTAGACCGTTGGTGAGTGCCAAAGTCAGAAAATGCGAAAAAGCCGGGCGCGGACTACGTCATGGCAATTACACGAATTAATAAAAAACACGGTCGTAAAATCAATGTCACAAGCATGTCAGCACTTGAGTCAAAATCATAAGCGCATCTTAAATCTATGGAAGTAAACGAGTAATCAATCTGTCACTATTTCAATATGTCCTGAATCGATAGGCATACCAGAGGAAGTAAACCAACATCGTTCTATAGTCCAACAAAGGCATAATGCACAAGAATTCTTATAATCTTCTTCAATCGACGCACTAACACACTTCGAGCAATATCCCCTGCGGTATCAAAGCTAATGGAAAGATGGGATCATTACGCTATGCAGTCGTTCCACCCCCCCGTAGAATTTTCGGGAGAGAGACGGACTGAGAGAAAGAAGTATGATGGGCGAAAACAGCCAGAGCTCAGGCATGGACGGAACGCATACCAAACACGGCGTGCTGGCACACTCCAGAAATTCAGGGGGGTGCAGGAATTCCAGCATCGAACTGTTACGCATCATCGCGATGTCCATGATACTCATGCACCACTTCATCGTCCCATAACGGCTATGATGTCCTGAAACTCCCTCTGGGACCGGAACGCAGCTTCTTTCAACTCATCATGGTCGCTTTCAGCATGTTCCCGTCACACACTCAAACATTTTCTTTAAAACCTATAGAACGCAAAAAAGACACAAGTTGAGCACCAGTCATAAATATAACTTTTCTGTATAAAGTGCCTTCTAATTTTTTAAGACGCCTCGGACAGAACCAATTGTCGTATATATCAATATTTTGTTTAGGCTTATACTCAGAATCATTCGCAGCAACAGGACGATTCAAATTATCCATAATCAGACCATCAAGAAGTGGATCCCCCTCTCCAAAAACACGTGAATACAAATTTGGATTCCGATGATCGTTATAGCAACGAATACCATTATTATTTTTCTTCGATGAAACAACAATAATAGCAATCATTTCATCACGTTTTTCAACAATACGGGTATTTATTTTACCTTTTGCACCATCTATTATAATGAGGCTTTCATAGAGTTTTTCAAGTAACTCCAATTCAAGTTTGTGCTGCATAGTAAAATGCGCATCAAAATCTTGGCAACCTTCAGTAGTACTTAATTGTCTTTCATCCAATTCAGGAGTACGTTCAAATCTGCATTGATCATGAAGAGGCCTGTTTTTAAATTCAATAAAATACTTGAATCGTTTACCAAGCAGTAAAGCATCACACGACCGCATTTTTTGCACATGCCAGCTTTTACACTGTTTTTTAGCAAAAGCATCAAAATCAATAGCTTTCACCATCGATTCCGTAACATATACCATGTCACCAGACCTTGAACCCTCTTTATCGATAGAAAGGTCCCGCAATGTCTTCTCAACAAAATCAGCCATGATACACATCTTCATTGATCTTCATGAGAGGGGCCGCCATCCTTGCATATAACTCAGCAATACCCTCATTATCAATTTCATAGAATGAAACCGGACCCTTAGGATTTTCTTCCGCTGTATAGTAATGAGTCGCATCCTCTATCCCCTCAGTACCGGAATAGGCCACCAAAGCTTTAAGGAAAAAAGGGCTATGCGTCGTAATCACCAAACGAATGCCCAACAGCTTCGCAGCTAACACTAGAGCATGCGCATATGCCACTTGCCACTCTGGATGCAAATAGATCTCTGGCTCATCCAACACCAAAATATCCCCATCATGCACAATCGCATTTTCTAAGAGATAGCGTAAAGCGGTATATGCCTTAACACCCATGGAAGTGTTACTCAGTCTTATAGGCTCACGCACCGGAGCATCAGTCGAAAGCACAGGGAAGTCTTTTTCATTGAACCCAATGCATCCAGAGAAGGATGAATCCAACATATCGACAATTTGCTGTACCGCTTCACTATTCGACACAGCTTCAGTTAAGCCGCTCACGGGATTTTCTTCAACTTGGCTGCGCTGATCCGCTACAACTTCAAGCAATCGCCTAACATATCGAGCATCAGAACGCGCAGAGAAAAAATCATGCCCAAATAATTCCGGAATTCGAGGATCATCAAGAATGAAAACCCTGCGATGCTCATCTTCAGCAGGACTTGCCTCCACGCATTTACCATCAATAAAGCTAAACTTTCTGATAATATCACCAGAATGATTTTCCAATATCAAAGAACTTTGATTTGGAGAGTCAATGAATTCACTAGCGAATTGCCCTTTGAAAAAATCATCAAAATATCTATCGATAAGCTGCGCAGATAAAACATTTATATCAACATTAAGATAATTCAATATCTCCATCCGCGTTTTTTTAGATTCTTCCGAATCTTGAACCAAATCGGAAGCCACCATATTAAATACTTCGACAAATTCGTCTTTATTATCATAATAATACCGACATGATGTTTCATTAACATATGACGCATCATCGAAATTTGTTATGGCCTGATAAAGCGCATCCACTAAATCCTGCTCACTGACAAACCGTTTATTGCACATCTGCACAAGATATCTTGCCAAAACCGCTCCCGCAGATTCAACGCGTCGAAAATATGTCGATATGCGTAAAGGGCCCCTTACCAAACGATCTTTTTGAAGACTAGGGTACTTTTGGCGCAAAATACGTCCAATAGAATTAGCCTTATCATCACACACATTATTTTGAAAATTAGCAAATGCATCAAAAGCAGCAAACAACGCCTTGCCTATTGTACTTTTACCGGTGTTATTAGGCGCAGCAATCACCGTCAATCCACTAACCATGATTTCGGCTTTAGAAATCTTGCCCACATTATTCATCGTCACTTTCATATAAGCAGGCTCCTCTTATCGCTGTATTCTTCCGCAAGTTTATTTTTAGTTTAATGCAAAAATGGACACAAGACACTGATATAACTTAGCGTAATGCACCCACCAAGCCAATATCCTGACAACTGATATGGCCTGATTTTTGTTCCGCCCTTATAGTGGGACGGCTTGCGCCGCTTGGTTCGCATAATACTCGGTTTCGGTCCGTTCCGGTGTCCTGTAGCCCAAGGACCGGTGCAGACGCTTCGAGCCCCCACCACGAGACCCACCGGAACGTCGCCAATTCCAGGTCCCTCAAATCCCGGAAGGGCTTGCGTCGCCAGACGAGCTCGGTCTTGCACGCGCCGTCGGCGCTCCCGGCCATGGCGTTGTCGTACGAGTCGCCGACCGTGCCGGCCGAGGGAAGCATGCCGAATTCCCCGACCCCGGTGGTGTACACGAGGCCGATGCACCGCGCGCCATGGTCGGAACGGTGCACGAGACCGTCCGTGCCGCCATGCGAGGCGGCCCATGATATCGCCTGTTCCAGCGCCTGCAGCGGCAGCTCCCCGGTGTCCATGGTGGTGGCGCACGCCCATCCGACGATCCTGCGGGCGAACACGTCGGTGACGAACGCCGTGTAGCCGAACGGGCCGTTGGCCATGCGCACGTAGGTGACGTCGGCCACGTGCGGCCGGTTCGGCGCCTCCGCCTCGAACCCGCGTTCCACGAGGTCGGGCCTGCCGCCAGTGCCCCTCGCCGGTTTGGTGGTGACGGGCGTCCTGCCGCGGCGCACGCCGCGGACTCCCGATTCCCGCATGACGTTCATCACCTGGTCGCGGCCGATCCCGGCCGGATCCCGGCCCCGCGCCGACGACCGGGCGTGCGTCTTGCGGTGCCCGTACACGGCCATGAAGGAATCGGCATGGATCTCGAGGATGTCGCGGGCCGGCGCCTCGTGCCTGGCGGCCATGCGGCTGACGGGCCTGGATTTGAACATGCGGTAGCCGCGCGGCGTGATGAGCCCGCAGTCCGGCGAAGCGGCCGGCGCCCTGCGGATCGGCCCGACCCTGAAACGGTCCTTGAATTCGTCGATGTAAGCGACCATCAACGCCGTGTCGGGTCGAGCCGTGCCGCGAAAAAAGCCGACGCCGTCGTCAATATCTCGTTCGCCCGCCTCAATCGCGCGACCTCGGCCCGCAGACCCTTCGACTCCGCCATCGCGTCTTCGGCCGACTGCTTGGTCTCCGCCGCGACCCCCAGATCCTTGGCGACCTGTTCGATCGCCTTGGTCTCCGACGAATACGAGCCGCGCGACTCGGTCAACAGCCTGACGGCCTTCGCCTTGAACTCCGGCGTGTATCTCGTTCCTTTTGCCATGGTTCCATCATCTCCCATCGAGTTAGGGGAAATGCGGAACAAAAATCAGTTCATATCAGTCCCGCAAGAAGAGCGACAGCGGGAGGGACGCGGAGCACCTGCACAAGGGATGGAACGTGATCGGCCTGGCCCGTCTTCCAATCGACAAGGACCTTTGGGCGCTCACCTGCATCAAGCGCATCAGCAACACGCTTGACCGCCCGGAGGAAGACAACGGAGCCGAGCACTACGTTGGATACGAAGGCGAGGAACTGCCCGAATACCGCAAATTCTACGGCCGAGTCATCGTGCGATACCACAAGGACCAAGGAGAGGCACAGCCCATATACAATGCGGAGACACTGTTGAACAAGCTTCCCATAGAGAAGGTCCCGTCTCCCGAGGAATCTCTGCGGTGACACCACTGCCATAAGCTCGCCATCGGCCACTATGACCTAGTCGATGGTGAGCTGGCCTTTTACGGCTCCTCCGAAAGCTTTACTACGCTTGTTCATGGCAGATTCCGAAACCTCGGAATTGCTACTTTGCTTGTTTGTGGCACTCAAAACACGATATGCCAAGTATCGACGTTGGAGTTCCAAGCCCCATATCCGGCATATCCGCAAACCGGTGTCACAAACAAGTCACTTAGCAAAAATCCAAGAGCTGAACCATCGTCATGCGTTACCCGAAGATCCGAGGTTCAGGAACACGGCAATCTGGAGAGAAGGCTTACTCTCCGCAAGGACTCTCTGGCGATTTCTCACATGTACTTACAGTGTTTCCTCTGCACCTTCATCGATCAACGCCCTATACTCTTCAATCAGCGTATCCACAATTTTCGGAATGTCCGTCCACGGCGCATAATCCCCGCTAGAGGGTCTGTTGTCTCGTATCCGGCGATGTTGCTCGCCCATATGCTTCTGCGCATTTTTAGCCGCCGTGGCATACTTCCCAGCTATCGCTTCCTGGCGAATGTGCTTGGGATTATTTCGATTCCGGCTCATGTCAATCAGCCCAAGTCGTTTAGCGAGCTTCTCGCATTCCGAAGTCTGAGTGTATGACAGGGGGCATGGCTGCTTGTGGTCAATCAGCCATACGTCAAAGCACGGATTGGAGATGATTACTTCGACACCGCTTTGACGTCCTTTGTCTACGGCTGCACGCAGCTTGTCGCCGTTTTTGCCGAAATCGTCCACGTCCGTCACCGCCCACACCACCGCAAACGGATCATATGACTCTTTCTTCGCGTCCTTCTTGTCTTCGCGCAACAGCTTTGCCGCACCCTCTACAAGAGTTTTGGGATCGACTCCGTCTGCTTCCACACGAACTGGATCATCCACTTCGCCGCTTTTAATCCGAAGGTTCTTTACATAGTCTCCGAACAGATACCGTCTGACATATTGGAAGTATTCCACTTCTGTAACAATGCCTCCACTGTAGATGAGGAACCGTTTGTTTCTCGGCTTTGATTTCCCCCGGTGCCCGGCATTTGGCTTGTGTACCACTATTCCTCCCTTCAGACGTTATTCATTCATCCCGTTGCCAACGCGCAACTATCTATTGCACTATGCCTACATATCAGCGTTGGGATTCTTTTCCGGCGTTTTTGGCATTGTCGAAATGCTCTTTCACGGTCGCATACAGATTCGGCTGTGCAAGACCGCCATATACGCCATGACGGTAGTTCTTCCCAAAATTCTCCTTGGAGTTCGGGCTCCAATCCATCAGCCAATTCAGCGTGGATTCACCGGTATTGGGGTCTTTCTTTACGATCCATATCTGATCTCGGTCCAATACCCGGTCGTCGGTACCCGACGCACTGATCAACGTCTCGTTATGTGTAGTGAAGATCAGCTGCGAGTTGTTAGGGTTCGTTGCCGGATCCCTATACAGTTTGATGATTTCAGAAAACAGGCTCGTACTGATGCTGACATCCGGCTCATCAAGTAATGTGATCGAAGGTCGCTCCAGCGAATCAAGCACCCAGTCGAACAGCAACATCACGTTTTTGGTACCTTGCGATTCCCACTGTTCCGAAAGCTGACGGATCACGCCCCTCCCCTGATGGCTGAACAGTACGCGAGGCATAAAATACTCGGAGGAAGGTGATGAGCTAGAGGAATCGCCCAGTGGCTCATCGCCTGCTGGGGCCGAACTGCCCGATATTCCGCTTTCCGCCAGTTTTCGCAGTTCTTCCAGCAATTCTTCCGGAACGTCTTTTTCTTCGAAATCGACATCGGTTATACCGAGATCGGCCACTCTGATCAGTTTCGACAGCAACAATGCCCGTCTTGGATTCTTGCGGATTCGATGCACGAAAACTCCGAAGGAATTATCAAAATCTACGGCGGGATAGCACTGGATGCCATTTGCGATAGTGTCATATGCAGGCATCACACTTGTAATGTTCAGTGCTGCCGCGGCCGAAAGGAGAAGCGCGTTCTCCCGAACAAGGTGGGCAATCTTTCCTATGTTGTGGAATTGAGCGCCGATCTTGGTCTTCTTTCCGTCTTCACGTTCGAATATCACGGTGCGCCGATTAGTTTCGGAACGGAACATCCACAGCACTTCCTCCCGCACCTTGTGGGCATCGATACTGAACCAGTATTGGTAGCGGTTTTCGTCTTTGGCGATGAATTCGATATAGAACGTCGATGGCTGTTTTGCGCTTTCGTTATCCAGCAAAAAAGGCTGTGTATTGATGCCTTCGCGAGGTGCGAAACTGTTACGCACAAAGTTAGAGAAAAAATTCATGCATTTGAGCAGATTCGACTTGCCGGCAGCATTATCACCATAAATGACAGCAACCGGGGAAATCCGGTTCCATGCCCCTTGCTCATCTTGTGCACTATGTTGACCTTTGCGGAGCATGGTAAATTCCTGCTCGCTCTTAAAACTCAGACAATTTTCAACAGTGAAATTGAGCAGCATTCATCCCGCCCCTTGGTTTTCTGATTTTTCTCTACTGCAACGATATGATACATGAAACTCAGCAAATCTCAATCTTCAAGGCTCTTTTTAGACTTTATTAGCAGAATTCAGCCTGAATCTATATAAATACACAGCTCCATCGCTTCATATGTCTCGCGTGACGAAAGAAGCCAGCAGTCGGTGACCTTTGGTAGGCAATAACGGCAACCTCGCAACGAGCAAATATTCCTTCTACATTTCTTCTGCGTGGCGGGTATCTCTTCCCCGCAGCAGTCATTCCGGCCTCGTACAATTTCACACGAGAGAACAAAGTCAGAGGAGAGAATCATGGACGAGAGCATCCAAAGAGCGAACGGCAGTGGCGCACACATCAGACACGCTGCACCATCTCATTCCAGAAATTCAAATGGGGGGGCAGAGGAATTCCAGCATCGAACTGCTGCGTATCATCGCGATGTTCATGATTCTCGCCCATCACTTCATCGTCCATAACGGCTACGACGTGAAGAAACTCCCCCTGGGACCGGAACGGATCTTCTTCCAACTCGTCATGGCTGGCGGCGGCAAGGTCGGCGTCGTCATCTTCTTCTCCATCTCCGCATGGTTCTTCCTCGACAAGGAACAGACCATCAAATCCAACCTGAAACGCGTGTGGATCATGGAACGCGAACTCCTGTTCTGGAGCCTCACACTGGTGGCGTTCTATCTCGTGTTCGATCGTGCCGACTTCGGCATGAAACTTATGGCGAAGAGTTTCACGCCATTGAGCATGAACGTATGGTGGTATGCTACCGCCTATGCCATCTTCCTGGCGCTACTCCCCTTCCTCTCCAAAGGACTGAAGGCACTCGGTCGCGAATACCACCTGGCATTGGCAGCAACGGTGCTGACAATCTGGGGACTGCTGAGCTTCATTCCTGGAGCGCAGTCATTGCAGGACAATGTCTTCCGGCTTTATCTACGTGTTCATCCTCATCTCCGCGTACAAGTGGTATATAAAGCCGTTCACTACCAAGCAGATATGGCTGATAACCGGCATCGGATTCGGATTCTTCCTTCTCTACACCGCCGCATCCGCAGTGCTGTCCCTGATGGGGCATGACATGGGCATTTTCATCACCGGATCGTGGAGATTACCCGTCGTCATGGTTGGCTTCGGCATGTTCTTACTGTTCGACTGCATCACCTTCCATAGCCGCGTCATCAACCGGATCGCGCAATCAGCGTTCGCCGTATATCTCATCACCGACTACTCAGCCTCCGAAAAACTACTCTGGGTCCAACTGTTCAACCTGAAGGACCTCTACCAACAGCCGTGGGCAATCCTGCGGATACTCGGCATCCTGCTGGCGATCTACGCGGTCTGCACCCTGCTCGACTTCATCCGCCAAGCACTGTTCACAGTCACCATCGACCGCCGATGCGGACACTGGTTCGACCTACTATGGGACAAAGCATCCAACTGGAAGCGCAACCATCCATACCCACTGCCAGCCGATGCATCCAACGCTCAAACACCGATGAGTAACCATTGATAACCAAAATCCGTGTGACCAACACAAAGTTGGCCACACGGATTTTGGTTATGAGGACTGTCACAGGAACATTGAAAAACAAATGGCCGGAACGCCCTCCACGGGAACAAGCCCTCGGAAACGAACCCCTGTCAGTTCTTTTGGTTGGTGACGAGCATGATCTCGCCGTCGGCAATGCCCTTGAGATGCTGGCCGTACGGGCTCTTGCCATAACGCTCCGCGGACTCCATGAGCTGGCCGCGCGTGATCCAACCGTTCTCGAAAGCAATCTCCTCCACGATCGCGATCGGCAGACCCTGCGCACGCTGCACGGTACGCACGAACTCCCCCGCCTCGAACAGAGAGTCCATCGTACCCGTGTCCAGCCACGCATAGCCTCGGCCCAGCGTACGCACGTTCAGCATGCCCGCGTCCAGATACATGCGGTTCAAATCCGTGATCTCCAACTCGCCACGCGCGCTCGGCCTGACCTGTTTCGCGTATTCGACCACATGCTCGTCATAGAAGTACAGGCCCGTCACCGCGTAATGCGACTTCGGACGCGCGGGCTTCTCCTCGATCGAGACGGCCTTCTTACGCTCGTCGAACTCGACCACGCCGTAACGCTCCGGATCGTCCACGTAATAGCCGAACACGCTCGCGCCACCGCCGTTCTCGGCCTTCGCGACGGCCTTGCGCAGGGTCGTGCCCAAGCCGTTGCCGTAGAAGATGTTGTCTCCCAACACGAGCGCGCACGGCTCGCCGCCAATGAACTCCTCGCCCAGCAGGAACGCCTGCGCCAGACCATCCGGGCTGGGCTGAACCTTGTACGAGAAACGCACGCCGTAATGCGATCCGTCACCCAACAGGCGCTCGAAGTTAGGCAGGTCCTTCGGGGTGCTGATGACCAGGATGTCGCGGATACCGGCCATCATCAGCACGCTCAACGGATAGTAGATCATCGGCTTGTCATACACCGGAAGCAACTGCTTCGACGTGACCGTGGTCAACGGATACAGCCTCGTGCCCGAACCACCGGCAAGAATAATGCCCTTCATGAGGATTCCCCTTCTTCGTTCGCTTGCATGCGCACCGTCCGCGCAAGCAGAAACGATTTTGCGATTTCGATTTTCGAAGGTTTCCGCACGGCCGCACGAAGGAAGCCGCGCGGAAACTCATCGACTTACTACTGGGTTTATTACCGCTTGTTGAGTTCCTTGGCGACGTACGTCTTCAGGGATTCCTCCCAATCAGGCACTTTCAACCCGGTCGCCTCGATCTTCGTCAGATCCAATGCGGAATACGTCGGACGCGGGCTCACCGGGTTCTCCGCGTTGGCGAAATACTCGGCCGTCGAGATCGGCTCGACCCTGTCCCCGTTGCCGTTTGTCAGATCGAACACCCCGCGCGCGATGTCCGCCCAGGATTTCACGGCGCCCGAACCGGTCAGATCATACGTGCCGTACGCGGCGTCCGAATCCAACAGGTGGAAGATCGCATCCGCCATATCTTTGGTGAACGTGAGGCGGCCGTACTGGTCGTCCACCACCGTCACCCGGGGCAAGTCACCGTTCTTGACTTTGTCGGACAGCGCCATCATGGTCTTCACGAAGTTGTGTCCTTCGCCGATAACCCAGCTCGAACGCAGGATGTAATGACGTGGCGCGTTCGCGACCGCAATGTCGCCCGCGGCCTTCGACTGCCCGTACACGCCCAACGGGGCGAACCCCTCCGACTCGTCATGCAGCTCGCGCGACCCGTCGAACACGTAGTCCGAGCTCACGTGCACGAGCGTGATGTTGTGCTCGCGCGCCACACGGGCGAGCAGGGCCGGGCCCTGCGCGTTGGCCTTCCACGCGGCCGCGCGGCCCTCCGGGGTCTCGGCCTTGTCGACCGCGGTGTACGCGCCCGCGTTGATGATCGTGCCGTACAGGCTCCAGTCGAATTGGCCGTACTGGGCGGGATCGGAGAAATCGAACGTGTCGATGTCGTTGAACTCGAAGCCCTCCAGACCGTGGGATTCCACGTAGTCGCGGATCGCATGGCCCAACTGGCCGTTGCAACCCGTCACCATCGTGCGGCGCGGCGCCATGGGCTTCGCGTCCCTCAGCATGGGATGGCGCAGGTCCGCCTCGGACCGTTCGGACTCCTCCAACGGGATCGGCCACTGGATGTTCAGCTCCGGGTCGGCGAGGTTCACGAACGTGTACGTCTTCTTCTGCTCCAGGCTCCAGTGCGCGTTCACGAGGTACGTGTACACGGTACCGTCCTCCAACGCCTGGAAGCTGTTGCCCACGCCACGCGGCACGTAGATCGCCTTCGACGGGTCCAATATTGTCGTGTACACCTGGCCGAAGCTCTCGCCCGGACGCAGGTCCACCCACGCGCCGAACACCGAGCCGGCCGCGATGGAAATGTACTTGTCCCACGGCTCCGCGTGGATGCCGCGCGTCACGCCCTTCTTCGCGTTGTAGCTGATGTTGTTCTGCACCGGCCCGAAATCAGGCAGGCCCAGGTCCGTCTGCTTCGCGCGCTGCCAGTTCTCCTTGAACCAGCCACGGTTGTCGCCATGCACCGGCAGGTCGAACACGACCAGGCCGGGAATGTTCGTCTCCACGGCCCTCAGATCCTTCTCGAAATCCATCACTCACTCCATCCTCAAAAAACATCAAAAAACACGCGGAAACCGGCATGCCCGGACCCGCATCCCCCACGCGGACGGACGAGGAAAGGGAGCATGATCCGATTCCCCCGCCCGTCCACGCGGTCCGGGCCTCACTGGCCCTGCTGCTTGTAACGCTCCTCGGTCGCGGCCTTCGCCGGCTCCCACCACGCACGGTTCTGCGTGTACCATTCGATCGTCTGCGCGAGGCCCGATTCGAAATCCGTGTGCTTCGGGGTCCAGCCGAGCTCCGTGCGCAGCTTGGTCGAATCGATCGCGTACCGACGGTCATGACCCGGACGGTCCTTCACCCAATCGAACGCGTCCTCATCTTGACCCATCATCCTCAGGATCATGCGCAGCACGGTGATGTTGTTCCTCTCGCCGTCCGCGCCGATCAGGTACGTCTCACCGATACGGCCCTTCGTCAGGATCGTCCACACGCCCGAACTGTGGTCCTCGGTGTGGATCCAGTCGCGCACGTTCTCGCCCTTGCCGTACAGCTTCGGACGCTGACCGTCCAGGATGTTCGTGATCTGGCGCGGGATGAACTTCTCCACATGCTGGAAGGGACCGTAATTGTTCGAGCAGTTCGAGATCGTGGCATGGATGCCGTACGTGCGCGTCCACGCGCGCACCAGCATGTCCGACGCCGCCTTCGTCGACGAATACGGGCTGGACGGATGGTAGGGCGTATGCTCGGTGAACTTCGCCGGATCGTCCAATGCGAGGTCGCCGTACACCTCGTCCGTGCTCACGTGGTGGTAGCGGATCCCGTACTTGCGCACCGCCTCCAACAGACGGAACGTGCCCTCCACGTTGGTCCTCAGGAACGGTTCCGGATCCGCGATGGAATTGTCGTTGTGCGACTCGGCCGCGTAATGCACGATCGCGTCATGCCCCGGCACGATCCTGTCCAGAAGGTCGGCGTCGCAGATGTCGCCCACCACGAGCTCCACACGGTCCTCGGGAAGGCCCGCGATGTTCTCCGGATTGCCCGCATACGTGAGCTTGTCCAAAACGGTGACATGCACGTCCGGATGGTTCTCCACCACGTAATGCACGAAATTCGACCCGATGAAACCGCAGCCACCGGTCACGATAATGTTCTTGGGAATAAACGTCTTTTCAACCATACCCCCGATTTTACAACGACCCATCCACCTCCACCCCATACGGTGTCATGCGTAAATTTTCCGAAAAAAGAAAACGTTTTATGTATATATTTCATACAAACTTTATCCAATAGCCCCGAACTCACGTTTGCATCCACCGAAAATTTTTGCAAACTCCTTTTCAACGCTCCTTCACGCCACAACTTGCAATCGTTACGCATTCCACCTCCACAAATTGCCATTCGATCGGGGGTAACCCCTGCAAAGCCGACAGCAAATTTTTGCAACATCCATTGTTGTTTGCAGCAACGATTTTCATTGACATTCCGCCATTTTTCATACTTTGGTACTCTGCAAAAGGTATAGAATATACGGCATACGTTCGCAAGAGAGCAAACGTTATCAGGGAAGATAAACCCCCATCATAAGGGGCCGTCAGTAAGGAACAAAGGAGTCATGAAACATCGGAAACCCGCACCGGCCTGGCATAGGCTGGGGCTGAAGATTAGCAAGAAACTGGTGGTCGGCATCACCGCCGCGGCGACCGCCTTCGGCGGACTGGCAATCGCCAGTACAGCGGCACAGGCCAGCACCGATCGTGACAGCTACGCCGACACCGTTGAAAACGCCACATTCGAACAGGCTCGCAAGCGTTATGGACTGGCGCAGCAAATGAACGAGGGCGCCACCCTGCACGCATGGGAGTGGAGCTTCAAAACCATTGAGGAAAACATTCCCGCCATTGCCGAAGCGGGTTACACCTCCGTGCAGACCGAGCCGATTTCCGCTATTCATAACGGTGGTAAGGGCAAGATCTTCACCGAGAACTGGTACTACGTGTATCAGCCGACCGACACCACCATCGGCAACTGGGTGATGGGCACCGAAGATGATCTGAAGAGCCTGTGCAACACGGCTCACAAGTACGGCGTGCGTATCATCGTCGATGTGGTAGCCAACCATATGACCGCGACTTGGGGCGCCATCGCCGATCGTTGGAAGAAGTCCGAGTACTACCACCACGACTGCAATGACGGCGATGTGCAGGATTGGAACAACCGCTATCAGGTGACCCACTGCAAGCTGCTCGGCCTGTATGACATCAACACTGAGAACACCGAAACCGCCAACATGATGCACGATTTCCTCGTGCAAGCGGTCAACGACGGTGTGGACGGGTTCCGTTTCGATGCGGCCAAGCACATCGAACTGCCGGACGAGTATAACGGCTCCCAGTATTGGAACATCATTCTTAACAATGGCGCGCAGTTCCAATACGGCGAAGTGTTGCAGGATTCCATCTCCCGCGATAGCGACTATGCAAAGCTGTTCTCCAGCCACAGCAAGAACGGCGGCGGCGTCACCGCATCCTCCTACGGCAGCAAGCTGCGCGGAGCCCTGAATTCGAAGAACCTGAACGCCGGCACCCTGTCCGATTGGAGCAACTCCGCCAGCCCGAGCAATCTTGTCTCTTGGGTGGAATCGCATGATAACTATTCCAATAGCGATAGGGAATCCACCGGCATGAGCGAGTGGCAGATGACCATGGGCTGGGGCGTCATCGGTTCCCGCTCCCAGACCATGCCGCTGTACTTCGACCGCCCGGTCGGTTCCGGTGGCAGCCAGCCACAGTTCTCCGAGGAGAGCAAACTCGGCGATGCCGGTGCGGATTCTTGGAAGGATGCGCAGGTCGTGGCGGTGAACCACTTCCGCAATACCATGAACAACAACAAGGCTTCGGAGTATCTGCGCAACTGTGGCGCGAATTCCTGCCTCATGGTGGAACGCTACATCAAGGACGGCAACTTCAAGAACGACGGCGTGACCATCACCAACATGGGTGATACGCAAGAACTGTCCGGTACTGCCACCAACCTTGACGACGGCACCTACAAGGACCAGGTCTCCGGCGGTACCATCACCGTTTCCGGTGGCAAGATCACTTCCGGTTCCGCTCCTGGCGGCAAGATCAGTGTGTTCTTCACCGACAATTCCGGTTCAGTCTCCGCAACCCCGGGCGACAGCTCGTTCAAGACGGACACCACTACCGTTACCCTGAATGCGAACAACGTCACCGATGCCACCTATACCACTTCGGAGGGCAAGTCCGGCTCATATCAGGATGGCGACACTATCACCATCGGCGCTTCCACTGCGATCGGTGACACCATCACCGTGAAGCTGCAGGGCAAGGACTCGGATGGCCAAACTGTCTCCGCAACATACAAGTACATGAAGAAGGATCCGGCTGCCACAAGCACGGCTTATGCGAAGAAGCCGAGCGCGTGGAGCAACCTGTACGCCTATGTGTATGTGGACGATTCGAGCGCCACCACTTTGAAGGAAAACGCGAAGTGGCCGGGCGAACCGATGACACAGGTCGCTTCGGGAGACACTTGCGGCAAGGATGGTGAGTACAAGTATGAGATTCCCGACGATCTCGAGGGAAGCAATACTCGCATCATCTTCAACGATGGCAATGCCACGAATACCCAGAAGTACCCTGCCGACGCCACCGAAGGCGTAGATGCCGCTGGCCTCAAGATCGACGGCAATTACGCTTGGGACGGCAACACTTCATCCGGCACCTGGGAGGCTCGCAATTGTGTGGTCACCCCGACCAAGTCCGTGAAGATTGATCAGTCGGATTACAGCGTGGACCTGTCCAATGGCGTGGCCACGAAGC